>FWWL01003714.1_pt1 | contig 22753 bp, 12 predicted proteins | sample 2228331 | NCBI WGS metagenome assembly FWWL01 (sample SAMEA103939775, study PRJEB20133) | metagenome | reverse complement strand
TCCACAGCCCGCGCGGGCTGAATGCCCACATCCTGTTTCAAGCGGTTGAGGGCCTCCACAGCCGCCCGGTGAAGTTCACGGGCAAATTCCTCCTCGCCTGAGTAGTAATGCAGATTAACACCCCCTCCCTCCACCGTCTTCCAGGGATGGAAATCATCGAGCCACAAGATCGTTTTTCGGTCGGTGGTGTACTCTTGTCCATTGGCGTCCGTGACTCGCCAGCGCCACCAGAGAGTCGCGCCGGGTGGCAAGGAACCAGACTGGCGCATTTCCCAGGTCCAGCGCAAGGTGACGCTGGGCGCAGGAGTGATTCCGCAAAGGCCTTGGCAATGACCTCGCCACAGGTTTGTTGCTCAACCCCGTATTCCAGCACGACACTTTCAATGCGGGCTGGGGCCGTAAGCGTGGCCTGGAAGGTGGCACTCTCTGGAAAGTCCAGGGTAACCTTGTTCTCAGAGACCTCAAGTCCGCCCTGTGCCTGGACAAAGGGGGGAAGAAAAAACAACCACAGTAGCGCGAAGGCGAAAAAAGCGGGCCGGATCCTCATGGGCATCTCCTCCACAGGCAATCTGGTTTTAGTTCCCGCCTTGCAGCTGCTTGAGCGCCGCCTGGAAATCCGCCAGGTTGGGGGGATTGAGGGCAATGATAGCCTGTAAGGCTCGAATCGCGCCTGCCTTATCGCCGGCATCCAGCAGCAATTCGCCCAGGGCGTCCAGCTGTTCCACTGCATCCTGGGCGCGCCCAACGCGTTGATACTCTTCCGCCAGGTAGGAACGCAACATAGGCTGGGAGGGGTTTTCCTCCACCAGCGCTTCCAGCAGGTCTATGGCCTCTGCGCGGCGACCATTGCTCTCCAAATAAGCCAGGTAGTTATCCAGTTCCGCCTCTGCCTGGGTAACCTGGTTGAGGCGCAGGTTCAATTCGATGATTTGTTTGCGGCTATCCATGTCATCCGGTTGCAGGGTACGAATCTGCTCATAGAGGCGAAGGGCCTGACGCCAATCCAGTCGCTGGATGTCAATATCGGCCATGCGGCGCAGAATTTGAATGCTCCAGTTGCGATTCGCCTGGCTCTGCTGTGCCTGTCGCAAAGCAGCGGCGTAGGTCTTGCGGGCCAGATCGAGTTCGGCCAGACGATAGTATGTTTCCGCCAGTTCGAGATATTCGGCCAGCGCATCATCCACTTGCCCACGCGCGAGCAATTGATCGATCAAGCGCGTGCGTGCTGAAAGATCCATGGGCGCCAATTGCACGACGCGCCGCAACAGGTTCACCGCCTGAGCGGATTCGCCACGCACGCTATAACTGTGTGCGACCACCTCGTATTTCGTCAGGGCATCCTGAATATGACCCTGGCGAACGAGGATATCGCCGATGAGCGTGTGGAGCGGCAAATAGGTTGGCGCATACTCAATGGCGTCGAAAGCCAGTTCCATGGCAGAGCGCAAGTGACCAGCCTGGACCAGCTGGTTGACGCGGCTCATCGCCTCGACAACCTGACTGCTCTGGGCCTGGGTCAGCATTTCGGCCAGAGGCAGTGGGGGCGCGCCAGGCGGCGGTTGAGGCAGGTTTTGGCGCGCCTGCGCCAATTCGGCCCGCCAGTTCGAACGCATGAGCAGGTCATGAATCGCCTGGCATAGTTTGGCTTGAGCCTCGGCATCCGCCTGTTGGGATTGTGCCTCAATCAAGGGATCGTACAATTGGCGCAGTTCTGCCGCCTGCTCCGCCTGGATGACCGATGAGTCGGCAATCTTCAGCGCTTCCATGTACTCGACTACCGCTTCCGGCAGGCGTTTCATCTGACGCAAAATCTGCCCCATCAACAAGCGAGCCGCCAGAGCGTAATCCGGGTGGTGGACAGAATGTTGCAGGTAACGCAGAGCGCTTTCGAGACGTTCGCGCTGGAAGTAGAGCAGGCCGAGATCGTAGTAGAGGGCGGAATCCCTGAAACCAGCCGCCAGGGCACGCTCCAATTCCTCAAGTGCCTGTGCATCCTGACCACTGGTCTGAGCCTCGATGGCCTGGCTCAGGTGGAGCAGGATTTTCGTCTTCTCCCCTGTCTGCAACGAAAGCGGCCCGGTTCCTTTGACGATCGCCTGCATCCCGCGCCGGCCGGTTGCCGCGGCCTGTTCCTCCCCCTCCTCGGAAAATTCGAACAGGATTTCGGCCAGTCGCGTGATGGCCTTACGTCGCGCCTCAGCCACCGGATCCACCTGACGCTCGGTAGGAGCGGCCGCGCTACTGCGGCGGACCTGAGCCATGAGTAAGGGAGCAGTGCCGCCTTTCGGTCGCTGCGGTTTCGGCAGGGGTTGACCACTCTGCATCAGAGTCAACGCCTGACGCACCTCGCTGCTGTTTGGCATCAGGCGCTGAGCATGCCCAAGCATGGTCTTGGCCTTTTCGACGTTACCAGCATGTTGCAGCAAACTAGCTGTGGCCAGGTAAGCTGCTGCCGCCTCGGCCGGGCGACCCAGTTTTTCATACACTAAAGCCAGATTGTTATAGGCACCCACATGTTCCGGGTCAAGAATGGTAATCCGTTTCCAGTTCTCGATGGCTTTGTTCAGATCGCCCGCTTTTATGTACAAATCCGCGGCTTTCCAGCAAGATTGCACTGCCTTCTGTAACTCGCCCAATCTCTCCTGCAGTTGCCCCGCCCGTTCCCAGGGAATCGGGTCTTCGGGAGCGGCACGGGCCGCCTGCAAATAAGCCTTCAATGCCTCATCGTAACGCTGTAACTGGAAAAGCGCCAACCCCAAACTGGTTAACGCCTGGGGATGATCAGGGAACTCGTTGAGGGCGCGTTGATAGGCCTCTACGGCCTTTTCCCACTGCTGATCCCAGGCAGCCGAATGCCCCTGACTCATTGCCTTTTGAAAGATGTCCTGACGTCCACTCATATTGCTTGCCTGTGATAGATTGTGTGGTTAATTCACTGTCTGCAAACCGATTTCCTCACACCACCGGCTGCAACTCATCCCAGTTGAAGCCCCAACGCGCTTCGGTGGTCAACGGAACCGGCAAAGAGTAAGCATGTTCCATAATATTGCTCACCAGAAGAGCGGTTTCTTTAAGTTCCTGGCGCGGACATTCTAACACCAGTTCGTCGTGCACTTGAAGTAGCATCTGGGCATGCAAGCCAGCCTTTTGCAAGGCCGGAGGAATGCGAATCATGGCTATCTTCATTATATCCGCGGCAGTACCTTGAATGGGAGCATTAATGGCTTCGCGCTCCTCGCGATTACGCGCCGCCTGATTGAGAGGGCTTTTCAGGGTAGGGAAATAACGTCGGCGACCCAAAAGTGTCTCCACATATCCCTGTTCACGCGCTTGCTGGCGCAGGCCATCCAGGTATCTCTTGACAGCCGGGAACTGCCGGAAATAGGCTCGGACGAACTCCTCCGATTCGGCCAATGTCAGGTCGGTAGAGCGCGTCAGGCCATAGGCCGACATACCATAAATGAGTCCGAAGTTGATGGCTTTCGCATGACGGCGCTGTTCTTTGGTCACCGCTTCCAGAGGAACGCCGTAAATCGCGGCGGCGGTAGCGGCGTGAATATCCTGGCCGGCGCGGAAGGCGTTCAGCATGGCCTCATCCCCTGCCATACAGGCAACCACGCGCAGTTCGATCTGAGAATAATCCAGGGAGAGGAGCACATTGCCCGGGGCGGCAATGAACCCACGCCGTACCCGGCGGCCGAGTTCGGTGCGCGTCGGAATGTTTTGCAGGTTCGGGTTGGAGGAGGATAGACGGCCAGTCACGACAGCAGTCTGGCTGAAAGAGGTGTGTACGCGGCCAGTCTGTGGATGAATCTGGGCCGGCAACGCATCCACGTATGTGCTCTTCAACTTGGAAAGTTCGCGGTACTCCAGCACCAGGTCCACGATTGGGTGTTGGCCGCTCATGGCCTCCAGCACGCCGGCTGCCGTCGAGTAATGACCGGAGGCCGTCTTCCGACTGCGATCCGGCGGATTCAGTCTCAGGACGTGGAACAGGACCTCGGAGAGCTGCTGGGGGGAATTCAAGTTGAACGTCTGGCCTGCAATGGCATATACCTGTTGCTCGATGGCGTGCATGCGTTCGGCCAGTTCGCGCGAAAAAGCGGCGAAGAAAGGAAGGTCGAGGGCCACGCCGGCCATTTCCATCTCTGCCAGGACAGGGACAAGCGGCATTTCGACCTCGGAAAAGAGAGCTGGAAGTTTTGGAAAACGCCGCAGTTCATCCTCGAGCAAAGGTTGGAGGCGCAAGGTGATCTCGGCATCGGCGGCCGCGTAGGGTGCTACCTCATCAATCCTCACCTCCGCCATCGAACGCTGGGCACGTCCCGTCCCGATGAGGTCCTGGATGTGGGTCATCTCGACGCCCAGGCGAGCAGCAGCCAGGTTCTTCAATCCTAGATTGTGCGAATCGGGGTTCAATACCCATTCCGCAATCATCGTATCGAACGTCAGCGGTCCGACGCGCAAGCCATGCCGCGCCAGGACGATGTAATCGTACTTAAGGTGATGACCAACTTTGGGAATGTGGGTGTCGGTCAGCGGTGCACGCAGCGCTGCCAGGACGGTTTCACGCGGCAGTTGCTGCCCCTGACGGTGCCCAACAGGCACGTAGTACCCTTCGCCGGCTTGCACGGCCAGGGCAAGGCCGACCAGGTCAGCCAGCATGGGTTCTGTGGAGGTCGTTTCCGTATCCAGGGCAATGACCCTGGCCTGTCGCAAAGCCGTCTCCAGGGCGGTCAGTTTTTCGGCTGTATCCACCACATGGACCGTCAGAGCAGGCCTGGAAACAACCTGAATGCGCGCCGGTGGAGCGATTGCCTCGGGCGGTTGCCCGAAGAGACTCAATTGCTGGGCCGATGTGCCACTCGCCGCCAGTTGACGAGCTTTCGCAACCAGGGAGCGAAATTCCAGTTGTTGGAAGAGGTGTTCGACTTTTTCGAGTTCGAAGGCTTGTGGCCGCGCCTGTTCCAGGTCAATGCGCAAGGGCAAGTCGGTGCGGATAGCCGCCAGCGAGCGACTCAGGTAGGCCGCCTCGCGTCCCTCTTCCAGTTTGGCACGCCAGCGCGCTTCGATTTCCTCTAGATGAGCGTAGATGGCATCCAGAGAGCCGTATTTTTGTAGTAAGGCGATGGCCGTCTTCTCCCCAATGCCGCGCACGCCAGGGATGTTATCCGATGGATCGCCGGCCAGGGCTTTGTAATCTACCACCTGTTCCGGACGCACGCCCAGGCGAGCGACAACGTCCTCCGGGGTAAGGTAAGTGCGGTCATCACCCGCCACGTACACGGCCACGCGGTCGGTTACCAGTTGAAGCAGGTCACGGTCGCCGGTGATGATCTTGACCCCCAATCCCTGTTCACTGGCCCAACGTGCCACTGAACCCAACACATCGTCTGCCTCATAGCCTTCGACTTCCAGGCGCGGAATGTTGAAAGCATCCACCAATTCCCGAATGCGCTCCATCTGTGGGCGCAGATCATCGGGCATTTTGGCGCGCGTGGCTTTGTAGTCCGCGAAGAGTTCCGAGCGGAAGGTGCGACCGGTGTCGAAGGCGACGGCCAGGTAATCGGGTTTTTCTTGTTCGTAAATGCGCAGGAGTTCCCGCGCGAAGCCGTAGACGCCAGCCGTCGGCTCGCCGCGCGAGGTCTGCCAGCGCGAGCCGCTTCCCCCGCCGGTCAAGGCGAAATACATTCGATAGGCCAGAGCATGACCATCGATCAGGTGCAAGGCAGGAGGCATAGTATGTTAATTCTACCCCATCCGCGCTTAACGCGCGCGCTTGGTAAAGCCCTGACGCTGACGAATCTGGGTAATGTAATCTTTGACCAGTTGGGCTGGATGCGGTTGATTCCCCCCCATGATCAGGTAGCCCGGCGCCCAAAAATCTCCCGAGGGGTTTTCTTTCTTGAGACGCGGAAAGTCTTCGAAGATTCTGGCAGATGTCTGCTGGCGGACTACTCGCATGACGTAACTGGGTGGGGTAGGAGGTGGCACGTTGACGATCCATTGCAGATAGTCTGGCCGCACGGCAAGATACTCCAGCCGCCAACCATACGAGATGCATAGTTGTGGCATCCAGGTGGATAGTCGCTCGGCCAGATCGCCAGTCAGGTGATGTTGAGCAAAGCGTGGGACCAGTAGACATGCATAAGTCAGGTTATAGGCCGAGGGTGAGACCGGTTCGAGGACGATCTTGCGCGCCAGTTCCGTCGTCGGGCTGGGCAGCGTGGCATCCAGATCCGCCAGTTCGCGTTCCGGCCGGCTGACCGGCGAGCGAGCTGGCGCCGTGAGGGTATCCTCCAGGCGGCTCTCATCGGGAGAAGGCGAGCCCTCTAGGTGGGCTACAGCTAACGGCGTAGCGGGGGAAGTCTCCCGTCGTGAGGCTATCGGACGGGTAGGCCCTAAATCGTATTCCAGGTTGCCAAATTGCAGTTCGGCCTCCAGTTCTTGGGGCGGATTGGGAGGCGGAACGTCGGCGAGAATCTCGGAGATCGGCGTCAGATTCGGTGGTAAGTCCCCTTCCTCTTCCTCTGCGGAGGGAGTAGAAAGCGAACGGACCAGACGGCTGGCCTGGGTACGAATCGTGGTAAAGGAGGTTTCGGCGTCAAAGACGAGCGCCAGAACCATCTCGGCTCCCAGGCCGGTGGCGTAGAGCATGTGTTCAGCATGGGTGGATTCGAGACGGATAAAGCGCACCAGATCGCTACCGTTTTGACGGTCCCAGTAACGAGAGACCGCTTCGGCCAGTTCACGCGCCGCCATCTGTGGCAACTGGCCAGCGTACGCCCAGAGTTGCTGCCGATGGGTAATCAGGGCGGCCTGCGCCGAGGATTCGAGCGTCAGGCGGGTCAGGTGTTGCGCCGCGCGGTTGACATCCGCCAGCCAAGGCATACTGGCTGGAACAGGCAAACCCGGCTTACCTGTTTCGACCTCAGCCGATGGCTCGGTCAAGGCGGCATTGACCAGCGTAAACAAATCCGGCAAATAGAAAGGCTTGGGTAAACGCCCGGCTAGATTCGCACCAACTGCCGCGGGCAATCGCTCACTTTCTCCCACCAGGACAAAACGAACCGCCGGGTGAATGCGCCTCAACGACTCGGCCAACGCGGACCATTCTTCCAAATCTGTATCCAGGAAGACTAGAGGGCAGGAGTAAGCGCGCAAGAAGGCTTCCGCCTCCATTCGGCTGGCGCGCACGCTGACATTGAAGCGCCCCGTCTCCTCCAGATTCTGGCGAATGAGTTCACCGAAGACGGTGTCAGAGGTCACAACCAGCAAGGGCATCATCATATATAGTGTATCATGAGCAAGGTGGAGATGCAAGTGACTTGGCGGGGGAATTTTTTCGTCCGCCAAGGCTGAACTTCCCGTTAGGACGGCAATGGCACCGCCGTCCTAACGCCTGAAATGGCCTCTTCTCTCACCTCATTCTTTCCCGCCCTTATCGTCCGGGTTCATAGGAGTTCGGAAAGATTACCCAAATAGGTAATACCAAAGCCAGTGAGAGTTCTCTAAAATGAACTTTTAACCGTCCTTATGCGAAAAAAGAAAAGGAGATGAGATCATGCGTGAGAGCAAGGAGCCGGGGCAGGGTTTGTACAACCCATCCTACGAACGCGATGCCTGTGGGATCGGTATGGTGGTCAACATCAAGGGGGAACGCTCGCATGAGGTGGTCGAGCAGGCACTGACGATTCTCGACAATCTTACGCATCGCGGGGCGCGCGGTGCCGAGCCGAATACCGGCGACGGGGCCGGCATCCTGCTCCAGGTGCCGCACGCCTTCCTGCAACGCAAGGCCCAGGGAAAAGGATTCTCCTTGCCTGAACCCGGTCAGTATGGGGTAGGGATGGTTTTCCTGCCGCCGGATATTAATCACCGTCGGGCATGTGAAATCCATTTCGAGAACATCGTCGCTTCGGAAGGCCAGCGGGTAATCGGTTGGCGCTCGGTGCGTGTCAACAAGAACACCGATCTGGGTGCAACGGCCCGCCGTGCCGAGCCGAAGATCCGCCAGGTGTTCATTGCGCGTAACCCGGCTATTCGCGAGGACATGGACTTCGAACGCAAGTTGTACGTGATCCGGAAACGCGCCGAGAGCGAGATTCGCTACGGGAATCGCCTGGAAGGTGGAGAGTACTTTTACATTGCCAGCCTGTCCTACAAAACGATCGTATACAAGGGGATGTTCGTCACCTACCAGTTACGGGAGTATTTCGAGGATCTCTCCGACCCCGATATGGAAAGTGCGATCGCCCTGGTTCACTCGCGTTTCAGCACGAACACCTTCCCCAGTTGGGAACGCGCGCAACCGCTCCGCTATCTGGTTCACAACGGCGAGATCAACACCTTGCGCGGCAACATCAACTGGTGGCGCGCCCAGGAGAAGCACATGCGCTCCGACCTCTTCGGGGAGGATCTGAAAAAGGTCTTGCCTGTGATTCAGCCGGATGGGAGCGACTCGGCCATGTTCGATAACGTCCTGGAATTTCTCGTGCTGGCCGGGCGCTCGCTCCCTCACGTCATGACCATGATGATTCCAGAGCCTTGGTCACACAACGAACACATGAGCGAAGAAAAGCGCGCCTACTATGAATTCCACGCCAACCTCATGGAGCCGTGGGACGGGCCGGCCGCTATGGCCTTTACCGATGGCTTTGTGGCGGGGGCTGTCCTGGACCGCAACGGCCTGCGTCCGGCGCGGTATTACGTCACCAAGGACGATCGTTTGATCCTGGCCTCCGAAGTCGGTGTGCTCGATGTTCCCCCCGACATGGTGGCCTACAAGGGCCGACTAGAACCAGGCCGGATGCTGCTGGTGGACACGCGTCAGAAGCGCATCATTAGCGATGAGGAGATCAAACACGAACTGGCCTCGCAACACCCCTACCGCTACTGGTTGAACAAGTATCAGGTACGACTGGAGCACCTGCCCGAACCGAAGCCAGAACATCTGCCGCCGTCCGATCCCACTACGCTGCCCCGTCGTCAACGTGCCTTCGGTTACACCCTCGAGGATTTGCGTATGATCATTGCCGATATGGCCGAAACGGCGGTGGAGCCCATCGGCTCCATGGGGTACGACGCGCCCCTGGCCGTCCTCTCCCAGAGGCCAGAATTGCTTTACAACTACTTCAAACAACTCTTTGCTCAGGTCACGAATCCGCCGATTGATTCCGAACGCGAGCGTCTGGTGATCTCCACTGAGGTCATGGTTGGAGCGGAGAGCAACCTGCTCTCCCCCTCGCCACAAAGTTGTCACCAGATTCGGTTGGATTCCCCCCTGCTGACCAATGAGGAGCTGGCCCAAATCCGCCATACCAAACTGCCTGGTTTCGTAGTAGCCACGCTGCCGATTCTCTTCCCTGCCCACTCAGGCGGAGCGGGGCTGGAAGCCGCCATGGAGGCCCTCTACCGCGCGGCCGATCGAGCCATCGAACAGGGCGTGAATCTCCTGATCCTTTCCGATCGGGGCGTGGACCGGGAGAACGTACCCATTCCGGCCCTCCTGGCTGTTTCTGGTCTGCACCATCACCTGGTCGAAACAGGCACACGCCGCCAGGTCGGCCTGATCCTGGAAAGTGGAGAACCGCGCGAGATTCACCATCTGGCGGCCCTGCTGGGCTACGGAGCAACCGCTATTAACCCCTACCTGGTATTCGAAACCATCGAGGATCTGGCGCGCCAGCAGATGCTCGCGACTCCAGACGCCCGACAGGGCATCCGCAATTACATCAAGGCCGCCGTGAAAGGCATCGTGAAAACGATGGCGAAGATGGGCATTTCCTCTATTCAGAGTTACTGCGGTGCGCAAATCTTCGAAGCGGTAGGCCTTCATCAGAGCGTGATTGATCGGTACTTCGCCGGGACAACCTCCCGCCTGGGCGGAGTGGACCTGGAAATCATCGCTCGCGAGGCACAAATGCGCCACGATGCGGCTTACCAGCAGGTCAGTGTGGCAAACGATGGGCTGGAGAGTGGCGGCGAGTATAAGTGGCGCTCCGAAGGAGAATACCACTTATTCCATCCGGAGATCATCTATCTGCTGCAGCGTGCCTGTCGCGAAAACGACTACGCGCTGTACCAGGAATACTCGCGACGCATCAACGAGCAGTTCATCCAAGTTGCTACCTTACGCGGTTTGCTGGAATTCCGCTTTGCACCTGAACCCCTGCCGTTAGAGGAAGTGGAATCGGTCGATTCGATCTGTAAGCGCTTCAAGACCGGCGCGATGAGCTACGGTTCGATCAGCCAGGAGGCTCACGAGGCGCTGGCGATTGCCATGAATCGCCTGGGCGGGAAGAGCAACACTGGCGAGGGTGGCGAAGACCCGGCCCGCTTCCTCCCTCTGCCGAACGGTGATTCCAAACGGAGTGCCATCAAACAGGTGGCCTCGGCGCGCTTTGGAGTCACTAGCGAATACCTGGTTAACGCCGATGAACTGCAAATCAAAATTGCTCAAGGAGCCAAGCCAGGGGAGGGTGGTCAATTGCCCGGCCGCAAAGTCTACCCCTGGATCGCGCGCGTACGCCATTCCACGCCGGGTGTGGGCCTGATCTCCCCACCGCCCCATCACGATATTTATTCCATCGAAGACCTGGCGGAACTAATCTACGACTTGAAGAACGCCAATCCCGCGGCGCGCATCAGCGTGAAACTCGTTTCCGAAGTTGGGGTAGGAACAATTGCTGCGGGAGTCGCCAAGGGCCATGCCGATGTTATCCTGATTAGCGGTTATGATGGCGGCACAGGTGCCTCCCCCCTTAGTAGTATTCGCCATGCCGGCTTGCCCTGGGAATTGGGCCTGGCCGAGACCCACCAGACCCTCCTTCTGAACAATTTGCGCGACCGAGTCCTTCTGGAGACCGATGGAAAACTGATGACCGGGCGAGACGTCGTCATCGCGGCCCTGCTTGGCGCGGACGAGTTCGGTTTCGCGACCGCGCCGCTCGTGGCCCTGGGTTGCATCATGATGCGCGCTTGCCATCAGGATACCTGCCCGGTAGGAATTGCAACGCAAAATCCCGAATTGCGCAAGAAATTCCAGGGCGATCCGGCCTACGTAGTCAATTTGATGCGTTTTATCGCTCAAGAAGTGCGCGAACTGATGGCCAGACTGGGCTTCCGCTCGGTGGAGGAAATGGTCGGCCGCTCCGATCGCCTGACCGTGCGGCAGCCTATCCTGCACTGGAAGGCCAAAGGGCTAGACCTCTCCGCCATTCTCTACCAACCGGAAATCGAGGAGGAAGGCAGTCTGCGCCGTCGCACCCAACAAGAACACGGGCTCGAGCAGAGTTTGGATAAACGCGTGTTGCTGCCGCTCTGTCAGCCAGCCTTAGAGGACGCACATCGGGTAGAAGCCACTCTACCCATCCGCAATATCCACCGCGCCGTAGGGACTCTGCTAGGGAGCGAGGTGACGCGCCGTTACGGAGCCGCCGGCCTGCCAGAAGATACGATCTGTCTGCACTTCCAGGGTTCTGCCGGCCAGAGTTTCGGCGCTTTCCTGCCACCCGGTATTACGTTGATCCTGGAAGGCGACGCTAACGACTATTTGGGCAAAGGCCTTTCCGGCGGAAAGATCATCGTCTATCCCCCTGCCGGCTCCACTTTTGTGGCCGAGGAGAACATCATTGTTGGCAACGTCGTCCTGTACGGCGCAACCAGCGGGGAGGCTTACATCCGTGGTGTGGCTGGCGAGCGCTTCTGTGTACGCAATAGCGGCGCCCTGGCCGTCGTGGAAGGCGTCGGTGATCACGGCTGCGAATATATGACCGGTGGCCGGGTGGTAGTCCTGGGGCGCACAGGGCGCAACTTCGCCGCCGGCATGTCAGGCGGAATTGCCTATGTGTTTGACGAGCGCGGCGATTTCGCCTCACGTTGCAATCAAGAGATGGTGGACCTTGAGCCCCTGCAAGATTCGGCGGAGATTCAAGAGGTGCGGACGATGATTCGCCGCCATTGGGAATGGACAGGTAGTACATTGGCCCAACGTATCCTGGAACACTGGGAGGCTTGCTTGCCTCACTTTGTCAAAGTCTTCCCCAAGGATTACCGACGGATGTTGCTGGCGCTCCAACGGGCCGAAAAGGAAGGGCTGAGCGGGGAGGCCGCCATTATGGCCGCCTTCGAGTTGAACAAGAGCGATCCGATTCGAGTAAGCGGTAACTGAGAAAGGAGCAAGCCATGGGAAAGCCGACCGGTTTCCTGGAATATACGCGCGAATCACCACCCGAACGCCCCCCGCAGGAACGCATTCGTGACTGGCAAGAATTCCACCTGGACTATCCAGAAGAAAGCCTGCGCCGCCAGGCCGCCCGTTGTATGGATTGCGGGACGCCTTTTTGCCACGCCGGCATTCTGCTCAAAGGACTGGCCGTCGGTTGCCCGATTAACAACCTGATTCCAGAATGGAATGACCTGGTCTATCGCGGTCTCTGGCGACAAGCGTTAGAACGATTGCTGAGGACCAATAACTTCCCGGAATTTACCGGCCGAGTCTGCCCGGCGCCGTGTGAGGGCTCTTGCACATTGGGCATTCATGATCCACCAGTGACCATTAAAGCCATTGAATTGGCTATTATCGAAAAAGGATTTGAGGAGGGCTGGGTTGTCCCTCGGCCGCCCACGCAACGAACCGGCAAACGCGTTGCCATCGTCGGATCAGGGCCAGCCGGCTTGGCCTGCGCCGATCAATTGAACAAGGCCGGCCATCTGGTCACTGTATTCGAGCGCGCCGACCGTCTCGGCGGTTTGCTCATGTACGGCATTCCGAATATGAAACTAGACAAGCGCATTGTCGAACGGCGCTTGGATTTGATGCGCGCAGAGGGCGTGCAATTTGTCACCAACGCACACGTTGGCGTGAACTATCCTGTGGAAACATTGCGCAGGGAGTTCGATGCGATCGTCCTGTGCGGAGGGGCAACCAAACCGCGCGATCTACCTGTCCCCGGCCGTGATTTGCAGGGCATTCACTTCGCCGTGGAGTTCTTGCACGGCAACACGAAGCATCTCCTGGATCAAGAACACGGCGCTGGGCAAACCGAGGAGGTCTTCAGTTATCCCTACATCTCGGCCACCGATAAGGACGTGGTGGTCATCGGCGGGGGCGATACCGGAACAGATTGCGTTGCCACCGCTCTCCGCCAGGGTTGCCGCAGTGTCGTCCAGATCGAGATTCTCAACCGCCCACCGGATACGCGCCAGCCCGATAACCCCTGGCCAGAATGGCCCAAAGTCTACCGCCTGGACTACGGGCACGAGGAATACCTGGCGCTCTACGGTGCCGATCCGCGCCAGTATGCACGCACGGCCACTCGTTTCGAGGGCGATGAGCAGGGTCAGGTACGCGCCGTTCACACAGTCGGGGTCGAGTGGGTCACTGACGAGAGAGGCCGGCCCACACCACGCCCGATTCCCGGCACGGAACAGGTTTATCCGGCCCAACTCGTCTTGCTGGCGATGGGTTTCCTGGGACCGGAAGATACTTTGCTCGACCAGCTAGGTGTGGAGCGCGATGAGCGCGGCAACGTCCGAACCGCGTTTGGACAATACGCCACGTCGGTCCCTGGGATTTTTGCCGCCGGCGACATGCGGCGCGGCCAGAGCCTGGTCGTCTGGGCCATACGGGAAGGTCGTGGCGCGGCGCGCGAGTGCGATCGCTACCTGACGGGGACGACAGACCTGCCTTGAAGCGAGGTCGCCCATTTGGGTACTGGCCGGGCGTTCAGGCCCGGCTTTTTGATTCCCACCTATGCCAAATTGCCTGAAGGGGTACTAGAAGAGCAATAGGAAATTTTTTAGAATGAGGCAAATCTTGTGAACAGGAGGAACAAACATATGGATGGAAACCCAATTATCAATACAGGAGATACCGCCTGGATCCTGGTAGCTTCGGCGCTCGTTTTGATGATGACGCCGGCGCTGGCCTTCTTCTACGGCGGCATGGTGCGGAAGAAAAACGTTCTCTCAACCCTCAACCTCAGTTTCATCATCATGGCCCTGATTGGCGTGCAATGGGTGCTGTTTGGTTACTCCCTGGCCTTCGGCGACGATCTGGGCGGCCTAATTGGAAGTGGCAACTTCTTCGGCCTGCGAGGCGTTGGCGCGGCCCCCAATCCAGACTACGCCGCTACGATTCCCCACCTGGCCTTTGCCGCCTTCCAGATGATGTTTGCCATCATCACTCCCGCCCTCATTACCGGCGCTTTTGTGGAGCGCGTGCGCTTCAAGGCCTTTTTGATATTCACCCTGCTCTGGGCCACCCTGGTCTATGACCCGGTCGCGCACTGGGTATGGGGCAACGGCGGTTTCCTGCGCGCGCTCGGTGCCCTGGATTTCGCCGGCGGGACGGTCGTGCACATCGCCGCCGGCTTCTCGGCGCTGGCCTTTGCGCTAGTGATCGGAAGTCGCCGGGGCTTCGGGCGCTATGCCTTCGAACCACATAACATTCCCTATAGCGTGCTGGGGGCTGGCCTCTTGTGGATGGGTTGGTTCGGCTTCAACGGCGGAAGTGCCTTGGCTGCCAATGGTCTGGCTATCCATGCCCTGGTCACGACCAATACGGCGGCGGCCGCCTGCGGCCTGGTCTGGATGTTCCTGGCCTGGCGCGATAACAAACCCAGCATTCTGGGCATCGTCACCGGCGCCGTCGTGGGATTGGTAGCCGTAACTCCGGCGGCCGGGTATGTCACGCCACTGGCTGCTATGCTCATCGGGGCAATCGCCGCACCTATCAGTTACTATGCGATTCGCCTGCGCCAGAAATGGGGCCTCGACGAATCGCTGGACGTCTGGGCCTGCCACGGCATGGGTGGCCTGTGGGGTGCGCTGGCCACTGGCCTGTTTGCGACCACAACTGTGAACGCGGCTGGCGCGAACGGCTTGTTCTACGGCAATCCCAAGCAATTTCTCATTCAATTACTCGCCGCGCTGATCGTCATCGCCTTTAGTTTTGGCGTGACCTATCTCCTGGCACGACTGCTCAAGGCTACCACCGGCCTGCGCGTGTCCGTGGAAGAGGAAGAGGTCGGTCTGGACATCAGCGAACACGGCGAGACAGCTTACGCATAAGGAGGTTCCCATGACCAAGAAAATCGAGGCTTTCATTCGTGAGGAGAAACTGAACGACGTCAAGGAAGCCCTGCGGGCGATCGGCATTGTCGGCATGAACGTCTTCGAGGTGCGGGGCCATGGGCGAGGAGGAGGCATCACGTTGACCGGCCGCTCAGGAACGTATCAGGTCGACATGCTACCACGCGTGCAACTGAACATTGTGCTCAGCGATCACAACGTCGAGAAGACCGTACAAACGATCTGCGAGGCGGCCAGAACCGGCAACAAGGGAGATGGCATCATCTTCATCTACCCGGTGGATGAGGTGATCCGCATCCGCACGGGCGAACGCGGCCGCGAAGCCCTGATGTACGAAGGCGATATTGACGCTCGCCGGGAGGCTGGGCTGATATAATGGGTCTAGAGCATACCCTGCAATCGCCTCTGGATTACCCTTTTGGGTAATGGATTGCCTCTTGGGAAGCTCCTATAATCCAGACAGCACAACACTTATCCCAAAAGAGAAAAGGAGACGCAATCATGGCCAGTACAGCAAAAGAAGTGATCGCTATGGCGAAAGAGAAAGAGGTCAAAATGGTGGACCTGCGGTTCGTGGATTTGCCCGGCACCTGGCAGCATTTTAGTATTCCGGTCCGGGAACTGTCCGAAGAGCTGTTCGAAGAGGGCATCGGGTTTGACGGCTCATCGATTCGAGGCTTTCAAGAGATCCACGAGTCAGATATGCTACTGGTACCCGATCCCACAACGGCCTTCGTGGATCCAGTATTAGAGGTGCCTACTCTGGCGATCATTTGCGATGTTTATGACCCGGTGACTCGTCAGCCCTACAGTCGTGATCCACGTTTTGTGGCGCGCAAGGCCGAGATTTACCTACAGCAGACAGGTATCGCGGATGTCAGCTACTGGGGACCAGAAGCCGAGTTCTTTATGTTCAATACTGTGCGCTATGGGAGTGACACCCATGAGGCATTCTATCACATTGATAGCGTTGAGGCATGGTGGAATAGTGGTGAGGAGGGGAGCAAAGGCGGACAAATTCCTCCTAAACGTGGTTATTTCCCAGTACCGCCGGCCGATACTCAACAGGATGTACGCAGCAAAATCGTCATCGCACTGGAAGCAGCAGGCGTACCTGTGGAAGTACATCATCACGAGGTCGCTACCGCTGGCCAGGCCGAGATTGACATGCGCTACGACACGCTGGTCCGCATGGGCGACAACCTGATGAAGTATAAGTACTTGGTGAAGAACGTCGCACGGCAGAATGGATTGACAGCAACTTTCATGCCTAAGCCGCTTTTTGGCGACAACGGGTCCGGCATGCATGTTCACCAGAGCCTGTGGAAGGGCGATACCAACGTGTTCTACGATCCTTCCGGCTACGCAGGCCTTTCAGATATCGCTAAGTACTACATTGGCGGTCTGCTCAAACATGCTCCGGCGTTGCTGGCCTTGACCTCGCCGACGACCAATTCTTTCCGTCGCTTGGTGCCGGGCTTCGAAGCGCCGGTCAACCTGGCCTATTCACAGCGCAACCGCTCAGCCATCTGCCGTATCCCAGTCTATTTCAAGAACCCAAAGGCCAAACGCATTGAATTCCGCGCACCAGACCCATCGTGTAACCCATACCTGTGCTTTGCGGCCCTCCTGATGGCTGGCCTGGATGGCATCCAGAATCGGATTGACCCCGGTGAGCCAATGGATAAAGACCTCTACGAGTTGCCTCCGGAAGAAGCGCGCCTGATCAAGCAAGTGCCCGGTTCGCTGGGCGAGGTACTGGACGCCCTGGAAGCCGATCACGAATGGCTGCTCAAAGGCGATGTCTTCACCAAGGATATCCTGGAGGCCTACATTACCTACAAGCGCAAGAACGAACTCGACCCGGTCCGCCTGCGCCCTACGCCGCATGAATTCGTGTTGTACTACGATATTTAGCGGGAGAACGCCTTTGCTCCCCTGTGGCAAGGCCGAGGTCTACCTCGGCCTTGCTCTCCAATATTGCTCTTTCGATGAGCGTGTTAAAATTCTTGTGACATGGATTCGCGCCAAGAATCACCTCTTGAGTCCGATCCCCGTCTTTTGGAGGCTCTGGCGTGCCTCAACCAGATCGGCGATACGATCAACCGTCTGGCCCCTGGCGATCTTGCCAGCCATGAGGAGACCCTGCGCCTGATCGTGGAGAGCGCGATCCGGGTCGTTCCGGGCGCTTCGGCTGTGATCTATACGTTCGATGCGCTCAAACTCTCCTTCGAGCCGGAATCGCGCGTTTCGGCCGGTGAGATCAACCGTCATGCGCCCGCGCGGACGCCCTATCCCGAGGACGCGCCGCGTCCGCATGGAGCCGGCATGCGCGCCATCGGGCAACGACGACGGGTCCTCTCGTACGAAGAGCACGATTTAGATGTCCATCCCTACTACCGATCCATCGGTGTAAAAGCGACGGCCTGTTTTCCTCTTATCGTAGCCCAACAACCGGTAGGGGCGCTGTATGTCTACCTGCACCAGGAGCGTGAGTTCAATCGCCTGGAATTGTTGATGCTGGAAAATTTCGTCAATCAGGCGGCCATGGCCATCTACCACAGCCGTCGCCTGAGCGATATGCGCCGCGATCTCATCCGCAAGGAAGATGACTTCCGGCGATTACAGCGGGCCGGCATGTTGATTTCCTCGCGCCTGCAACTGGAAGAAACTCTGCAATCCATCCTCCACCTGGCCCTGGAGGTCACGAACGCCCGCTATGGAATCTTTCGCTTACTCGATCGCGATGGCAGGACGTTGGTCACGCGCGCCGTAGCCGGAGAAGACCTCGACCGCCCGATGGTCGAGGCCCTTTCCCTGGATTCGAACAGCATCATGGCCTGGGTCGCACGTTCTCGTCAATCCATCCTAATTCCGGACTTACGTGCCGAACCCTGGTCCAAACTGTATTACCCTCTCGACGCTAATCGGGAAATGCGCTCCGAACTGGCTGTGCCATTGATCAACGCCAGCGGACGCCTGGAAGGGGTTTTGAACCTGGAAAGCCCAGAGCCTGGGGCCTTCCGTGAAGAGGATCGCTATATCCTCCAGACTCTGGCGACCTATGCTGTGATCGCCATTCAGGAAGTCCGCCTGCTGGATGCCCTGCTGGAAATCGCGCGTTTATTGCTCACCCAATCGTGTCAGGAAACGCTGACTCACATCACCAGAGCAGCTTGTGAGCTGCTCAACGCCGCCGATGCCGCCATCTGGCTGGTGGATGGTAAGGAGCTGGTACTGCGGGTGGCTTCTGGCGGTCATTCCCACGGCGACCGCATTCCTCTGGAAGGAAGCCTAGCCGGCCAGGCTGTGTTGGAGCGAGCGCCGGTCATCGCTCAGGACGTCCGTCTCGATCCACGCTTTCATCGCCAGGACCTGGCACGGCGGCATCGCTGGGCGCGCGCGCTGATCGTGCCGGTAGCTGCCGGTGAGGGAGTAGCGCCCATCGGTGCTTTCAGCGTCTACAGCACCGAAGAGGATCCCGGCCGTTTCGCCGAGTCCGACTGGGATAAAAAGGTGCTGATCTGCCTGGCACATTACGCCGCCTTGGCCGTTCAGAACGAACAGCATCAGCAAGCCCTGCGTGCCGCCCAGGAACAGCGTTCCATCGCCGAGATGTTCGCCGCCATTGGTGACATTGCCTCGAATTTGCTCCATCAACTAAATAACAAAGTAGGCACAATCCCTGTGCGCATCCAGAATATTCAAGAGAAATGCCGCCCCGCCCTCGAGGCCGATACCTACCTGGCGAATAATTTGATGGAAATTGAGCGCTGTGCCTCCGAGGCCATGCAGAGCGTGCGCGAGAATCTGGCTCACCTGCGACCGCTACGTCTGGAACCCGTGTACGTGGCCGCACGCGTCAGCGAAGCCCTCCAATCCGTGAACCTGCCCCCTGACGTGCGCGTGCACACGGAGGGGCTGGAACACCTGCCGATGGTCCTGGCCGCCGCCCAAAGCCTGACTTTCGTCTTCGCCAACCTGTTCGAAAACGCTGTGGAAGCAATGCATGGCAAAGGAGAAATCCGGGTGCGCGGCACCGCCGGCGATAAGTGGGTAGAAATTAGCGTCAGCGATACCGGGCCGGGCATTCCCCTCGCTTTGCAGGAACGTATTTTCGAATTGCACTATTCAGGCCGCAGCGGAACGCGTCCCGGCAAGTTGGGGTTTGGGCTGTGGTGGGTTAAGACGCTCATGAATCGACTGAATGGCTCCGTGCGGGTAGAAAGCGATGGCCAGCACGGAACAACTTTTCATTTGCGCTTGCCGCGTGTGGAGGAATCGCCGTGACTCCTTCTCCCTGGCGTGCCCTGGTCGTGGAAGATGATCCTTCCTGGCAACAGATTCTGGCCGAATTGCTGGCCGATTGCGGCCTGGAAGTAGACGTGGCCGGTAACCTCGAGCAGGCTCTGGCCTTGCTCAAAACGCAGCCGCACCGCCTGGCCGTGATCGACCTCTCTCTGGACGAGTACGATCACAACAACCATGACGGCCTGCAAGTCCTGACCGCCGTGCGACGCCTGGACCCTGCCTGCCAGACAATCATGCTGACCGGCTTCGCCACCGTCGAACTGGCCGTCTCGGTCTTGACCGAATACGGAGCGTTGACGTTTCTGCGCAAGGAGAACTTTTCGCGCGCCCAATTCCGTGAGATCGTCGCACGCGCCCTGGTCAGTGCTCCAGCCGTACGGCCTGCGGGAGTAAAGCCGTCCACTCCTGCCCCAAGCTTGCCCTCCTCCCCTCGCCCCCTGGCCGGAAAAGCGCTGGTGGTAGATGACGACGCCGGTTGGCGCAGCCTCCTGACCGAAATGCTCACCGACCTGGGTTTCTCGGTCCGGGCCTGTAGCGGCTATGGAGAAGCGCTTGGTTACCTGCGACGCGAGAAGTTCCTGGTTGCTGTGGTAGACCTATCGCTATCGGGCGAGACCTGGAAAATCGCACGTCTGGGTGGCGAGATGGAAGGCTACCAGTTGCTGGACCTGGCCCGCACGCTCAACGTCCCGGCGATCCTGGTCAGTGGCGCGGCCTCGAAGGACGCCATTCAACGCGCCTACATGGAACACGGGGTATTTGCCTGTCTGGAAAAGCAAACCTTCGATCGAGCCTCCTTCTCCCGCCTGGTTCAGGAAGCAACCCAAACGCGCCGGCCCAGTGGGGAACTGGCTATCCTGACCGAACGCGAACGCGAGGTGCTGGAATTGCTGGCGCAGGGCCTGACCAACAAAGTCATCGCCGAACGTCTCCAGGTCAGCACCAACACGGTCAAACGGCACCTCAAGGCCATTTTCGAAAAATGGGGTGTACACACACGTGCCGCGGCCGTGGCAAAGGCCGTCGAGGCATTAAAGCAATCACACGGCGCGTAATCCCCTGACGGGCAAATCTCACCCAGGGCAACAGCAGGGGTCCAGGGGGAAGTATGTGGATTCTATTGGCAAAGTAACAAATACCGTCAACGAATGTCGAGAACGGATACACGAACGAGGCTGCTCGCGGCACGGATACCGATATTCGTTCTCTTTCGTTGACGGCTCCCCGTCATGCCACAACGGAGGTCCTGGGTAACGGCCCGCTGTGGCACAGGTCCCTTCCCTGTCTATTGGACACAACTTTAGGCGTTCGGACGGCAGTTCAACTGCCGTCCAAATAGCCTCCCATACTCCCTGCCAGAAGTGCCGGTTCCCAACCGTCGCTCTGGTAGGTAGATTGTAGGGGGATGGACAGCGGATCGTAAGCCGTGGACGGCAGGAGGTTGGGGAGAATAATCCTGGCCCTGGTAAAAATGGACACCCCAGCAACAGAACAAAGTAAAATGAAGAATGAGGACTTGTGATCGGGCAAGATACGATTACCCGGCGCGCGACGCCGACGCGCATAAGTAGGACACTATGTCGAGCCTATCGGCCAGGAGGATAGCCATCTCATGCCGTACCGTCTCTCCCCTTCCGATTTGACCTTTCTCTGGGAAGAATGCCCGCGCTGCTTCTACCTTAAGGTAAAGCACGATTTCCGCCGTCCCGCTGTACCTTTCCCGTCCATTTTCTCGACCATTGACGGGTTAATGAAGGATTTCTTCCGGGGTCAACCCACCCAGGCCCTGGGGGTCGGTCTGCCGCCGGGACAGGTGTTGTTCGCAAGCCGGCATGTCCAATCCGCGCCGATTGCCCTGCCCGGTCACGGGGAAACCTGCGTGCTGGCCGGTTTTTTCGATAGCCTGCTGGCCTTTGACAATGGGTCCTACGGTATCGTGGATTTCAAGACCGCCGCGCCCAAAGCCCACCACGTGGCCTTCTATGGGCGCCAGTTGCATGCCTACGCGTACGCTCTCGAACACCCGGCGGAGGGCAAATTGCACCTGACGCCGATCAGCCGCCTGGGTTTGCTCATTGTCGAACCGCAGGAGATGGCACGTCAGGCAGATGGTCGCATTGCCTACCTGGGTCCGCTTACCTGGCTGGAAGTGCCGCGCGACGATGCCGCGTTTCTAAACTTCCTCTCGGAGGTGATGGGATTGCTCGAAGCCCCCACGCCTCCACCGGCCGCAGAGACCTGTGTCTGGTGCGCCTACCGTCAGTCCGCGCGGCAGCAGGCCGAGTTTTGAAGGTTGCTCACGGTGGGGATATTGCCACACTCGCCCCTGCTGGTCATGGCAAAACGCACAGGAGAATTTCGTATTGGCATGCCGGATGGATCGTCTTTTGTCCCTAGCAGAGAGGGAGGGAAAGTTGGAAATCGGGGCGACGACCATCCAGGAGCAGGAAAGGAGCCGCGCGCTCGACCACAATCCCCAAGCCTCGCAGAGCGGAAAGCGAACGAATCCTGCCCTGTCGCCGCGTCCGCAGAATGGCATCTGCTCCCTTGGGACCAATGCCTGGTACGCGCAACAATTCTTGACGCTCCGCACGATTGATTTCCACGGGATTCTCGACCAGATTCTGGCGCGCCCAGAGCAATTTCGGGTCTGTATGCAAGGGGAGCATTCCCTGGCCCTCGAATGGCAATTCCTCCACCTCGAAGCCATAATCGCGCAGGAGAAAAGAAGCCTGGTAGAGACGGTGCTCCCGCAAGGTAGGGGTGGGCGGCTGATTCTCCAGAGGTGTGTCCGGGACGGGTTGGAAAGGAGAATAGTACGCCCGGCTCAAGCGCAGGCGACGATACAGGTAAGCCGTCATGCTCAAGAGTTCGAGGTCGGTTTCGCCCGCGCCACCGGCTACGAACTGGGTCACGCTAGATGGCCAGCGCTGCCGGCCGTCGCCGGAACGGCGAATCTCCTCCATCCACTGCAAGGGTTGGAGCAATTCGGTGACGAATTGTTTATGTGGCGCCAGGCGTGCCAGGCGCGTATCGTTAGGGGCTTCCAAATTGACAGACACCCGATTCGCCAGTTGCATCGCGCGCTCCACCTGGGCGCGTTCCGCGCCTGGCATGATCTTGAGGTGAATATAGCCGCGAAAGCCAAATTTGTAGCGTAGAATCTCGGCCGTTTCGAGCAGGCGATCCTGCGTACGCGGTCCGCCACCAACCAGACCAGAGCTGAGGAAGACCCCCTCGGCAATGCCTTTCTGGACCAACATCATGAAGAGACGCGCGAACTCTTCCGGGCGGAAAGTGGCACGGCGAAAATCGCGGCCAGCGCGGAAAGGACAGTAATAACAAT
>FWWL01004642.1_pt1 | contig 22772 bp, 19 predicted proteins | sample 2228331 | NCBI WGS metagenome assembly FWWL01 (sample SAMEA103939775, study PRJEB20133) | metagenome | reverse complement strand
TTTCATGAATATTCTGAAGAGCTTCTCTTTTTTCTATTTTTGCAATGATGGGTGGTAATTTTAAATTTCTCTTCTTAGCCCATTCTTTGACGGTTTTTATATCCTCAGCGCTCCTAACAAAAGACAATGCAATATAATCAACATCAAGCTCAATTCCTGTGAGAAGGTCATTTTTGTCTTTTTCAGTAAAAGAACTGACTGATGTTCTTGTGTAAGGGAGATTAACACCTTTTCTTGATTTGAGAACTCCACCCTCTATTACAACTCCCTTTAGTCTATCACTAATCTTTTCTATAATTTTTATCCTAATAAGCCCATCATCAATTAAAATTTCATCCTTGACTTTAACATCCTCTAAAAGTGCTGGATAGGAAACATATATTTTCTTTGAGTCAGAAATTTCATTCCCGGGAAAAATCTCAACAATTTCTCCATTATTTAAAAAAACTTCACCACCCTGCACATCGCTTATTCTAATTTTTATACCCTGTAAATCTTGTAGAATCGCTACAGCCTTTTTAAGTCTGCCTGACTCTTCACGAATTTTTTTTACAATTTTCTTAAACCATTCCTCGTTGCCATGTGAAAAGTTAAGACGAGCAACATTCATTCCCTTTTCTATTAAACTTCTGATTATAGTTCTATCTTCAGAAGAAGGTCCGATTGTGCATACAATTTTAGCTTTTCTCATTTAATATTATCTCCTTTATCTCCTCGCCTTTTTTATAAATAATTGTATGTTTTTCCCATCCCGGAAGTTTTTCTTTGTAATCACTGCGATAATGAGCTCCAACGCTATTTTTTCTGTGTAATGCCGAAAGCGTTATCAATAATCCAACTGTAACCATATTTTTGAGTTCTACGGAAAAGGGATCAATAAAAAAAGCATCTGAAATTCTCTCATAATAAGGCATAATTTTTGAAAGAGCTATGCCAAGAGATTCACCACACCTTATCAAACCTACTTTTTCCCACATTGTATTCTTTAAGTCTTCCCTAATTTTAGCTATTTCCTTTGAATCAGAATGCACAGGCTTTTTAATATCAACATTGATTGGGAATTTAATTCCTTCTAAACCTTCGCAGTATCTTGATGCCTCCCTACCTGCTCTGTATCCATAAACAAGCCCTTCAAGAAGGCTGTTACTTGCAAGCCTGTTTGCTCCATGCACTCCAGTGCATGCAACCTCACCCGCTGCAAATAATCCATTGATATTCGTTCTCCCATTAATATCTGTCTCAACTCCTCCCATCATAAAATGGGCAGCAGGAGACACAGGAATTGGCTGCTTTGCAATATTAAAATTAAACTTCAAACATGTTGAATAAATTGTCGGAAATCTTTTTTTTATAAATTCTTCATCAAGATGAGTAAGATCAAGATATACGTGGGTTGAATTTGTCCGAACCATCTCTGATATTATTGCCCTTGAAACAACATCTCTTGGAGCAAGCTCAGCTTTGGGATGATAATTTAGCATGAATGCTTCGCCATTAATGTTTCTCAATATTGCTCCTTCGCCTCTCAATGCCTCACTCAGAAGAAAAGCAGGCACTCCCTTTGCATAAAGGGCAGTAGGATGAAACTGAACAAATTCCATATCTTTAAGATATGCACCTGCCCTGAATGCCATAGCCATCCCATCACCTGTTATGACTCTCGGATTTGTTGTTCTGATATATACCTGTCCCGCTCCACCTGTAGCAAGCAAGGTTGCTTTAGAATAACATATTATAAATTCATCGCCCTTTAACAAAACTGCACCTTTGCATACTCCTTCATCAACTATTAGATCAATTGCCATAGTAAAAGAGGCTTTTTGGACATTGTCCATTTTTGAGACTTTATTGATGAGAACCCTTTCTATCTCTCTTCCAGTAGAGTCTCCATGGGCGTGAAGAATTCTTCTTCGGGAATGGGCAGCCTCCATTGTAAAAGCAAGCTTTGAACCTTCTTTGTCAAACTCTGCTCCCCAGTTGATAAGCTCAATAATTCTTTCAGGACCTTCGCTGACAAGTATCTTTACAGCCTCTTCATTGCAAAGCCCATCTCCTGCTTTTATTGTATCCTCATAATGTATGCCTATTTCGTCCTCATCGCTTAAGGCAGCAGCAATGCCTCCCTGCGCATATTCAGTGCTGCTTTCTGTGGGAATGTCTTTTGTGGCTACTAAAACCTTTCCTTTTGAACCAAGTTCAATTGCTGCCCTCAGTCCAGCAACTCCACTTCCAATTATTAAAAAATCAGTTTTTATAGTAGAAAGCACAATTAATCTCCAGCTGTCACTCTTAAAACTTCTTTCACTGAAGTTAAGCCCTGCAATAATTTTTGTATTCCGCTTTGTCTTAGTGTTAACATTCCAGCATTTATTGCCTCCTTTTTAATTTCCTCAGCAGTAGCTCCTGTTACAATTAGTTCCTTTATTGTATCCGTGATAGGCATAACCTCGTATAAAGCAATTCTACCTCTATAACCAGTATTATTGCATTCAGAGCATCCCTGTGGACCATAAATTTTGGCTCCATTAATTTTTTCTTTAGACACTCCAATTTTTAATAATGCCTCACTTGAAATAGTTTCCTCTTTTTTGCATTTTGGGCAAAGCTTTCTTACAAGTCTTTGAGCAACAACTAATATTACAGAGGAAGATATTAAAAATGGCTCAATGCCCATATTTATTAATCTTGTTATTGTGCTTGGTGCGTCATTTGTATGAAGAGTACTGAGGACAAGATGACCTGTAAGTGCAGCTTTAACAGCAATTTCAGCTGTTTCATAATCTCTTATTTCACCAACCATTATAATATCAGGGTCTTGTCTTAAAAATGACCTCAAGGCGGATGCGAATGTAAGTCCTATGTCTTCTCTTACATGAACTTGGTTAATACCAGGGAAGTTATATTCTACAGGATCCTCAGCTGTCATTATGTTCACCTCAGGCGTGTTAAGCTTCATTAGAGCAGAGTAAAGAGTTGTTGTTTTTCCTGAACCTGTAGGACCGGTAACAAGGATCATACCGTAGGGATGTTCCAATGCTTCAAGAAAGAATTTAAGAGAAATCTCTTCAAATCCTAATTTTGTAAGATCAAGTTGAAGATTACCTTTTTCAAGAACTCTGAGGACGACCTTTTCTCCATAAATAGTTGGAAGAGTTGAAACTCTGAAATCTACCTCTTTTTCTCCTATCCTCATTTTTATTCTTCCATCCTGTGGAAGTCTTCTTTCAGAGATATCAAGATGCGACATTATTTTTAATCTTGTAATCAGTGAGCCCTTTATTTTTGATGGTAAATCCATTATATTCTGAAGAACTCCGTCTATCCTATATCTAACTCTTACATATTTTTCATATGGTTCTATATGAATATCACTGGCTCTCATTTTTATAGCATCTATTATTATTCTATTAGCAAGAGTGATAATGGGTGCTTCAACTCTTAATACATCTTCCTGTTTCGTTTCGTCCTCTTCAACTTGAGTTATTTCAGTTACAGCACTTTCTACAAGTTCTAAAACCGCATCTGATTTCTGATCTTTATTATCTTTAATCAAGAGATTGCTTAAAAGCTTATTTATATCTGATTCTTTCATTAAATAAATCTCAACATTGTAACCTGCAAGAAGAAATTTTATATGTTCAACCACATTGGGTTCACAAATTGCTACTTTAACAGTATTTCCTGTCTTTAAAAAGGGCAGTATCTTGTATTTATTTATTGTCTCTTTCGGTATCAATTTGAAAGCAGTTATATCTACCTCTGTAGGGGTCAAATTAATTATTGGATAACCGTAAATATTTCCTAAAGCTTTTATTAGTTGTCCTTCATTAAGATAACCTAATTTTATAAGAGCACTCCCAAGCCTAATACCCTCTTGTTTTTGAACTCTTAGGGCATTAACAAGCTGTTCTTCGGTTATCAATCCTTTTTTTACTAAATATTCTCCTAATAAACTTACTCCAACAAGGCCCATGGTTAACACCTCAATTTCTAATAAAATTTAACAAATTTTTAACTTCCTCTACATTTGAGAATGCCATTATGTGAACTCCATGGCACAATCCTTTTCTTATTATATCCAAAACTATTGAACCTGCCAATTCCATACCAAAAATTTTTACATCCTCATCATTCATATTTTCTATTTTATTGATTATTTCCTTAGGTATAACAACTCCGGGAATGTTATTTGCAAGATAATTCAACATTTTCTTATTCCTTATCATTACAATACCTGCTATAACCTTTGTATTGAATTTTTCTGCATGTTCCATAAATCTCTCAAGTTTTTCAATATCAAAAATCATCTGTGTTTGAAAAAACTGAGCTCCCATTTTAAGTTTCTGTTCAAATCTTTTAAGTTGTGGAGCTAAAGGTTCAACATTCGGATTCACAGTAGCACCCAAAAAAAATTCGGTTTTTCCATTAAGCTTATTTCCATTAATATCAAATCCGTAATTAAGGTTTCTTATAAGTTTTATCAGCAAAGATGAATCTATATCATATACAGGTTTAGCTTCTTTATGATCTCCCCATATAGGATGGTCACCTGTCATCACTAAAATATTTCTTATGCCTAAAGCATGAGCACCTAAAAGGTCCGACTGAATTGCAATTCTGTTACGGTCTCTGCAAGCCATTTGAAACACTGGTTCAAATCCAAGCTCTAAAGAAATTTTGCATGCAGCCAATGAACACATTCTCATCATTGCTGATGGATTATCTGTAAAATTTACTGCATCAGCAAGCTCTTTTAATTGCCTTAGCTTTTCTATCAATTTTGTTACATCAGATCCCTTTGGCGGAGTTATCTCAACTGTAAATACGAATTCACCGTTCAGAAGTTTTTCCCTAAGTAACATCCGTTTTTTTCTCCTTTGCGTTGTAAATTCTTGGTGAATTAGCCTTAGACCAGTCCTTTGGTCCTAAAATATCTTCATAAAATCTATCTACTAATTCTCTTTTCTGCATAATATCAAAGGCTATTATCCATGCACATCGCCTGTCAGGATTAACCTCACATTTGCCATCCTTATATCCACCGCATGGCCCATTTAACATGGATTTTGGACATAAGGTTACAACGCAAATACCTGTAATAGCAAGAAAACACTCCCCACATGCTCTGCATCGCTCTTCAAATTCTTTTAATCGTCGCATATTGCCAATGAATAAAGTATCGTTTACAGGAATTACTGTTTTTTCCGGAAACAATTCAGTTATAGACTGAGTTCCAGCTCCGCAGGAAAGCACCAAAATACATTCTGCCTTATCTAAGGAGTCTTTATATTTTGAGATTTCTCGCTTTGTTCCCAGTATTTGACATCCTGTTTTTGCCACAAACCAACCAGTTACAATTTTCCCTTCCTTTTCAAGCCACTCCTTAAGCTGTTTTATTGCTTCTTCATCTCCTGTTCCACATAATGAAGCACATTCAGAACATCCTATGAGAAAGAAAGATTTGTATTTTTCTATATAGCTTGCTATTTCTTCTTGTTTTTTACTCTTGGTAATTATCATTTGCAAACTCCCGATTGAATTTTTGTTGCATAAATTGTATTTTCCATAAGCATTGCAATTGTCATCGGCCCTACTCCTCCTGGTACAGGAGTAATGTATGAAGCCCTTTCATTTACAGCTTCAAAATCAACATCACCTAAAACTTTCCCATTTTCATTTACATTTATGCCAATATCTATTACAACTGCTCCTTCTTTTACCATATCTTTGGTTACAAAATTTGCTTTGCCTATTGCCACACATAAAATGTCAGCCTGTTTTGTAATCTCCTGTAAATTTTTAGTTTTACTGTGACAGATTGTCACTGTAGCATTTCTTCTCAATAAAAGCAAAGATAGAGGTTTCCCAACAATAATGCTTCTTCCAATCACAACCGCATTTTTACCCTCTATTTCAATGCCATATTCATCAAGCATTCTTATTACTCCCTTTGGTGTGCAAGGGATAAATAGAGGTTTATCAATTATAAGTCTACCAAGACAGTAGGGAGTAAAACCATCAACATCTTTGAAAGGTGATATCTTCTCAAGTATTCTATTTTGATTTAAATGCTTCGGAAGAGGGAGCTGCACCAAAATTCCATTCACCGATGAATTGTTGTTTAATTCATCTATAAGCTTGATTATTTCCTCTTCTTGCGTGGATTCAGAAAGCCTAAATACAAGGCTTTTTATTCCAAGTTCATTGCAGGTTTTTTCCTTAAAATTTACATATTTCTGTGAGGCTTTATTTTCACCCACAAGAATAACGGAAAGGCATGGCTCTATACCCTTTTCTTTTAATTCCTTTACCTCAGCCCTGAGATTTTCTTTAATCTTTTGTGATAGGGCTTTTCCGTCTATTAGATGCGCTGTCATTATTTTCTCCTATCTATTAATTCCAAAGCTTCTTGTCTTGTTGTTTGACTCTTTCTAAAAATACCTCTTACAGCAGAGGTAACGGTTTTAGAGCCAGGCTTTTTAATTCCTCTCATACTCATGCATAAATGTTCAGCCTCAATCACTACCATGCAACCCTTTGGCTTAAGTTTTTCCATGAGCAAATTTGCAAGTTGACTCGTAAGCCTTTCCTGAACCTGAGGTCTTTTAGCAAGATAATCCAGTGCCTTTGGCAGTTCACTTAGTCCAACAATTCTTCCATCTGGAATGTAGGCAATGTGAGCATGCCCAAAAAAAGGCAAAAGATGATGCTCACAAACAGAATAAAATGGAATATCCTTTATCAGAACCATCTCATCGTGAGTTTCACCCTCAATACACTTGAGCAAATCTTCCTCAGGCGGAAGCATTCCTCTGAAAATCTCCTCGCACATTCTTGCAATACGATATGGAGTATCTTTAAGTCCAGGTCTTTCTGGATCTTCTCCAATTCCTTCTAAAATAAGTCTTACACCTTCTTCAATTTTTTTTCTGTCAAACACAGCTTATCATCCTTTCGTCAGTAATTATTAGATCAACCTTTTTATCAAAAGGCTCTATTGGTATCTCATCAATAATTTGTTCTTCATAAGCAAGTCCTACGGCTAAAGCTCGCGTTACTGAGAGAAGTCTATCATAAAATCCTTCACCATATCCAATCCTAAAGCATTTTGTATCAAAAGCAATGCCTGGTACAACAATTAAATCAATCTCCTGCAGATTAGCTGGAATCCCTTCCACTGGTTCAAGAATTGATTTATAACCTTTGTCCAGCTGTTCAGGTCTTTCTATCCAATAAAGTTCCAAGTCTCTGCCTTTTACTTTTGGAAAAGCAGTCTTTATAGAACTATCAATGCAGTAGTCAAATATTGTCCATGTGTCAACCTCACTTCCAAAGGATGCATAAAGTAGCACTGATTTGGTTTTTCTCCTCATAAGAAGCTCAATAAATGAACTAGCAATTTTTTTATCCTTATGCTTTTTCAGCTCTGAAACAATATTATTGCGAATTTCAAGCATTTTTTTTCTTATCTGTTTTTTCAGCATAAAGAAAAACTTTGATTAAAGAAATTATACAATTATACCATTAATTTTCTCATTTGTGGTATCATAAAACTTTATGGAATACAAAGAAATCATAGCTCTTTCTGATAAGCTTTTAGCACCAACATATCAAAGATATGCTCTCGCCTTAATAAAAGGCAGAGGTGTAAAAGTATGGGATGTAAATGGTAAAGAATATCTTGATTTTCTCGCTGGAATTGCAGTAAATATACTTGGTCATTGTCCAAGACAAGTAGTTATAGCTGTTCAGAAGCAGGTTCAGAGACTCATTCATGTATCAAACCTTTACTACACTGAGCCCCAAGTAAAACTTGCAGAAATACTCATCAAAAATTCTTTTGCAGATAAAGTCTTTTTTTGCAACTCCGGTACAGAGGCAAATGAAGGAGCACTGAAGCTTGCAAGAATTTACATGAAAAACAAATTTGGCGAGCATCGCTACGAATTCATTGCAGCAAATAACTCCTTTCACGGCAGGACTTTTGGAAGTTTAAGTGTAACTGGACAGGAAAAATATCACAAAGGCTTTGAACCCCTTTTGCCGGATGTAAAATTTGTTCCCTTTAATGATGCCTATGCAATAGAGAATGCAATAGATGAAAAAACCTGTGCTGTGATTCTTGAGCCAATTCAGGCAGAAGGTGGAATAAATGTGCCTGATAAAGATTATCTAAAGAAAGTAAGGCAAATATGCGATAAAACAGGTGTGCTTCTCATTTTTGATGAGGTTCAAACAGGAATTGGAAGAACTGGGAAACTTTTTGCTTATGAAAACTTTGCTGTTGAACCTGATATAATGACTCTTGCAAAGGGACTTGGTGGTGGACTTCCAATTGGAGCAGTTCTTGCCCGTGAAGAAATTGCTCAAGCATTTCAACCAAAAACTCATGCATCCACCTTTGGTGGAAATCCTGTTGCCTGCGCAGCAGCAGTTGCAGTTCTTGAGACTTTGCTTGAAGCAGGATATCTACTTGAGCATTGCCAAAGGATGTCAAAATATCTCTTCAAAAAACTCAATGGTCTGCAAGAAAAATATCCTGAAAAAATCAAAGAGATTAGAGGACTGGGTCTTTTGATTGGAATTCAACTTAGTTTTAATGGAACAAAAATTGTTGAAAAATGTATAAACAACGGTCTTATAATTGGCACTGCTGGAGATGGTTCAGTGCTTAGACTTACTCCGCCTTTAATTATTGAAAAAGATGATATAAATGCTGCAGTTACAATACTTGAAAAAGCTTTAAGGGAAGATTAGGAGGAGAAAAATTGAAAAGGGATTTTTTAAGAGTTTTTGACCTTGATAAAGAGGAATTCCAGAAACTTATAAAAAGAGCTATTGAACTAAAAGAAGGTAAGGACAAACTAAAATGCCCGCTTATAGGTAAAAGCATAGGAATGATTTTTGAAAAACCTTCAACTCGCACAAGAGTCTCATTTGAAGTTGCAATATATCAGCTTGGAGCTCATCCTGTATATCTCAGCCCTAAAGAGCTTCAATTATGCAGAGGAGAAACAATAAAAGATACAGCTCAGGTGCTTTCCAGATATTTAGACGGCATTGTTATCAGAACATTTGGACACAGTATAATAGAGGATTTTGCCAGAGGGTCGGATGTTCCTGTAATAAATGCACTAACAGATACGCATCATCCCTGTCAGGCTTTGGCAGATATGATGACTATTTATGAGAAAAAAGGGAAACTTGAAGGTATAAAAATTGCCTATGTGGGAGATGGAAACAATGTAGCAAACTCACTTATTGAGGCTTCTGCTCTTACTGGCGCAAAAATCAATATAGCTACTCCAGAAGGATGTGAACCACTAATGGAGTGTGTAAATAAAGCAAAACAATTCACTGAGGTAAACCTCTTTCACAACCCTGCTGAAGCAGTAAAAGATGCTGATGTCATATACACTGATGTCTGGCTTAGTATGGGAGAAGAGGGAAATAATGAAAAAAAGAAAAAGTTCAAAGAATTTCAAGTTAACGCTCAGCTTTTACAAAAAGCAAAATCGGATGTAATAGTAATGCACTGTCTTCCAGCACATAGGGGAGAAGAGATAACTGACGATGTTATTGACGGACCACATAGTGTAGTATTGGACCAAGCAGAAAATAGACTCCATACATCAAAAGCAGTTCTTGAGTTTTTAGTCTCCGTGTAGGAATATTCTTACAATAGTGTAGGATTTTTCTGATTTACACACTTCTCAAAAATTTGCATAATATTTGCATAATTAAAATTTATCAAAAAAGGAGGTTTAATTATGCCTTGGCAGATGGAAGTTAATCCGTTGGGTAGTCTTGCTTTGAGCGCTTTGGTTGCTGCAGTGCCAATTCTTTATCTTTTCTGGGCATTAGCCTACAAAAGGATGAAGGGGCATTGGGCAGCTATTTCTGCAGTGGTTATTGCAGCTCTTATCTCAATAATTGCCTATGGAATGCCTGTTAATCTCTCAGTCCTGTCAATCTTCAATGGTTTTATCTTTGGTTTGTGGCCAGTCTGTTGGATTGTTGTTACAGCAGTTTACATCTACAACCTTTCAGTTGAAACAAAGCAGTTTGAAGTAATCAAAAACTCTCTTGCAACAATCTCCGATGACAGAAGAGTTCAAGCAGTAATAATTGCCTACTCATTTGGTGCATTCCTTGAGGGTGCTGCAGGATTTGGAACTCCAGTTGCTATTTCAGCAGCAATGCTTGCTGGATTAGGATTTAATCCAATATATGCAGCTGGTATCTGTCTGATTGCAAACACTGCTCCTGTTGCATTCGGTGCAATAGGAATTCCTATAGTTGTTGCAGCTGGTGTCTCTGGTGTTGATATGATGGCTATAAGTAAAATGGTTGGAAGACAGCTTCCTTTCTTCAGCATCATTGTTCCATTTTATATGGCTGTTGTAATGGCTGGATGGAAAAAAGCTGTAGAGATATGGCCCATCCTGCTTGTAAGTGGTGGCTCCTTTGCATTAACACAATTTTTAGTATCAAACTATATAGGACCATATCTGCCTGATATTCTTTCAGCAATCGTATCAATCATTGCAACAGTAATATTCGCCAAAATATGGCATCCAAAGGAATCATGGACATTTGAACATGAAGGTGCTGCAATGGGAAAAGCAAAACTTCAGTACACAGCAGGACAGGTTTTCAGAGCTTGGGCACCATTTATTCTTCTTTCAATCTTCGTTGCAGCATGGGGAATTAAACCTGTTAAAGCTGCATTGGACCAACTTGCAACAATTAAAATTCCAATTGCAGGACTTGACAAGGAAGTCATTGATCATCTCGGAAAGCCAAAAGCAGCAGTATATGCTTTCAATATACTCTCTGCAGCTGGAACAGCAATTCTTTTTGCAGGCATTCTCTCCATCCCTGTAATGGGAGCATCTATTGGAACAGCTCTTAAGGTTGCAGGAAGAACACTCAATCAGCTTAAATGGCCCATTGTAACAATTGGAACAATTCTTGGTTTTGCTTATCTTTATAACTTTTCAGGTATGGCAATTACTCTTGGATACGCCTTTGCAACAACAGGCATGCTCTTTCCTTTCTTTGCAGCATTTCTTGGATGGCTTGGAGTTTTCATGACAGGTTCAGACACATCATCAAATGCGCTTTTTGGAAAACTTCAGGAAGTAACTGCCCGTCAGATTGGAATAGACCCAGTTCTTACAGTAGCAACAAACTCCTCTGGTGGAGTTTTCGGAAAAATGATTTCTCCTCAGTCCATTGCAGTTGCAACAGCTGCAACAGGATATGTTGGACATGAGGGTGACATATTCAGATTTACTTTAAAACACTCCATAATTCTCACAGCTATTATGGGTATCCTTGCTATGCTTCAGGCATATGTATTTACATGGATGGTTCCTCACTGGGAGCAGGTAGTTCAGGCAGCAGTTCAAGCAGCAAAACCTGGTGCACCTGCTGGAATTCCTCAAGAAGGAATTAACTATCTAATCATTACATTTGCAGTATCCCTGTTTATAGTAATTCTGTCAAGACTGGTTGGCAAAGGAGTTTCAAGATGATAGACAGCACCTTTATAAATAAATGTAAAAACATTTTCGGTGCTGAGAATGTTCTTACTGAAAAGGCTGAATTAATCGCATACAGCTATGATGCCACCCCTGGGATCCCTCGGGAGATTCCCGGGGTGGTCGTTTTCCCTGAGAATACAAAGCAGATTCAAGAACTTATCTTACTTGCAAGACAAACAAAAACTCCAATTTATCCAAGAGGAGCTGGAACTTGTCTGAGCGGTGGACCTGTTCCACTTAGCAAAGGCGTAGTTATTTCATTTCAAAAAATGAATAAAATCATTGAAATAGATCCTGATAACCTCACAGCCACAGTTCAGCCTGGAGTTGTAATAGCTGATTTAAATGCTGCTGTTGCAAAGTATGGATTGATTTATCCTCCAGACCCTGGCTCAATGGCAACTGCAACAGTTGGAGGTTCTGTTGCAGAAAACTCTGGTGGACTTAGAGGCCTTAAATACGGAGTTACTAAACATTATATAATGGGAATGGAAGTTGTAATGCCAACTGGGGAGATTTTCCGATTCGGTGGCAAAACTGTAAAAAATGTAACAGCCTATGATTTTACCCATCTTTTTGTTGGCTCAGAAGGGACACTTGGCATAATTACAGAGATTATTTGCAAACTTATACCTGCACCAAAATATCGCAAATCAATGATAGCATTTTTTGAAAAACTTGAAAATGCTGGAAAAACAGTAACAGATATAGTCCGTAGCCATGTTATTCCTGCAACCCTTGAAATTATGGACAAAGTTACTATCCAAACAGTTGAAAACTATGCAAAAGTCGGGCTTCCAACAGATGTAGAAGCTCTTCTTTTGATAGAAGTTGATGGAATGGGTAAGGATTCTGTTGAGTGGGAAGCAGAAAAGTGTGTTGAGATAATAAAGCAAAACCACGGCAAATACAAAATTGCCGAAACAGATGCAGAAAGAGACTCTCTATGGGCAGCAAGAAGAGCAGCTCTTCCTGCTCTTGCACAGGTGAAACCTGCAACAATTCTTGAAGATGCTACTGTTCCAAGAACAAGACTTGTAGAGATGCTTGTAGCAATACAGGAGATAGCCAAAAAATACAAGCTTTCAATCGGAACATTTGGTCATGCAGGAGATGGTAATCTTCATCCTACGATACTTGTTGATCCTACTAATAAAGATGAGATGGAAAGGGTTCATAAAGCAGTAGATGAAATATTTGAAAAAGCCCTGTCTTTGGGTGGAACACTTTCAGGTGAACATGGAATAGGGGTTGCAAAGCTCAAATATCTAAAGAGCGAGATTGGACAGTCAGGAATTGAGACAATGAGAAGGATAAAAAGAGCCCTTGATCCAGATAACATACTAAATCCCGGAAAGCTTGTTCCAACGGAGGATTAAATGCCCAAAACTGTTTTTGATGACATAGATACATTAAAAAAAGAACTTTTAAGATGTATGAAGTGTGGTAACTGCATGTCTGTATGTCCAATATACAATGTGGAGAAAAAGGAATCCTCTGTCGCAAGAGGTAAGATTGCACTCGGTGAGGCAGTTCTTGATGACAAGATTGAAATAAAAGATGAAACTCTGGTTAGGCTGATATTTAATTGCCTTGTCTGTAAATCATGTATGATGGCGTGTCCATCGGGAGTTAGATTTGACAGGATAATTCTTGGACTAAGAGCAGCAATAGCAAAGAAAAAGGGAATTCCTTTTGTCAAAAAAGCCCTTTTTGGACTTCTAAAACAACCAGAGCTTTTTGACAAAGGAATGAAAGCCTTTGCTGCAATGCAGGGGCTTTTTTTAAGGAAAGAAGATGAAAAACACAGAGCACCAAAAGGTTTTCTTAAGACAGTATCTTCCAGATTTGATGAAAAATTTGTCCTTCCTGAGCTTTCAAAGGAAAGCTTCAGAGACAAAGTACCTGAAGTCATAGATGTAAAAAATCCGCAGGCAACAGTTGTATTCTTTACAGGATGCTCTGTTAACTATTTTTATCCTGAGGTTGGTGATGATTTACTCTACGTGCTTAAGAAGAATGATGTTCAGGTTATTACTCCTAAAAATCAAAATTGCTGTGGAATGCCAGTTATGGTTCATGGAGACATTGAAACAGCAAGGGAACTTGCAAGAAAAAACATTGATGCCTTTGAAAAGACAAATGCTCAATACATCGTCACAGTATGTGGCTCATGTGGAAGTGCTCTTAAGCATGAATATCCTATAATTCTTGAGGGAGACTCTACATATGAAGAGAAAGCAAAAAAGTGGGCTGAAAAGGTTTATGATATATCAACATTTTTGCTAAAAGTGATCAAATTCAATCCTCCAAAGGGTGAAGTTAAAGTAAAAGTAACATATCATGACTCCTGCCATCTTAAAAAGTCAATGAAGGTATTTGCTGAACCAAGACAACTAATAAAAATGATTCCGGGAGTTACACTTGTTGAGATGAAAAAGCCTGATGCATGCTGTGGAAGTGGTGGAAGTTATCATCTTACCCACGCTGAAACAGCTTTAAAAATAGCAAAAGCAAAGGCAGAAGACATAAAATCAACAGCTTCAGATGCTGTGTGCACAGGATGCCCAGCCTGTATGATGGAACTCTTTGAAAGCCTTCAAAGATTTAATGGTAGTTGCAAAGTATTACATACAATAAATTTATTGGCACAATCTTATAAAACTGAGGGGAAGTGAAATGTTTGAAAAATTTAAAGAAAAAGCTACTGCAATACATGCTGAAGTATATTTCTTCAATAATAAAGCAGAAGCTCTTGATTTTATAAAGAATTTCATAAAGCAGAATACATCAAATAAAACCGCTAAAGAAGTTGTATGGCATGACTCCCCATTTCTTGATGGAGTAAATAAGGACAAACTTCAGGAAGAATTGCCACAGATTGAATTTAACATAGAGCTTAATTCTGCTGCCACTGCAAAAATAGGCATTAATCAAGTTGACTATGGCATTGCTGAAACAGGAAGTCTTGTAGAAATCTCAGCTGATATCTCAAAAAGACTTTGTTCAGCTTTGCCTGAAATTCACATCGCAATTCTTCCTATGAGTAAAATATTGCCTGATATGGAAACTGTTTTAAGAGAGATAGATATAAGAAACATCCCATATATGACTGTAATTAGTGGACCCAGTAGAACAGCTGATATAGAGAGAGTTCTTACAATTGGTGTTCATGGTCCAGAAAGAGTAATCATTCTTTGTGTAGATAATTTTTAGGAGAACTATTCATGATAAAAGAAGATATAAAAAAGGCTTTGCAAAATGCTAATCTCTCAGGTGCATTAACCCGTTTTTCAGAAGCCTATACTGTCAGCAGAAAAAAAGCATACGAAGGGCTTGATTTTGAAGCTATAAGAGAAAAAATAGTAGCTATCAAGTCTTATGTAGCAGAGCATCTTGATGAATTAATTGAGCAGTTCATAAACTCTGCAAAGCAGAACGGAGCAAAGGTATTTTTTACGAGAAACCCAGATGAGGTAAGAAACTACATAATAGAGCTTGCAAAGAAAAATAATGTAAAGAGTATCGTTAAATCAAAATCAATGGCAACTGAGGAGATCCATCTGAATAAATATCTCAAAGAACAAGGAATTGAAGTAAATGAGACAGACCTAGGGGAATGGATTATTCAGCTTGCAGGACAAAGGCCTTCGCACATGGTTTTGCCTGCTATTCATCTTACAAGATACGATGTTTCTGAGATTTTTACAAAAAAAGTAGAACCAGTTGAACCAGATATTTCTCAGATGGTCAAGTTTGCAAGAAAACAACTAAGGCGTAAGTTTCTCTCTGCTGACATGGGAATTACTGGTGCAAACATAGCAGTTGCGGAGACAGGAACAATTATCCTTTTTACAAATGAAGGAAATGCTCGGCTAACAATGGCTTTGCCTAAAATTCATGTTGCAGTTGTTGGAGTTGAAAAACTCGTGCCTAAGGTTGAAGACATAATTCCAATTGTTAAGGCACTTCCAAGAAGTGCTACTGCTCAGCTAATTACAAGCTACATATCATTTGTTACAAAACCTTACACTCATACAGATGGCTCTCAAAAAGAGTTTCACATCATACTCTTTGACAACAACAGAAGCCAGATAGCTAAGGATCCGAAATTTAAGCAGACACTTCAATGCATCCGTTGTGCCTCATGTTTAAATGTTTGCCCTGTATTCAGACTCATTGGAGGACATGTATTTGGCCATGTTTACACAGGTGGAATAGGCACAATTCTTACCGCATGGACAGAAGGGCTTAAAGCATCAAAAGACATTCAATCCCTTTGCATACAATGTGGAAACTGTGTAAGAGTGTGTCCCGGAAAAATCAACATCCCTGAGCTAATTCTTGAAATAAGAAAAAAACTTGCGAAGGAAGAAGGCTTATCCTTTGCTACAAAAACAATTTACTCGGTAGTCAACAACAGAAAACTCTTTCATTCAATTTTAAGGGCAGCATCAAAACTTCAAAAACCGTTTGAAAAACAAGGATATATAAGGCATCTTCCATTTTTCCTCTCTGAACTTACACAAGAAAGAAGTCTTCCAGCAATTGCAGATGTTCCTTTCAGAGACAGAATTAAAAGGATTAATCAACCAAAAACTGACAAAAGGGCTATATTTTTTGCAGGATGTCTTATAGACTTTGCTTATCCTGAAATCGGAGAGGCTTTGGTTAAAATTCTTAATACAGCAGGCATTGAAGTTGTCTTTCCTCAGGAGCAAACCTGTTGTGGTGCACCTGCTAGATACTCAGGAGTTATGGATGTAGCTGCAAACAATGCAAAACAAAATATTGAAGCTCTTCTAAGCACTGATGCAGATTTTATTGTCTCAGCATGTCCAACATGCACAGTTGCTTTAAAGAAACATTTTATTGAGGATTTAAAAGAACAAAATGCAAGTCCTTCTATAATTGACTCTGCTATTAGGCTTTCAAAAAAGGTTTTTGATGCATCAGAGCTTGTCAATAGGTTTATTAAAGAGGGAAAAATAAAATTTGAAAAACATCCCGAAAAAACCTTTACATATCATGACCCATGCCATCTAATAAGAACTCTTAACATTTCCAAAGAACCAAGAGAAAGCCTTGAAGAAGCAGGGCTCAAGATTACGGAAATGTTTGAATCGGATGTATGTTGCGGAATGGGTGGATCATACTCCCTTAAGTTTCCTGAAATCTCTGTAAGAATGCTCAAAAGAAAGTTGGAAAACATTTTAAAATCGGAAGCTAAACTTGTTTGCACAGACTGTCCTGGTTGCGTGATGCAGATAAGAGGTGGAGTTGACAAAGAAGGCCTTGATATTGAGGTTAGACATTCTTTAACAGTAATTGCAGATAGACTAAAGGGATAAGTAATGATTTTAGATAATACTCTTAGAAAAAAATATTTATTTGGTTTCGGTGTTAGTCTTTCTCTATTCACCATATTGTTTGGTTTAGTGATTGTTTGGCTTATAAAAATTCATTCAAAGTTGGATGGTGAATTATCAAGAGAAGTAGAAAATCTTTTTATAATTACAACTGTTTTATTTTTGTTTTTCTTAATCCTTGCTTTCTTGGTTATTAACAAAGTATTTGCTTCTGTAGTAAGAAGTGCAAAAGAATTATGTTCAGTGCTGTCTAATTTAAACAAAGGAGACTTTACAGTTGATATTAATGTTTACACTAAGGATGAAATTGGAAAGGCTTGTCAAATTTTACAGGAAATAATTTTAAAAAGAAGAAAATTTTTTTCAGAATCTAAACGGATATCAGAATCCTTGGCAGTGTCCTCTGAAGAGTTAAATACAAGCACAAAGACTATTGCATCAAATATTTCTTTGCTTAATGAACGCTCAACCCAGATAGCTACAGCTTCAGAGCAAATGAGTAAAACAATCTTAGATATTGCCAGAAATTCATCTCAAATATTTGAATTAAGTTCAATTACCGCTAAGGTTGCAAAGGAAGGAAAGGAAATGACCACAAACACAGCAAAGGAAATAAAGCTAATTGAGGGAGTAATAGGAAAACTTTCAGAAGTTATCAATGTTCTTGCAGAGAGTTCTCGTCATATTGGCGAAATAGTGACAGTCATAAAAGACATAGCAGACCAGACAAATCTGTTGGCATTGAATGCGGCTATAGAAGCAGCAAGAGCTGGTGAGCAGGGTAGAGGCTTTGCAGTAGTTGCAGATGAAGTTCGTAAACTTGCAGAACGGACAACTCGTTCAACTGATGAGATAGCAGAGATGATAAGAGGGATCCAGACTAAAGTAGATGCAGCAGAGAATTCTACCGCAGAGGTGAAGGAGAAAATATTAAGAGGAGTAGATTTAAGCGAAAAAACATCTAAGACTCTTGAACAAATACTAACTAAAGCTCAAGAATTACAAAGTATGATTCAACATATAGCCAGTGCGACTGAGCAGATGAGTTCAGTCATGGAAGATGTCACACAGGACATAGGAAGCATATCTAAAGGAATAAAGGATATTTACCATTCAGTTGAGCAAAATATTCAAATAGCCAACGATATTGAAAAACTTAGTAAAGATTTAGACAATGCCATTGGAATCCATAGAGCAAAAAAGGAGTGAAAAATGTTACGAAAATTTAACATTAAAAGAATATTTCAAGGAAGACTTTTTAAAGATTATGAAATTCTTTCAGAAATTACAAAGTTTCTAAAAGAAAACTCAATTAGCTCTGGTTTAATAAGTGGAATTGGAGCTGTTACTAAAGCAAAAATTGGGTATTATGACCAAAAAACAAGACAGTATATCACTCAAGAATTTGATGAACCTATGGAAATTCTCTCTCTTAAAGGCAATATATCCTTAAAAGATGGAGAACCTTTTCCTCATGTTCATGTTATTCTTTCAAGAGGAGATTTCTCATGCATTGGTGGACATCTTTTTGAGGCCTATGTCTTTGCCTTTGAGTTTGAAGTTATAGAGACAGATGGAACCCCATGTGAGAGAGGATTTGACGAGGATACAGGATTGTTCTTATGGAAAAGTTAAGAAAGCATTTCTTCAAGGGTGACTTGAACGCATTCGGCTAAAGCTTTAAAGTCATATCCACCTTCAAGGACAAATATTTTTGGAGCATAGGAGGAGTTGAGAATGCTTCTTACAATGCTTCTTACTCCCTCTGTTGTTACATTGATATAACTTAGTGGATCATCTTGATGAATGTCATATCCAGCAGAAACAAGAATTAGCTCAGGCTTTACTTCCCTTATTTTTTGAGGTAATACATCCTGAAAAACCATCAAATATTCCTTTGTTCCTGAGCCTGCTCTTAGTTGCACATTATATGTGCAACCCTTACCTGCTCCTTTGCCGATTTCAAGTTCTCTGCCTGTGCCGGGATAAAAGGGATATTGATGAGAACTGAAATAAAAAACTGAGCAATCATCCTCAAAAATATGCTGAGTTCCATTTCCATGATGAACATCAAAATCTATTATGAAAATTTTTTTAAATCCCTTTTGTTTTGCATATGCCGCACCAACTGCAATATTGTTAAAAATACAAAATCCCATAGCAGCATCCATCTCTGCATGGTGTCCTGGAGGTCTTACAGCACAAAAAGCTCTGTCAAAATCTTTTCTTATAACTCCATCAATTGCCTCAAGCACTGCTCCTACGGCATAACATGCTACTTCATAGGAATTCTCAGACAGATAAGTATCTGGGTCAAGATATCCCGGAGACGAATTTTTTACTTTTTCAATGTAATTGGGCTCATGCACTAAAGATAGTTCTTGTTCAGTTGCTTTTCTTGGTTTAATATGAATAAGTTTATTCCAGATTTCATTTGTTTTCAAATGTTTTACGATTGAGATAAGTCTTTCCTTTGACTCTGGATGTCCTGATGGTGTCTCGTGCTTTAAGAAAATATCATCATACACAAAGGCAACTTTCCTATCCATAGAAAATGATAAAGCAATAATACTACTAAAAGTCAAGTTTTATGTTATAACCCAAAAATAGAGATAGACACTTGTCACTTCGAGCTCCCTCGTTGGGGCGAAGCAGTCTCTAATAAGGCTTTATTGAAAAAACAAAGTAGAGATTGCTTCGCATCCTTCGGATGCTCGCAATGACAGCAAAAAATATAAATTTTCAAATGGTTATATCAATTATTTGATTTCTATCGCTATTTTTCGGTTATAATTTTGTATTAAAGCATGAGAGAATTTTTAAAAAATTTGCTTATCTGTCCAATCTGCCTGCCAGATGAAATTCCTCTAAATCTTCAAATCTTTGAATCAGAAAAAGATGATATCCAAGAAGGAGTTCTAAAGTGTTCCCACTGCGGTGCAGAGTATCAGATAAAAGACGGTATTGCAATACTGCCTCCTGTGCCAAACTGGATGCCCTCCGCTTCAAACAAATACGAAAATATTAAAGTTGTCTCTGCATATCTTTGGAGTCATTTTGGAGACTGGCTTGGAGACTGTGAATGGACAGATGCCTATAGTAAATGGACAGAACTCATAGATTCTGCTAAAACACCAAGCCTTGACATCGGATGCGCGGTTGGCAGATTTACAATAGAAACAGCTCAAAAATCAGAATTTTCAGTGGGTATTGATTTGTCAATGTCTTTTATAAAAACTGCGAGAGAATTTATAAATAAAAGAAAAATCATTTTTCCACTCTTTGAAGAAGGAAATATTGCAAAACAGTTGGAGTTAAGAATTCCAGATTCTATCAAAACAGAAAATATTGATTTTATCGTTGCAGATGCACTTAACTTACCATTTAGGAAAGACTACTTCGGCATCGTTGCTTCTTTAAACATTCTTGATAAAGTTCCAAAACCAATGAAGCATCTCTTGGAGATGAACAGAGTTGCTAAAAAAAGAGATGCGCAGATGCTCATTTCTGACCCCTATTCATGGTCTGAAGATGTGGCAAAAATTGATGACTGGCTTGGTGGAAAACAAGAGGGCCAGTTTCATGGATTTGGAATTGATAATGTATCCAAAATACTTGAGGGTTATAAAGATTTACTCAACCCGGCATGGAAAGTTGTTAGAACCGGTTCAGTTTATTGGAAAATAAGAAATCATCGCAACCACTCTGAGCTAATAAAAAGTCTTTTTATAAAAGCTGTAAGACAGGAGATATGCTAATGAAGAAAATTACTGTATGCAGACTTTGTTCTGCCTGCTGTCCAGTTGAAGTTGAAGTTTCAGACGGCAAGCTTCTGTCTGCAAAAAGAATAACATCATTTGAAAAAGTTATTTCATGTCCAAAACTTTCAAATGCAAGCAAAATAGTTTACTCCAAAGATAGAGTTCTTAAACCTCTTTTAAGACAAAATCTCAATGATGATTTTAAAGAGGTATCTTGGCAGGAAGCTCTGGATTTCATTGCTGAAAAAATTGAAAAAATAAAAGCTGAATACTCCCCTGAAAGCATTGCCTTGTATCGCGGAATGGCTGCGGATTGGGGAACACCGTGGGATTATGCAGTAAGATTGCTAAGTGCCATTGGATCTCCAAATGCAATAGGAAACGGCTCAGTATGCTTTGTTGCAAGGGATATGGCTCACACATATACATATGGAACTATTACTATTCCGCGGGTGAAAGATTCAAAATGCATTGTTGTATGGGGTAAAAACGACCGAAATACCCTACCGACAATGGCAGAGGCTATAGTTTATGCAAAAGAAAAAGGTGCTTTTCTAATTGTAATAGATCCAACCAAGACATACTTTGCTGAGATGGCTGATTTATGGCTACAAATAAATCCCGGGCATGATGGATTACTTGCATTAGGAATAATCAAAGAAATTATAGATAGAAAACTTTATGATAGAGAATTTGTTGAAAAATACTGCACTGGATTTGAGGCACTTGAAGATACAGTGAAATCCTTAAATATCGCCAAAATTGCTGAAAAAACAGGAATTCCAGAAGATGTGATTAAAAAATTAGCACAAATTTATGCCACAACAAAACCAGCCTGCATTATTGATGGAAACGGTTTGGATATGCATATAAATGTTTTCCAAACTACAAGGGCAATTGCTATTTTAAGGGCATTGACAGGGAATCTTGATATTCAAGGCGGAGACTTTATTCCTCAGCCAATACCACTGAGAAACATTCAATTAAAAGAAAAAGTCTCTCTTGTCCCTTCGGTCATGAAAGACTATCCACTTTTTGAAAGCTTTCATCCAACATGGGGACTTCATGGGCAGTCTTGCCTTATTGATGCTATATTGTATGAAAGACCATATCCTGTGCGTTTCCTATTTGTTCAATCTGGAAATCCTGCTGTAACAATGATGGACTCCCAAAAAGTAAGAAAAGCTCTGAATAAGCTTGATTGCCTTGTGATGATTGATATGTTTAAAAACAAAACCAGCGAATTTGCCCATGTAATACTTCCTGCTGCAAGTTGTTTTGAAAAAATCCAAATAAACAGAGCATACATAAGAAACTGCTTTATCATGCTTCAGCAAAAGGTAATTGAACCTCTTGGAGAAAGTAAAGGTGATATTGATATTCTCATTGAAATAGGAAAAGCCCTATGTTTGAAAAAATATTTTCCCTGGACTTCTGCTGAGGAGGCTCTAAACTATCAGTTAGAGCCAACAGGAATTACAATTGATGAGCTAAAGAGTAATCCAAATGGAATTTGGTATGAAAAGCCGAGATTTAAGAAATACGAAACCGAAGGTTTTAAAACTCCTTCCAAGAAAGTTGAAATCTACTCAGAAAGGCTTGCAAAAGCTGATATTGAGCCAATTCCTTTTATTAAAGGGTTTCATAGGAAATTAATAAGCTTTGAAGAGCAAAGAGAACATTATCCTTTTATAGGAATTAGTGGAGAAAGGGTAAACTGTTATACCCATACCCAATTCAGACATATTGAAGAACTCCGTAAAATTGAAAAAGAGCCTTATGTTGACATACATCTCTCTGATGCAGAGCTTTTAAACATAAAAAATGAAGACTTTGTCAGAATTTCTACGCCAAATGGATATGTAAAAATGAAGGCAAGAATTTCAGATGCTGTTTCAAAAGGAGTTATAAGAATCGCTTGGGGCTGGGGAGAAATCAGTGATAAGTTGAATCTTAACTCTTTAACTGATGACTTTGACAGAGACCCAGTTACATCAACTCCTTCAGGTAGAACATTTTACTGCAGGATAGAGAAAATTTAGTCTATTTTCCTCTTAATGGAATTCTTATTACAAATGTGCTTCCTCTGCCAA
>FWWL01004641.1_pt1 | contig 22779 bp, 14 predicted proteins | sample 2228331 | NCBI WGS metagenome assembly FWWL01 (sample SAMEA103939775, study PRJEB20133) | metagenome | reverse complement strand
GGGCTTCCCTGACTTGGCTGTTGCCGGTATGAACAATAAAGGTGTCGTTATCGAAAATGTTGGCTTGATACCGCAGACCATTAGCGGTGTTATTCTCTACGAGGATGGCTCTGAGCAGATCTTTTGGTACAGTGCGGCCGTGTGGAAAAGTGGACAACGTACTTTTGTTGTGCCAACGAAAAAGCGTCTGCGTGTCCGGCAGGTGCGCTTAGGGCACCCGCAAGTGTCAGATGCTGATTCTGCCAACAACATCTGGCCTCGCTCATCGGGTTAAAAGCCTTTTGGTTAGCTCATGAAGAAATCCCGCACTGCACATGGTTTCTTTTTCAGGAGTAATCGCCTGCTGGGCTTATGGAGCCTTGTCGCGGGGGTATGGTACCTTGCCTTATGGCCATTAGCAGCACAGCAAAGTCTTGTCTTTTCGGTAAATGGTAAAAATTATCGCGCTGAAGTATCGTGGAATGTAAAGCACGCAGGCAGTGCTTACAGCAATTCGTTCGCGCATACACTAGATTTTTCCAAGGACAAAGCCTTCGACTTGGAGGTGCAGTTTCGCTTTCTCGAAGAGGTGCCTCCTCCTGAAGCGGGGCTGTTATGGGGGTTTCAATTCCGACACGGCGGCAATATATTAGCCCCCACCGACGGTGAGAAGCGTGCGCGTAGTGCGCGGCAATTTCAGCGTTTCCAGGCAGTAAGAGGAGGGAGTGCTGCCCTTGCATTAATACCTAAGGTTTGGCGCCAAACGGGAGAAGGAGGTATTGAGCTGCTTGTCTCTGGCCCCCCCACTTCTCTGAGCTTCACGCCAATGCCGTCAAAAGCAGAGGCGCCTGTGGCCATTGTTGATACGCCTGCCAAGGCTCCCGTAGTGGCAGCACCAGTTACCCCGCCGCAAGAGGAGCCTGTTAGCCCGACCCTAAAAGCGGAGAGCGAAGCCTATGCTAAAGCCGTCAGCGAAGCTGACTCTACCCAGCGCATCAAGGCACTGATTGACTTTGTTGAGCAATATGGGGCTGCTAATCCTCGGTCGCCCAACGTGCAGAAAGCTCTGCGCGAGGTGCCTTTGGCTTCCAGTCTGCCTCAGCCGCAGAGCGGAGGCCAGTTATCGTACCTTCTGAATTATGCCGTAAGGCCAACAGTTGACACGGCTAAATCAGGTGGCTGGAGTTGGGATTTGAAAAACGTCGCCCCCGGACGTTTTCAACTGACGCTAAAACCATTGAGTGATACAGTTACCGCGTTCTCCATTGCTGACTTGGGAAAGGCCCCCCCTTTCAACCGGCCGCGTGTGTTGCAGCCTTTTGATAAGGTACGGGTATCCCTTGTTGGGCAGACGCGTCGGGATTTCTCCCTGCATTTTGTCGGGGGGCAACCGCCCTTCATGGTCTATCTATCTCAAGACCGCGTTACGCGTATTCGCTATCAGGTGCCCTACACAGACACGATCTGGACACTGAGCAAAGAACTGTGCACCGTGTGCAAAGGCGGTGCCCATACCTTGGAGGTTTACACCAGCGATTTTAGCACCCTGCTATTGCGCGAAGAGGGCGGCATATACATCCACCGCGTCAATTATTGGCTTTGGGTGCTACTACCAGCATTGTTTGTTGCCTTTATTTTTCTATTCAGAAAGCCCGCAGTCAAGGGCTGGAGGTACTACCGTTATCGCCGTCAACTTCGCGATATCGAAGCGTGGGAGCGCATCATTGAAAAAGAAGCAAAACGGCGGAAAGAGCAAAAATGAGCCATTGCTCCTAATGGCTCAGGCAAGGGTAGGTTGAGCGCTGCAAGAAGAAGGTAGTTGTGTCGTTTGGCTCCATGCCAACGGCAATTTCCAACAAAAGACACTCTTTAACTTTTCCCGCATGACAACTTATACCGTAGTTGCAGGCGACACGCTGTTCAGCATTGCCCGCCGTTTCAACGTAACTGTGGCCGATTTGCGCAAGGCCAATAACCTGACCTCTGACAACCTGCGCATTGGGCAAGTGCTCCAAGTGCCTGGGGGCAACGCTACTTCGCCGCCGCCTTCAAATAGTACCGGGAGCGCCCCTGCGACCACCACCACCATTATCACTTACCGAGTAGCGCGAGGTGATACACTCCTTAGCATCGCGCGGCGCTTCGGAGTAACGGTTGACGTTATCAAAAGACAAAACCACCTGAAAAATAGCAACCTGAAAGTGGGACAAACATTGCAGATACCCGTCAAGGCAGCGCCTTCAAATCCTGTCCCTTCGCCCACTCCCACTCCGCCTGCACCAACACCAACACCATCACCATCACCTGCGCCACTGCCATCGGTAAGTCCTGTTTCGCCGGGCAACTATTTAGCTGCTCGCCGCCAGTTCTCAGTGCAGGTGCACCCTGATGTGGGTTGCCGGCGCTATGAGCTAACTGTGCCATTGCTCAATGGCAGCGTTATTGTGGCGCGCATGCGCGATAACATTACTCAATCGGTGCACATGCGCTATCCGGAAGGCATCCTGTACCCGGGCCAATCTACTATTGACATACCTAATGAGCGCATTATGGCTGTAGGGCTGACGCGCCAACAGGCGGCATCGCTAGAGTTTGTCTCCACGCACGAGGGCAAGTATGACGCCATCAACAGCTACGACAGTGCCATTTTCTCCTTCGGATGCATCCAATTTGTCGGCGCTGCAGCACCAGGTGGTAGTCTTAATCGGCTGTTGGCCAACATGAAGCGGTGGGTGCCTCAGCGCTTTGAACAGGTATTTCTACAGGTAGGCATTGACGTTAGTGGCAACACCACCACGGTGCTGGACGACAACGGACACCTGCTGACAGGTGATGATGCCTGGTTATACATCCAGAGAAATATCCCGCTATATGGGGCCTTCATTCGGGCTGGCTTCGACCCCGACTTGGTGTTAGAGCAACTGCGCGCCGCCAACGAGATGTACGTGCAACCCACGCTCAATGCGCGACTGCAGTTTAACGTCGGCGGTATTGTCATCAACATCCCGCGTCTGGGCGACCTCATCACTTCTGAGGGTTTGCTTACTGCTCTCATTGCTATTGCTATTAATCGGGGCACGGGTGCCATGAGCCGATTAGTTGCCGAAGTGATGTCCTCCCTGGCCCAGTCTCAGGGGCTGCAAACGGCAGAGGCCCTGCGCCAATTGGACGAACGACTTATATGCCAGACTATCGCGGATACCGCTACAGACCCGCGTATTCGGGACCGCGCTCAAGGCGCCATTGACGCTGGGCTGGACTTTAGAAAGGCTGCGTAAAAAGCCAAGACGGGCGGGGCTTCTATCTCTCCAATCATTCAACACGGCCGGAAGACGTCCACCTGTGGGATACAACCCATACGGCTACGCCCCCATCAAGAAGGTGTTTTGGGAAAAAACGCCCCGGAGCTGTGGCTTGGCCCTCTAGTGTACAAGCAAGTCCTCGGAGCCTTTGCTAAGGCCGCTGGTGCCCGTCTTGCTTTTGGCTTCGGCTAACAACGTAGCTACACATTGGCGTCTCCACTATTGCATAAGCGGAGCTAACAGGCTGCAGTCGCGCCATTGTTAAAGCCCAAAAGCGGGACGAAAACACGCACATGGCCAAACAGAAGACGCACAGGCCAGTACTGGGTTGAAAGGGTTAGGGTATGACGGCAGCCTGTTTTTCCCAAAAAATAAAGGATGAAATGGCTGTAGTATTAGTCATCTCCTAAGCGGACGACACGGGTAGGCTCGAGTATCTCGTTGCGTATAGCCACTTGGCGCAAGGTGTTTTGTGCTACCTCCATGAAAGCTTTGGCGACGATGCTGTCCTTTTGCTCCAAAACCGCCGGTTTTCCGGTATCGCCGCCTTCTCGGATGCTCTGCACGAGCGGTATTTGGCCCAGCAACACGGAGCGGCTGGCTAAGGCTAATTTCTTGCCTCCGCCTTGGCCAAAGATGAAGTATTTGTTTTCAGGGAGTTCTGCGGGGGTGAACCAAGCCATGTTTTCCACGACGCCCAAGATAGGCACGTTGATCTGCGGTAGCAGGAACATATTCATTGCCTTGATGGCATCGGCGACTGCCACTTCTTGGGGGGTGGTAACGATAACGGCGCCCGTTACGGGTACGGTTTGCACCAAAGTCAGTTGGACGTCGCCAGTGCCAGGCGGAAGGTCCACGATGAGAAAATCCAACTCATTCCAGAGCACATCGTTGAAAAATTGCTTCACGATAGCCGCCAGTCGGGGGCCACGCAGCACGACGGCCTGCTCTGGCTCTATGATATTGCCGATACTAATGGTGGGCATGCCGTAGGCCAAAAGCGGTACCATCTTCATTCGGCCGTCTATTTCTTGCACCTTAGGGCGCTGCCCTACTAGCCCTAACATGGTGGGAATGCTTGGCCCATATACATCGGCGTCCATCAGTCCTACGCGCGCGCCCAGTTGCTGCAACCCGAGTGCCAAGTTGACCGCTACAGTGCTTTTGCCTACGCCACCTTTGCCGGAGGCTACGGCAATAATGTTTTTGATTTGCGGCACGGTTGTATTGGTTTGCTGGGCGGTAGAAGCCTGCACTACGAAATGCACGTTGACATCTGCTTCTGGATAAATCTCGGCTATGGCACTGACACAGGCGAAGTTAATCTCGGCTTTGCCCGGAGTTTGTTGGGAAGGGACGGCGAGGGTGCAGTTGACCCGATGACCATCAATAACCACGCTTTGGAGCATGCCAGAAGAGACGATATCGCGCCCCGTACGCGGGTCTCGCACTTGGCGAAGGGTTTCTATAATTTTCTCTCTATCCATGAGAAAATGAGGCGTCTGGTTAGCGAAAGGATGTTTATGCGTATTAAAACGAAAGGCTAAGGTAGTGTGTTCATTAGGGCTTCATGCGGAAAACCGCTGTCCGCACCCGCCGAGTAGGGATGCTTTCGGGGGATAATTCTTCTAGGATAAGCGCTTGTGCTTCTGGCTGTTCGAATACGGCGGGCATGTCGCGTATTTGAGCGACTGGTACCTGATTGGCCCGAAGTAACTGCAGCCAGTAGCCAAGGTGTTCCTGAGAAAAAATGCCCTGAAAAATGGTGTTTAACTCTTGCCGATGCCGAACGCGCGCCTGGTTGGTCTGGAAGGTGGGTTTTTGCAAGAGGTCTTCTCGGTTCAGGCAGCGGCACAGGCGTTCAAACTGGCGGTCGGTGCCCACGGCCAACAACAGCCAGTGCCCATCGGCACACACGTACATGTCTCCGTAAGGTGCAATGTTGGGGTGTTGGGTGCTCATGCGCTGGGGTATATGGCCGGCCATTAGCCAGTTGGAAGCTTGATTAGCCAATGATGCCACTGCGCTTTCAAATAATGAAACGGAGACCTCGCAACCTAAGCCGGTGCGCTCGCGTCGCCAGAGTGCAGCTAGGATAGCTTCTTTGAGTTGATGGGCAGCCAGCAGATCTATGAGCGCTACGGGCATTTTTACTGGCGGGCGGTCGGGTTCACCTGTCATGTACAAAAAACCCGCTTCGGCCTGAAGTACAACATCAAAAGCTGGCCGTTCATCTTCGGGGTCTGCCCAGCCTAAGACCTGCGCGTATATCAGGCGCGGGTGCTGCGCCCTGAGCGCAGCGGCATCAAAGCCCAAGCGGCGCGCTGAAGCGGGCTTGAAATTGGCAATAACCACATCGGCTTCTTTCACATATCGGAGGGCCAAAGCGCGGTCTTCCTCGACAGAAAGGTCAAGGAAAAGGTGCTTTTTACCCCAATTCACACTGCAGAAATAGGCAGAAATAGGCGAGGATGGGTCTTCAGTGGGCAGTTTCCAGTTTCGCGTAACATCGCCTCCGGTGGTCTTATTTTCAATCTTGATTACTTCCGCTCCTAACTCTGCAAAAAACATCCCGACCGAAGGGCCGGCCAATACAGAGGCTAGTTCGATTACTTTCAGCCCATTAAACAAGGTGTATGTCATGCGGCAAAGTTCTGAACAGAGGCGGATAAGGTCGGTCTTGTAATTACCTTTGCCTAACGCTACCCTTTACACTTCCCAGGTCATCACTATGAGAATACCCACAGCAGAACAGATACGCGCTTGGGATGCCTTCACCATTAAGCACGCTCCCATTACCTCCGTAGATCTTATGGAGCGCGCAGCGCATGTGTTCACGGAGTGGTTTGTAGCCCGGCATCCTGATGTACAGCGCCCTGTCTGCATATTCGCAGGCACTGGTAACAATGGTGGAGACGGAGTGGCGGTGGCGCGTTTGCTGCACCAGCGTGGTTACGAAGTACAGCTGTTTGTCTGTCAGTTCAACGAACGACAAAGCGCTGATTTTCAAGAGCAAGTTGCCCGTCTTCCGGCCCACGGCGCCATTCAGACGTATTGGCTTCGTTCGCCTTCCGATGCGCCATTCATTGGCAAGGGTGCGGTAGTCATTGACGCACTTTTCGGCACAGGCCTGACGCGTCCTTTAGAGGGGGTGTGGGCTGCAATGGTAGAGTGGCTCAATCATCTACCTGCTGAGAAAGTTGCCATTGACATGCCCAGCGGCCTTTTCGCAGATCAGCCTAGTACTGGCCCTTGCGTTCAGGCGGATAAAACATTTTGTTTTGAAGTGCCACGCAAGGCCTTCTTTTTTCCAGAGAATGCGGGTAGGGTAGGAGAGTGGTCCTTTGGGAGCATCGGGTTGCTTCCAGAATTCTGGAAGTTACAAGAGGTTTCGGATCACTACTTAACGGCAGAAAACGTCGCTTTGCTCGTCAAGAAACGGCCGCGTCACTCGCATAAGGGCACTTACGGGCACGCGTTGCTTATGTGCGGCCGACAGGGCAGCATGGGGGCGGCGGTGCTAGCAGCACGTGCGTGTATGCGTTCGGGGGTGGGGCTGCTTACCGCCCATGTTCCTCGGTGTGGCTACGAGATTATGCAGACTTGTGTACCAGAAGCCATGTGTAGCGAAGACCTCAAAGACGACTATTTGACGGATCTACCCGAGTTATCTCCCTACAATGCTATCGGCATAGGTTGCGGTATTGGTCAGGCAGCGGCTACAGCGCAAGTGCTCAAACGCCTGTTGCAGAAGACCCAAGTGCCGTTAGTACTCGATGCGGATGCCCTTAACATACTGGCCAAGCGCAAAGAGTGGTTGACTTTTTTACCCTCTGGTGCCATTCTGACACCGCATCCGAAGGAGTTTGAACGGCTTTTCGGCCCAACAGGCAATAGCTTTGAGCGAAATGCGCTTCAGAAAGCCCAGGCCAAAGCCCTAGGCGTATATATCGTTCTGAAAGGAGCCTTTACCAGTATTGCATGCCCTGATGGCACTTGCTGGTTCAACAGTACTGGCAACCCAGGCATGGCCACTGGGGGGAGTGGAGACGTACTGACAGGCATCCTGACAGCGCTCTTGGCCCAAGGCTACACGCCATTGGAAACGTGTCTGTTAGGCGTCTATCTTCACGGCCTTGCTGGTGATTTAGCAGCGGCCCGATATAGCCAACCCGGCATGATAGCAGGTGATATAGTAGTGCATTTGGGAGACGCCTGGCGAGAGATTTCACTGTACAAACAGTCTGCGTGAAATGGAGATACACTACTGCGAACACTTCGACAACGAGGTATTCCTGAATATTGATAGCAGTCAGGTGGGAGTACTCTATGCCGGCGATGGGCGGCTGTTAGATTGGTTAGAAACCCAGTTAGGTCTGCAATTGCCCCAGCACAACACCGATTATCTGCGCATTGAATTGTATCGGCAGTCTCTAATGGAGTATCGGCAGCAGCAGACGGAGATGGCTTTTTACAGCGACTCTTTCGAGGCTGACCCTTGGGCTACTGCCGAGACCCTTCTGGCGTGGCGAGATGAGCTGCTTTTAGCTGGCTGGAACTTTACTATTCTGGATGACTGTCCGCTCAGGTTGCGTACATTGGTGTGTGTAGAGGGCCTATTCAGGCAAAAAATAGATGCATTTCATCTCGAGGCACCTGCTTTAGGGGTACCTGATCGCTACGAGCGAGTGCTCGGTTGGCTAACTCGACGACGGCTTCCACTTCGTTGTGTTTACCTATATGAACCCATCTCCCTGCTACGCTCGCACATTCGGCGCCTACTTGTCATACTTCAGCAACAGGGCGTACGGGTAGAAACATGTACTATCGGAGCACCTCTCGCACCAGAAGGCAGCGACCTTGCACATTGGCAAGCACATTTGTGTGGCATGCGGGTAGAGCGCAGGCCTGCCCAAGCCGACGGTTCCTTGCTCGTGTATCGTATTCGCCGAGATAGCGATGCTGCTCTCTTTTTGGCTCAACATGTAGCGCATTCCACCTTTCGTCCACTCTTACTCATGAGTGAAGGAGGCTTCTTGGAGCAGGCACTTCGGCAGCAAGGGCAGCCCTCATTGGGCTTTCCACAATCTTCCTTAGCAAGACCTTCTCTGCAGACACTAAAACTAGCTTCTGCTTTCTTATGGGAACCCATAGATGCATTCAAAGTCATGGAGTTCTTGACATTGCCCCTTAAACCTTTTGACGATGGATTGGCTGTTGAAATAGCCCGTGTTTTGGCAGATAGACCTGGCCTTTTTAGTGAAACCTGGTTTGCAGCTGTTAATAGCTACTTGGAAAAATCGCCAACGTCAACAGTGGCGAGAAAGCACTACGAGTTTTGGTTTGCCCGCAGGCGCTATCCCAATGAGGGCACAGCGCCCTCAGAAGAAGCAGCCGAAATCTTCGACTATTTGTATAGGTGGGCCATAGAGCACTCTAATACAGCCTCTCCATCCAACCTGCTTGTGTTGGCCGAACAGGCACGGCGAGTACGAGACGTGCTGAGGGTGCAACCTAACGCGCGTATCTCCAAACTTGAGTTAGAGCGCATTGTACGCACTATTCACGAGCCGGCACCTCTGGCTCTCCATTCTGCCCAAGTGGGTGGGCTAGCGTACGTAAGACAGGCCGGCGCCTTGGCCCAACCAACGGAAGTACTCTGTTGGTGGAATTGCGCCAATGATATGCTCGCCCCTGCGGTAGATCAATGGCAGCCTGAGGAACGGTTGTGGTTGCAAAAGCACACGGTTCGGCTGCAGACATCTCAGGAAAACACAAGACGCCACCTGTTTTTCCTCGCCCAACCCATCTTGAAGACAAAGCAGCAGCTAATCATATTTATGCCAGAGCAAATAGGTGGTTATGAAGCGCAGCCTTCACTGTTGTTGAGCGACTTGGAGAGCATTTTTAGAGAGCCAGATCAGCTGCTTGTAGATTTAAATACAGCCCAAAAGGGTGAGAAAGGCGAGGCCTTCGAGCAGGTAGAAACCATCCTACCGCTTTCTACAGGAAAAGTAGGGACTCATCTCCAAGTATCTGCACCAGAGCACCTGGGCGAGGTGGTATGCGAGACACCTACGGAATTAGAGCAGATGCTCTACTTTCCTCACCGCTGGTTTTTTCGCCGAAAGATGCATCTTTATCCCGGCAGCTTGCTCAGCATCGCTCGAGACCAGCAGCTGCTCGGAAAATTAGCACACCGCTTTTTCGAAATGCTCCTTCGCGAAGACGAATGCCTGCATTGGGATAGAAAGAGCGTTTTTCAGTGGGTCGAGCAAAAAGCGGCAGGTTTGTTGGCCAAAGAAGGCGCAACACTCCTCTTGTATGGGCGAGAGCCGGAGCGCCATTACTTGGTATCGCGCGTGAAAACCGCTGCCTGGAGTTTGCTAGAGTGTATCAGGGCGGATCAATGGCAGATTTATGGCACCGAGGTTGAACTGGAAGGGATGTTTTGCAATGTGCCACTTCGCGGCAGGGCAGACTTGGTGTTACAGCGCAGCGGAAACGAGTGGGCTATCGTGGACCTAAAATGGAGTGGCCTAAGAAGACGAAAGGAACTGATGAGCAATGAGGAAGATTTGCAACTGGTGCTTTATAGCTACTTGCTGCCTCCGGCGGGGTACTGGGCACATACAGCATTCTTCATCATCGAAGAGGCGCGGATGATAGCCCGCAACAAACAGGCTTTTCGACATGCTGTATTAGCGCATGGCAGGAGTTCGGACCACGTGGAAGTGTGCCGAAGAGTATTCGACAAAATGGAGAAAACCTTTTTGTGGCGGCAGTCGCAACTTCAACAGGGACAAATAGAGCTCCGCTATGTTTCCAACGCAGAAGCGCTTGAAAAATGGTATAGCGAAACAGATATGCGGGATTTACTTGAAATGAAAAGAGATGACGGGTATAGAGACGACTACCACGCACTCCTATGGGGTGGTGAATAGCCTTAATGAGGCTTGGCGTGCATAATAGCCACGAGCATGTCTATGTTAACATAGTCTTTAATGAGCTCGGTCGCACGGCTGACCTTCCATGGAGTGCGGGTGTTTATCTTGACCTCCAGTGCGTTAATGCGCAATGCTGCTCCGTAGGTGTCTAAAGCAGACTCTACTACCGGGATCTGGAACTCCTGGACAAACTGTCTGCACAGTGGGTGAGCGCTTATAGGTGGATGGCCATCTTTGGTACCCGTAACCAGAATGCCCGCTACATCAGGAGAGGCTAAGCCTTGGCTTTTCGCCATGGAAATCATTTTTTGCAATACTTCCGGTAGGCGAAGAGCATTTGACACAATCAGGATGCCACGGTGCTTGCCAAAATCGTATGCCTCAATCAGAGACCCTGATACTATAGTGGCAATGCGATTTTCCATTTTATCGGCATTAAAGACCACTCTTCCGTCCACGGCCTTTCGGATTTGTTCGAAGAGCGGAAACATCATACTCTCGTCATACGGTATAACACCCAGCAACGGGATGCCCCATGCTTCGAGCACCTTACCTAAGTAGTGCTTTACTTTTTCTAATTTCTCAGGAAGCACCTTATTGACAATAACACCTTCTATATCAATGCCTTCTTGGCGAAAGAGGGCTAATGCTAACGACATTTCATCCACAGTGCGCCCAATACCGCCTCGCACAACCAGTATGACACGAGCCTTTAGAATACGAGCAACCACAGCATTAGAAACACCTACAATGCTACCCACACCAGGGTGCCCCGTACCCTCGCATATTATCCAGTCAAAGGGTTGATTGGCCAAATATCGAGACGCTTCTTCCAATCGCTTCTGAAAGAGAAAATTATCTGGCTTGTCCCAAAAAGCTTGCGTGGCACCGTCACCTAATATGACGGGGCTATGAATATCCGGTTGCAGAGAAAAACCCATGGCCTTTGCAAACAGCAAGGCGTCTTTATCGGCTTTAAGGCCGTCTTCCAGGCTAATATATTCCTGGCCTACAGGCTTACAATAGCCCACGCGTATTCCCTTCTCCTGCAGAGCAAAGGTGATTCCGAGCGTACAGGTTGTCTTCCCAACATGCTGATTGGTTGCTGCAACGTAGAGGCGATACTGTTCGAGCATATGTATTCATATTTTAGATAACAGCTCGCCATAGGTAGGGTGGGGGAGGGGGTAACGCTGAAGATCCTCCCATGTAATCCCATGGCACATAGCGAGTTGAATAAGACTTAGAATATCTATGGCATGCTCACCAAATGCTCCTGCTCCTCTTATTCTGCCAGAATGTTTGTCTACCTTAACTTTCAAGATACCCTCTGAGGCATTCTCTATCTGCGCTTTTAAAAGATTGCCATATTCCCTTACCACGAAGTGTGCATCTTCAGAGGTGTTAGTCTCGCCAATCTGTCCAATAGGTAAATGCGTATAAACAGCTTCCACTATTGGCTTCGGCGTCAGGGCGCCTTGTTCTCCACTAAGTATGTGAGAAACGGCGATGCGCGCCTGCATTTGTGCGTAGTTTACCGTCATAGGTGCACCGGTAACGTCTCCAATAGCGTAGATGCCAGGCATACTGGTTTGGCAATAATGGTCAATTTTTACTGCGCCGTCTGGATTCACTAACAGAGCCTCTGAGTCGCCATGCCAAAAAGTAGTATCAGCCCTTCGCCCAGCAGCAATGAAACCATGTGAGCCTGTGTATACTTCACCATTAGCCGTTCGAGCCACAACGCCCTCTCCTTCTACCTTAAGCGATGTAACGGCCTTGTTTTTAACTAATTGTACACCCATTACTCCAGAAAGCCACCCCTCGAAGCGCCCGACTACTTCTGTATCTATTTTAGGCAGTAGGGCCTGTCCTTTATGCAGCAGGACAACTTCAACGCCAGCTGCAGCAAACGCGGAGGCATATTCCACGCCAGTAATACCTCCGCCTATCATTAGTAAGCGTGAGGGTAGCGTCTCCATGGCTCCTGCAAGCCGTGGTGCGATGACTTTGGGTGGCTGAGGCTTCATATCAGGGGTAAAGATTGGCTCAGAGCCAGTAGCTATCACGACAAAACGGGATGCCAGGGTAACACTCGTTGCAGCATTTTCGCCCGACTCAACTATTATTTTCGCAGGTGAGAAAACCGCCGCTTTCCCCATGTAAATGGTTACTCCCGAGGCCTCCAATTGCTTTTGGGCATTTTGGGCAACGAGCTGGGCTTGAGTCTTGACTTTTTCGCGCAAGTACTCTAAGCGAAATACTTCTTTACCTGACGTTAACGCCCGATATGTCTCACTTAACCACACCTTGGATGGCACTAGACTCCCCCAAGTCGCTCGCCCACCCAACATCATATCCGAAACCAATGCAGTGCGCATCCCCGCTCGGGCAGCTAATAGGGCAGCCTCTTGCCCTCCGGGGCCAGCACCTATTACAATAATATCGTACTTCATAACCACTTTGAATAAAAGTTGCGGCGCAAAATCATGTCCTAATTCATTACTTCAACTCACATTTAGCAAGGTAAAAATCTACCATTTCGTAGTCGCTCCTCAGCCGCTTATCGAGTTCATTCAACGTCTTAGGTGGCGGTACGATGGCTTTTTCTTCTGGTTGCCAGTTAATTGGTCTGCCGTCTGGAGGGCAACCAGGGCGCGCTTGATTTCTTCCATATTACGCCCTACATTGAGTGGGTAGTACATAATGAGTCGGATAGTGAAGGTAGGATCAATGAAAAATACTTCCCGAACAGCGGCTGTCTCACTCTCACCTGGTTGTAACATTCCGTACAATTTAGATACCGACATATCCAAATCCGCCACAATCGGAAAATCGAAGAGAACACCCGTCTTCTCGCGCACATTCTGAACCCATGCAAACGTGTGCGTGGATGCTGTCAATGCTCAAGCCAAGCAACTTGGTGTTCCGCTTTTTATTCGTTTATGGTACGACAAAGGTGATAGCTCTGGTGTAGCTTGAAGTAGGCTATTTTCTGGCAGATATGGTACTTTTCCTATTTCCTTTGTGGGGGCAGGAATGCTAGTATTTTTCAAAAATAATTTATATTATGTTAAATAGAAGGTATGCCTAAAAAGCGCATCACTAAAGCCAGCGGTCAAGAAGTCGAATTCGATGCGTCCAAGTTGTACGTGTCGCTGCAACGGGCGGGGGCTTCTGCAGACGAAGCTAACGCTGTCGTTCGGACTATCGAAGAAGATTGGCATCCTTATGCAACCACAAAACAGGTTTACCGCCGGGCACACCAGCTACTTCGCCGCTACAATAAGGTAGCCGCCTCCCGGTACTCGCTTAAACAAGCGCTATTTGCCCTGGGGCCAACAGGTTATCCCTTCGAAACCTTTGTAGCCCGTCTGCTGGAGGCAGAAGGCTTTGTTGTACAAAAAGGCATCACTCAGCATGGGCGCTGCATTAGCCACGAAGTTGATATTTTAGGTTTGAATGAAAAAAGAATTATATTTGGAGAATGTAAATTTAGAAACTCACAACAGTTAGTTAATGACGTTAAGGTAGCGCTTTATATTTACTCCCGATTTCAAGATCTCTGCCAGGGCGAATGGAAATTGCGACTGGAGGAAGGCTATGTCATCGAGTGTTTCGCGTTCACTAATACCCGTTTTACCGATGATGCCCTGCGCTATGGTGAGTGCACAGGTATGCAACTGGTTGGTTGGGACTCGCCTAAAGAGAACAGTCTGCGCGATCGCGTTAATCGGACAGGTATTCATCCACTGACCTGCTTGCATTCGCTAACTCGTCGGGAGAAAAGTACTCTGGTAGAAAAATATCATTTGGTACTAATTCAGGATCTGCTTCAACATGTTAGTGTCTTAAAAGCGCTGGATATCAGCGATTTAAGAAAGAAGCACATTCTCGAAGAGGCCAGCTCTTTGTGCCAGGGCCAACCGGTGTAGAGGGAGTACGCCCTCTACCCTACCCTTTGCCTTCAGCATTGAGTGCTGTGGGCTTAACATCGAGAAAACGAGTTTCCCATTTTTTATTTGGCATCCAACAGGTAGTTCTGGCGCCAAACCAACGATATCGGTTTCGAGCCACCCATCGGTAGATGGCGTTTCGCCAAGAAAGGGGAATCCACTTGAAGAAGATGAGGATTGACCAAGGAAAGCCTAAACGACGCGCAATTTCAATAACGGCGTCGGAGCAGACATAAGCACTACCGCTATCTATGAGTACGACAGAGTCAATATCAGTACATGGCCCTAACCAATGCCTTACCAGGTGTTGCCCAAGTTCCGATTGCAAGGAAGCAAAACGAAACACCTCTTTTGTATCTCGCTCGAGCAGCCATTGCACAGTAGTAGAGCAAAGATGGCACAAACCATCAAACAATACTATGGGCGAATTTTGCGGCACTTCAGTCATACCAAGAGATTTTTTCTTGTACAACGAAAAAAACTGGACTCATTCGTCAGTCCTTTTAAAATATTGATTATCCATGCGCTTCTTATTTTGCTCGCTAGTGTGTCTTTGGATATGGCCAACCACCCTACTCGCTCAAGGTAGTACCACTCTACCCACAGACACGTCAAAAAATGTAAAAGTAGAATCCTCGCTCCTTGGAGAATATTTTTTGAAGGAAGGGCGCTATGTTCAAAAATTGAGCGGCTCTGTACGGCTAAGACATGGTAATGTGCTGATTTTTTGCGATACAGCTCTACTCGACCTTAATGATGCTCGACTGGTGGGTAATGTGCTTATTGAACAATCCGACTCACTCCGGCTCTACGGTGACTCAGCGCTCTATCGAGGAGATGCACGCGACTGCGACATGTTTGGCGCCGTTGTATTAGTGCGCGGGCAGCAGGAACTCTTTACCAATGAATTGCACTACGACTTTCAACAAAAACTGGCTACTTATCTAAGTGGCGGAACCTTGACAAATGGGACAAGTCAGATGACCAGCTCACGTGGTTATTACCACGTAGAAAACAAAACAGCTTACTTTGGTGGTGAGGTGGTCGTAGTGGATCCGGAGTTTACCATGCGAACAGACAGCCTTCAGTTCAACACGGAGACGCAATTAGTCTTTTTTGTCGCTCCAACCCTAATCAGTCAGCGCGGTAGCAAGCTGTATTGTGAGTCAGGTTTCTACGATTTGGAGAATGACTTCGCGGTCTTTGAGGGCAACCCTCAGTACGAGCAAGATGGCCAACGTGGCAGGGCCAGAAGAATTCGGTATTCTGAGGCATCGAAAGAGTATGTCCTTGATGGAGATGCATACGTAGAAGAGCCGTCTGAGGGGCGTTCAGTAAGTGCAGATGTTATTCGCTACAATGCAGAAACCGAGCGCGCTATTTTCTTGGGCAATGTACGCTATAAAGATGTAGAGCAGCAGATTGATGGAGAGGAAGTTTACTACGACAAGCGAACTCAGCAATATCAGTTGCGTGGGCGTAGTCGGGTGAGTGACCCTCCATATATCATTGAAGCCGACTCTCTGGCTTTCAACACCGAATTGGGCAACGGTATAGCCCTTGGACGAGTAGACTGGCGCGATACCTCTCAGGATTATACCCTACTAGCGCATCGCGTTGATTACAATCGGCGAACAAGTCTTGTGTATGCCCATGGAGCTTTTAGTGAAGAACAGGAAAAAGGCAGGCCACTGATGCTTTCCTTGATGGAAGGAGACACCTTGTTTCTGAGTGCCGACACCTTATTATCTTTCAAATTAGATACCTTAACCGATGACCGAGTGTTGCTGGCTTACCCGGATGTGCGCATTTTTAAAAAAGATCTGCAAGCATCTTGTGACTCCTTGGTATACCACGCGGCGGATAGCCTTTTCTATTTTTTCAAAAAAGAGAACCTGCCTCTTATCTGGGCTGATACTTCCCAGTTTTCAGCGGATACGATTTTACTGAGAATGCAGAGTGGCCGTATTAGTGAAATGCTACTTCGGGAAAACAGCTTGGTCGTTCAGTCAGAAGACGGCCGAATGTACAATCAAATCAAGGGGAGATTTAACACGGTATTCTTCGAAGAGAATGAGGCACGCGAAATGCACGTAGAAGGAAATGCTCAAGCGCTTTACTACGTGATGGATGACCAGCAACGCTACATCGGGCTAAACAGGAGCGAATGCGGAGAAATGCGCTTATATTTTGAACAAAGCCAGGTAATAGGCGTAAAGTTTTACGGTGAACCAACAGGAAAGATTTCACCAATGCGCCAAGTCGGCATAACAGAAACCCAGAAATTAGACGGCTTTTTTTGGGAAACAGAGCGGCGTCCGCGCTCGGTCGAGGATGTTTTAAAGCGAAAACATCCTCGACCGAGCCTTGAAATGGAATAGGCCCCTCCTACCCTGCCCTGTTGCAGTCTATCGAGCGAGATAAAAGTCAATGCCTATGTTTGCTACTAGATTTTAGTTGACTGCCGCGCCATGAAGATAGTCCTGATCAGCCCAGCGCATCCACTGAGAGGAGGTATTGCCACCTCGTCGGAGCGTTTAGCCCGAGAGCTCCAGGCTATGGGCCATCAGGTAGTAATCTACAACTTCTCCTTACAGTATCCTTCTTTTCTTTTCCCAGGAAAGACCCAGTACTCAGATGAAGCCGCCCCGGAAGACCTTCTTATTAAAACGCGTTTGAATTCGGTAAACCCGCTTAACTGGGTATTGTCGGCTCGTTCTATTGCCCTAGAGAGTCCAGACCGCATAGTTGTAAGATTTTGGTTACCCTTCGTGGCGCCATGTTTGGGCAGTATTTTGCGATTGATACGCCTATTTTCAAATAAAAAAATCAATATAACAGCTCTCATTGACAATATAATTCCACACGAAAAGCGATTTGGAGATAAGGCTCTGGCTCGATTCTTCGTAGCAGCGTGTGATGATTTTGTGGTTATGTCCCGTTCTGTTGAAGCGCAGCTTCAATCTTTTTTATCTGCAGATATTGGTCCTGAGCCCATCAAATACGTGCCTCATCCCGTATACGATGTGTATGGTGGGCCGTTGGATAAAACCATCGCCCGCCAAGAGTTAGGCCTACCTCAGCAAGCACCTTTAGTGCTTTTTTTTGGATTGATTCGGCCTTACAAGGGATTGGATCTGCTATTAGAAGCCCTTGCCCATACACCAAGCGTGCATGCCCTGATTGCTGGAGAGTGTTATGGAGACTGGCAACCATACCAAAAAATAATAAGCGCGCATGCGCTAGAAAGCCGCGTGCATTTGCATACCTATTTTATTCCTTCGGAAGAGGTCAGCCTTTATTTCTCTGCAGCAGATCTGGTTGTGCAACCTTACCGAAGTGCAACGCAAAGTGGTATTTCGCAGATCGCTTTTCACTTCGAAAAGCCTATACTTGTAACAGCTGTGGGTGGCCTACCCGAAATTGTGCGTCACGGAATCTCTGGCTACGTAGTGCCTCCAGAGCCACTGCCCATTGCTGAGGCTATACGCGACTTCTTTGAAAACGAGCGTGCAGAGGCGCTGTTAGTCGGCGTCCGAGCAGAAAAGAGGCGGTTTTCATGGCGAAACCTCGCCCAAGCTATTCTCGGAAAGATGGAATTAAACAGTAAAAATTAGACTTTATGCGAAGTTTTACTTCTCAAACAGACTCATATTTTTTTACAAATAGTTGAGAATTCTCACTTCTTTTGTGCTCGCAAGGGTCTTTCTCAGGGTTGTAAACATTTTTTGAAACTAACCTTCTATCATGTATGAAGCGACTTTACACTTTTCTTTTTCTTCTTCTGCTATGTTGGTTGGGCACCCCCCTTTTTGTCAATGGACAAGTTACAATACGCGGCAAGATAGTAGACTCAGAAACGGGGGAAGAATTGGTCAGTGCCACGGTATCCGTCGCTACGGGTGGAGGTGCTATGACTAATTATGCCGGAGAGTTTTCCTTGCAGGTATCATCTTTGCCTGTGACCCTGCGAGTATCATATACGGGATACATTGCTCAGGAAGTCGTCGTTTCGGATGCGGGTACGCGTTTGAGTATCCGTCTGCAGCCTAGCTCAATCATTATTGAAGAAACGATTATTCGAGGGCAGCGGATAGATGATAAGCAAAAAGCGGCGCCTCTAACCGTAGAGAAGCTTGATCCTATTGCCATCAAAGAAGCTGCATCGTTTAGTTTCTACAATAGCTTGGGCGACTTGAAAGGAGTTGACTTGACTACAGCCTCTTTGGGCTTTACCATTATTAATACGCGAGGCTTCAATTCTACCAGCCCGGTGCGCACGCTTCAGATTATTGACGGAGTAGATAACCAAGCGCCAGGTTTGAACTTCTCTCTGGGCAATTTCTTAGGTTCCAGTGATTTGGATGTCAACAGCGTTGATTTGGTGCAGGGAGCAAGCTCTGCATTTTTCGGCCCGAATGCCTTTAATGGTGTCATTTCGATGGAGACCAAAAATCCCTTCATTCACAAGGGCTTGGCTGCATCTGTCAAGGGTGGCGAGCGCAATCTTTTTGAAACGGCTATTCGCTACGCCGGATCCCTGAAAAATAAGGAAGGAAAAGAGTGGTTCGCAGGTAAGCTCAACCTGTTCTACCTCCGAGCTGACGACTGGGTAGCAGACAACTATGAGCCAGTTACGGGGACGCAGTCAGGCGGCTATTTTTACACCACCGCAGAAAACCCGGGCCGTTATGACGCCGTGAACATCTATGGAGATGAGTACCAGCCTCGCTTTGATGCTACGGGTAGTAGTTGGTGGAATAACACTCGGGCGGGATTAGGGATCTACCACCGCACCGGCTACCGAGAAGTGGATTTGGTGGATTACGATACGCGCAACTTTAAGGCAAGCACCGCTTTACACTTTAGAATAAAACCGGACAAAGACTTCGACTCGCCAGAACTGATCCTGTCCTCCAGTTTCGGAACTGGCACTACGGTTTATCAAGGGGACAATCGCTTCAGCCTTCGCGGTATCTTGTTCTTCCAAAATCGCCTCGAATTTCGCCAGCGCGATCGCTTCTTCATTCGCGCCTATGCCACCAACGAAGATGCCGGGCGATCATATGACCCCTACTTTACTGCTTTGCGCTTGCAAGAAGCCTCTAAGTCTAACGAGCAATGGGCAAACGATTACGAAAGATGGTGGACAGCATCAAACCTCGGCTATGTTTATTTCAACCGAATGGTGCCTAATGGTTATCCTGAGCTGGGCGATACGACTGCTCTGTACGCATGGATGAAGGATTATCGCGACTCCATGGCCTATTGGCACAGCTTGGCAGAAGCTGCGGCAAATGTGGGTAATCCGATTGGCCCATTTCCCACGGTTGATTTTTTTGCCCCGGGAACGGCGCGCTTTGACTCCCTATTCCAAGCGATTACTAGCCGAAAGTCCACCGAAGGTGGAACACGCTTCTTTGATAAGTCATCACTATATCACATTCATGGGGAATACGTATTTAAACCGTCCTTTCTCGACCGCTGGGTAATAGGAGCCAATGGCAGAATGTATCGGCCATACTCGGAGGGTACTATTTTCAAAGATACTGCGGGCACACGTATTACTAACATGGAGTGGGGGGCTTATACAGGAGTAGAACACACGCTTGGTAAGTTTAAGCTCAACGGTGCAATCCGAGTGGACAAAAACCAGAATTTCCGAATGGTCAGTACTCAAGCCGCATCTGTTGTTTGGAACCCTAAACCAGCTACTTTCATCAGGGCGTCGTTCTCCAGTGCTATCCGAAATCCGACACTTACGGACCAGTACCTTAATCTCAATGTCGGGCGGGCGTTTTTGGTTGGTAATCTGGAAGGATTTGATAGCCTCATCACTTTGGAGTCGCTCCAAAGATATCGCAGGTTACCAGGCGGTAGTATCAATCTGTTAGAGTATTTTAACGTAGCACCTATTGAGCCAGAAAAGGTCAAGACGTTTGAGTTGGGTGTGCGCACTACTTTATTTGACAAGCTATATGTTGACGCTGGCTATTATTTTAGTTTTTACAATGACTTTATTGGTTATAACATTGGTATAGACTTACCGATTGGCTTTTTTGGTCCAGAATTCAACCGCCTTCGGATATACAGGGTGGCCGCTAACTCTACTAATGAGGTAACTACCCAAGGTTTGGCTATTGGCCTAAACTACTATTTTGCCAACTATTTTATGGCTCAGGCCAACTACTCGTGGAACCGGCTAAATACACAGATTGATGATCCTATTATTCCTGCTTTCAATACACCGGAACACAAATACAATGTAGGCCTATCTGCCCGAGATCTTCCGCTAAGTGGAAAAAATGTATGGGGCTTCAATGTTATCTATAAATGGATACAGGGTTTTATGTTTGAAGGCTCTCCTCAGTTTACGGGTTTCATACCTACCTATGACCTCCTGGACGCCCAGGTAAACTTTACTTTGGCGCGTATGCACACAACGATAAAGATAGGAGCATCTAACGTGCTAAATAAAAAGCAATTCCAGACTTATGGTGGCCCGCGAATAGGGAGATTGGCTTATATTAGCTTGTTATACGATTTCCGTCAGAAATAGTTTTGAATTTGGCTAAAACATTACATGTGATTTATTAACTCTTACTAAATGCTGTTATCTATGAAAAAATTAGGACTTTTTATGCTTGGCCTCCTTCTTCTACTGGCCGTTCAGGTCTCCGCACAGCCTCACCGCTACTTGGATGAGGTCTTTATAGACGTCAAAAAGACCAGTGGTGTGGTATATGGGGAGAATTATACTGTTTTAACCATCAGCACCTTAGGCCGTACTTTTAAGGAGCCTCTCGTTATGGATGTCTATGAGCCAGAGGGGGACACCCTTGAAGAGCGTCCATTGGTGCTCTATTTTCACACAGGTAACTTTCTTCCCTGGATCAATCCAGTGACCATGCTAAGTGTCAATCAGTCTTGCGGAGGTACTCGAAATGATCCTGCAGCCGTAGAAATATGCACGCGACTGGCCAAGATGGGTTACGTAGTTGCTTCAGTGGACTATCGCTTAGGCTGGCGACCCGATCTTGCAGATGAGCTGCAACGCCGTTTTACCCTCATCAATGCGGCCTACCGCGGTATTCAGGATGCTCGCACCTGTATTCGCTTTTTCCGAAAAGACGCTGCGACTAACAACAATCAGTTCCGCATTGACCCTAATCGCATTGTTATTTTTGGGCAGGGCACAGGTGGCTATGTTACACTGAACACGGCCGCCTTAGACAAATACGCTGAAATACTGAACACGTCAGAGCCTGGCAGGTTTCTTATCAATAATGTGCCTATGGTTATAGAGGCCTATAATGGCGATCCTTATGGCATTCAGCCTACGCCAGGTATTGTTGATCAACTTTATAGTGCAGCTACTGGTTTCCCTGTTGGAGATACACTCTATATTCCGAACCACATTGGCTACTCTTCTGACATCAAACTGGCCGTTAATTTGGGTGGAGCCTTGGGTGACAAGGCTTGGTTGGATACAAATACTCCGCCGATCCTTTCATTCCACGTACCAGAAGACCCTTTTGCTCCTTGCGCAGATGGATTGGTTATTGTTCCGGGCGTGAACTTGCCCGTAGTAAACGTGACTGGTTCCTGTGGTGTACAACCCATACAGGACTCGCTGGGCAACAATGATGTCTTTAGTCTGGGTGGCCTTCTCAACGACCCCCTCTCCGTATATGCTCGGACGATAAACGGCGGCAGAGAGGGCTTTTATCCCTTCTTGCGTCCTGCAACCAATTCTGCCCCTTGGGAGTGGAATCGCTTCATTCCCAATACTCAGTTGCCGGGTGGGCAAATCGTTCCACTCAACTGCAGCACGGACTCTGTATCTGCTCGCGCTGTCATTGATACTATCATTGCTTACTATGCTCCGCGCGCTTGCCGTGCATTGGGCCTAGATTGCCCTGGTATTTCCACGAAGGCTGAAGAGATCTTTGACTCCAAGCTGGTGCTTACGGTATTCCCTAACCCAGCCAAGAGCCAAGTATGGTTTGATAGTGATAGCGAGCACCCCATCCTGGCTATAGAATTGTTTGATGTAAACGGGCGCTTGGTTCGCCATGACCGCAACATAAACGCCAGAACCCACGCTCTCCGGCGGGATGGTCTTCCTAATGGGATGTATGTTGCCAAAATCTACTTCCCACAAGGTGTGGCTGCTAAACGCATTATGTTTGAATAGGGAATAGAAGCCATTAAGAAGAAAGAGCGGCTATCTTTAAAGATAGTCGCTCTTTCTTTTGGTGGAGAATACCGGACTCGAACCGGTGACCTCTTGCATGCCATGCAAGCGCTCTACCAACTGAGCTAATTCCCCTGTAATGCTTAAAAGCGTCGGCAAAGGTAAGACAGCTCATACAAATGGGCCAAATGTATCCTTACAAATTATTTAACAAAATAGGAGCGGTGCCAAATTCGACCGCTTTCTTAGGTTTGCACTGGTTTTGAAAAAACCAAGCGGATGCCGAAAAGCTTGGAAAGAGTAGGCTTAAACTCAAAATGCTTCTACATTATGAGATTATTTACCCTGATCCTGGCCTTTACGTTCTTAGCGCTCAACACCCTTCGATCTGTTGA
>FWWL01002232.1_pt1 | contig 22779 bp, 22 predicted proteins | sample 2228331 | NCBI WGS metagenome assembly FWWL01 (sample SAMEA103939775, study PRJEB20133) | metagenome | reverse complement strand
GCTTGCGCCTGCGAAAGCCCGATTGCGGCCAGCACATGGCTGGTCCGGCCCGAGCCGCTGGCGCAGGCGCTCCCCGAGCTGAACATCACGTCGCGGCAATCGCTCATCAGGCGGGCGACATCGAGACCTTCGCGGTGGATATTGAGGTTGCCGTGCCAGCGCGCCTCGGCGCTGCCGTTGAGCGTCCAGTCGGCGAACAGCTCGCGCGCCCGCGTCCACAACGCTTCGACATGGGCGGCGTCATACTTCATCCGCTCGACCGCCAGCTGCGCCGCCGCGCCGAACCCGGCACAGAGCGCGGGGCTGAGCGTGCCCGAGCGGATGCCAGCTTCCTGCCCGCCCCCGCCCGAGGTCGACACCAGCCCGACCACGTCGCGCAGCCACAGCGCGCCGATGCCCTTAGGGCCGTGCAGCTTGTGGGCGGAGACGGCAATCATGTCGGCTTCGAACAGCGGCATGCGCCCGGCCGCCTGAACCCCGTCGACCAGCACCTGGGCACCCTCGGCCTTCGCCTTGCGGGCAAGGTCCTCGAGCGGCTGGATTGTCCCGATCTCGTTGTTGACCTGCATCACCGCCATCAGGCCGATGCGGGCGGGAAAGTCCTGCGACAGGTCGACCAGACCATCGGCCGTGACCGGCAGTTCGGCCCAGTTGCCGATATCCTTGCAGGTTTCCATGACGGCGGCGTGCTCGATGGCGCTGAAAGCGATCCGCTCGCCCGCGCGCACAGCATAGCATCCGCGAATGGCAAGGTTGAGCGCCTCGGTCGCGCCGCTGGTGAAGATCACCTGCCCGCCCGCGGGAAACAGCGCCGCGACCTTCTCCCGCGCCGCCTCGACCGCAGCGGCGGCCATGCGGCCCATCCGGTGCGGGCTGTGCGGGTTGCCGAAGCAGTCGCTGTCAGGCCCACCCAGCCATCGCAGCATCGCCTCCCGCGCCTCGGGGGCGGGCGGGGTGGTGGCCTGGTAGTCGAGGTAGATCATGGGGTTTTCTGTATCTCCTCTGATCCGTCATTGCGAGCGCAGCGAAGCAATCCAGGGACCTGTGCCGTGGATTGCCGCGTCGCCTCCGGCTCCTCGCAATGACGAACTAGGATAGAGCTTGCCACGCCTCAGCGAAGCGCTCCAGTTCATCCGGCGTGGTGTTCCAGCCGAGGCTGACGCGGATCGTGCGACTGGCCGTCGCGTCGTCCACACCGAAGGCGTCGAGCACCCGGCTCTTCTTGAGCGTGCCCGAAGAACAGGCGCTGCCGGCCGAAACCGCAAAACCCATGGCATCGAGCCTGATCAACAGCGCCTGCGCGCTCATGGTCGGATGCGCGAGGGCGAATATGTAGTCCACCTGCTCGCCGAAGGCGAGGGTCGAGGCGGAAAGCAGCCCGGCGAATTCCGCCCGCTGCTCCCCGGTCGTGGCCCAAGGACCAGCCTCCAGCGCCGCCGCCATGCCCATGGCGCCCGGCATGTTCTCCGTCCCCTGGCGATAGCCGCGCTCGTGCCCGCCCATCGGTTCGAGCATGGCAAAGTCGCGAACCAGCAACGCGCCGATACCGATCGGTCCGCCGAACTTGTGGGCCGAAACGACGAGCATGTCGGTCTCAGGCAAAGCCAGCTTTCCCGCCGATTGCGAGCAATCCGACAGGACCAGCGCGCCCGCCTGCCTCACCGCTGCCACCATATCGGAAACGGGGTTGATCACTCCGGTTTCGGAATTGACGTGCTGGATCGCGAGAATCGTCTTGCCGTCGATATTCACCTCGTCCGAAACCATCTCCGCATCCGGCGCCGCACGGAACACCGCGTCATGCTCCACCGCGCTGACAATCCTGCGCTCGACCTTGGCCCGGTTGAGCGCGATCCACAGCGCCTCGCTCGCCCCGCTGGTGAAGATCACTTCGCCATCCCAACCCAGCGCCCGCTTCACGCGTTCGCGCGCATCCTCCAACGCGGCACGCGCCTTGCGGCCCTCGGCGTGGGGACTGCTCGGATTGGCCCAGATGCGGAAGCCTTCCTCCATCGCCGCCTTCGCTTCGGGGCGCAGCGGGGTGGTGGCGGCATGGTCGAGATAGATGCGGTCGGGAATGGTCGTCTCTGCCTCAGGGCCCCAAGGGTTCAGGATGATTGCGAATTCAGGCTGGCGCACTATATAGCGCGCACTTCCGGCGCGTCACCCGCGCCGTGCCAGCGCTAACAGGTACCAGCCAATGCCCACCGTGATTTTCCCCGGCCCCGAAGGCCGCCTCGAAGGCCGTTTCTCCCCGCCGCCGCGCCCGCGCGCGCCGGTTGCGATGATCCTCCATCCGCATCCGCAGGGCGGCGGGACCATGAACGAGCAGATCACGCAGAAGCTCTACAAGACCTTCGTCGATCGCGGTTTTGCCACCCTGCGCTTCAACATGCGCGGTGTCGGCCGCAGCCAGGGCAGCTTCGACAACGGCATCGGCGAGCTGTCCGATGCCGCCGCCGCGCTCGACTGGATCCAGTCCATCCATGAAGAGGCGCAGGTAACCTGGGTCGCCGGCGTCAGCTTCGGCGCGCTGATCGGCATGCAGCTGCTGATGCGTCGTCCCGAAATCCGCGGCTGGATCAGCGTCTCGGCCCCGGCGAGCATGTACGATTTCTCGTTCCTCGCCCCCTGCCCCGCCAGCGGCATCTTCATCCACGGCGCGCAGGACACGGTGGTGCAGCCGAATTCGGTCACCAAGCTGGTCGAGAAGCTGCGCACGCAGAAGCACATTACCGTGCACCACGAGGAAATCCCGCGTGCCAACCACTTCTTCCAGGACGAGCAGGAAGAGCTGATGGCCTCGGTCAACAATTACCTCGACTTCCGCCTCGATCCGGCCTGCCCGATTACCTGATCGCCCCGGCCTTCCGGTGCAATTCTGCTTCCGACCGACCCGCCCATGCGGGATCGGTAGCCCTTTGCTACGCGAAAGTGCTTGCCATTTAATGTGATGTTGTATCATTCTCTTCATGGTGGGAAGAGAGGAGCGACCAACATGGCATATGTCGACAACAATACCGCCAACCGCACCCCGGCGATCATCGGGGTCGCCGCCATCCATGCGGCATTGGCGGTCGTGATCGTCACCGGGCTAGCCGGTGGGATCGTGGATACGATTAGGGACGAGGGTCTTCGCGGCTTCGACATTCCCTTGCCCGAGGAGATTCCGCCGCCCCCGCCGATGCCGGAACCCACGGCCCAGCCCGAGAAGAAGTCGAGCCAGATCGTCATTCCGGAAAACAAGTTCGACTTCGACAAATCGTCGAACGAGGTCGATTCCACCGACAAGGTCGAGGATGACATAGCGACCGATACCACGCCCGGTGGCACCATGGGCGTTGGAGACGGCGGTCTCGGCACCGGCGGCACGCTGACGAAGGAGATGCCTAAACTCTACGATCCCGTCGCGCCCAAGGCCCGCAACAGCGGATGGGTGACGGACAACGACTACAAGTCTGTCTGGATCAACCGCGAATGGGAAGGCACGGCGGGCTTCCGGCTGTCGATCGGGGCCGATGGCAGAGTGGAGGGGTGCACCATCACCAACTCCACCGGACACGCCGCGCTCGACGATGCGACCTGTGCGCTGGTCGAGCGTCGGGCGAAATTCGAAGCAGCCAAGGACGATCAGGGCCGGTCGGTGCGCGGTACGTTCTCCAGCGCCGTTCGCTGGCAGATTCCCGATTGAGCGGCAGGCGGATTGGGGGGCTGAACCTACTCCGCTTGTTGCAGACGGTCCACCGGCGCCTGGCCTCCGGTGTCGGGGACCGTCCATATTGCGACATTGAGCAAGGCGACCATCGCGAGGACGATCATCATGCCGGCCTGCTTGCGCACGCCTCGCCGCCAGAGCACGACCCCGCCGGCAATCAACAGGAAGGCGGCCAGCATCAGCAGGGAAAGCACGAGTTCGGTCATGGTGCGCGCGCCCTAGCAAAGCGCGTTTGACTTGCCCACCCGTGCGCGGCACACCTTCCGGCCATGACATCGCACAGCTTCGACATCACCCGCCGCCAGGCCCTCGCCGGGCTCGGCGCCTCGACTGCGCTTGCCCTCACGGGCTGCAAGACCATGGGGAGCCTCGATCGTCCGCCGGTCAGCATGACGCCGGACGAATGGCTGGAACAGGTCGGCTACAACCTGCTGGAGCACGAGCCGGAGCGGGCCACCAGCCTCGGCGTCGACGTCGGCCAGTATGCCGGTCTGCGGTCGAAACTGCGCGACACGACCAGCCGCGGGCTGATGGATTACGCCGCGACCTTGCGGCACGATCTGGAACAGACGCAAATCTATCCGCGCGACCTGCTGACGCCCGAGCAGTTGACGAGTTTCGAAGCGGTGGAAAGCGCCTACGAAGTCGCGCTGCAAGGTTTCGCCCTGCCCTATGGCGACGTGCCGGTCGGCAGCTGGCGTACCGCGCCCTATGTCGTGATCCAGAACGTTGGCAGCTATCTCGACCTGCCGCGTTTCATGGATTCGACCCATCCGCTCAAGACGGCCCAGGATGCCGAGGCCTATGTCGCGCGGCTCGAAGCGGTCCCGGCGGTTCTTGCAGGCGAACTGGACCGGATGAAGGCCGCTCGCGCCATCGGCGTCGTGCCGCCCGATTTCCTGCTCGCCAAGGCGGTCAAGCAGATGCAGGCGACGCTCAAGGACGCGATGGAAGGCGGCGCCCTGGCGGCCCCGGTGCTGCGGGAATCGGGCAATTATCCCGGTGTCGCCCGGAATCTCGTCAACGCCTCGCTGGCCATCGTGAAGGACAGGATCGCACCTGCGCTGGAGGCGCAGCTGGCCGAGCTTTATGCCGAACAGAAGGTCGCGAAGTCCGATCCCGGCATGTACGCCCGTCCGCATGGCGAGGAGTTCTACGCCTGGGCGCTGAGGTCGAGCACCACCACCACCATGACCCCGGACGAGGTTCACCGCCAGGGGCTCGAAGAACTGGAATCGCTCCACGCCCGGATGGAGCCGATCCTGCAGTCCATCGGCTATACCAAGGGCAGCGTCGGCGAGCGGATGCAGGCGCTGTCGAAAGACCCGCGCTACATGTTCCCCGAAGGCGATCCGGGCCGGGCCGAAATCATGGCCTTTCTCGAAGAACGTGTCGCCTGGATCAAGGCGCAGATGCCGCGGGCGTTCAACACGCTGGTCGATCCGAACATGGATATCCGCCGCCTGCCGCCTGCCGAGGAACCCGGCGCACCGGGCGCCTATGGCGGCGCAGGCAGCAAGGACGGCACCATCCCGGGACGGATGTGGATCAACCTGCGCACCACCGACCTGCACCGCAAGTACGACCTCGCCGACCTGGCCTATCACGAGACGATCCCCGGCCATGTGTGGGAGGGCGAGTTCTCCAACCGCCTGCCGCTGATCCGCTCGATCCTCGCCTTCAACCCCTTCAGCGAAGGTTGGGCGCTCTATGCCGAACAGCTGGCGGACGAGCTCGGCGCCTATGACGAATTCACCGTCGGACGGCTGGGCTATCTGCAGTCGCTCGCGTTCCGCGCCTGCCGGATGGTGGTCGATACCGGCCTCCACGCCAAGGGCTGGAGCAGGCAACAGGCGGTCGATTTCTTCGTCCAGCGCAACGGCTCCAAGCCGGAGGAAGTCGCCAGCGAGGTCGATCGCTATTGCAGCTGGCCGGGCCAGGCGACCGGCTACAAGCTGGGTCACAGCCGCATCGTCGGCCTTCGCGCCGATGCCCAGCGCCAGCTCGGTTCGCGCTACGATCTCAAGGCGTTCAACGACGCCGTCATCCTCGGCGGCAATGTGCCGATGAACGTGCTGGCCAAGAACGTCGGGCGCTACATCGCGGCGCGCAAGGGCTAGCCCATGGAAGCGCTCGGCGACGATCTGGCCACCATGCCGCGCGTGCCGCTGGCCGACGAGCATGTGGCGGCGCTGCGCGAGATCGGGACCGAGCGCAGTTATCCAGCCGGAGCGATGCTTGCCGAGGCGGGCGATGCGATGGACCGCTTCGTCTATGTCCTCGACGGCGAAGTCGAGGTGGTCGACCCGTTTTCGGGCGAACGCCTGGTCCCCAGCACCCTCGGCCCGACCCAGTTCATGGGCGAGATCGGCTTCCTCAACGGGGGAAGCTGGCTGCTGCCGATGCGGGCCGCGAAGGATACGAAAACCCTCGAGGTGCCGCGCGAGGATATGCTCGCGCTGATGTCGCGGGTGCCCGAGCTGTCCGACCATGTCATCCGCGTCTTCAGTGCGCGGCGGCGGCGGCAGTTCGAACTCAAGAACAGCGCCATCAAGCTGATCGGTGCCGACCGCGACGCCGCGGTGCAGCGCGTCGAGCAGTTCCTCAGCCGCAATCGCATCCCGTTCCAAAGCCTCGACATGGACGGGTCGGACGATGATGCCCTTGCCGCCTGCAACTTGGTCGGCCACCAACCGGCGGTGATCCTGGGACAGGACACGGTGCTCGCCGATCCTACCCCGCGCAAGGTGGCGCAGTACCTCAACCTCGATCTCGATGCCTGCTCGCAGACGCTGTACGACCTGCTCATCGTCGGCGGCGGACCGGCCGGGGTTGCCGCCGCCGTCTATGCCGGGGCCGAAGGCCTGTGCGCGCTGGCGATCGAGGATACCGCCATCGGCGGCCAAGCCGGTACGTCGAGCCGGATCGAGAACTACATGGGTTTTCCGACCGGCATCAGCGGCACCGACCTGGTCTATCGCGGCCAGATCCAGGCGATGAAATTCGGCACGCGCTTCGCCATGCCGCGGCGGGTCGAAAGGCTCGAGCGCCGCGACGACGGCGCCTTCTGCGCGACGCTCGACGGCGGCGATACGGTCTGCGCCCGCGCGGTGCTGGTCGCGACGGGGGTGCAATACGCCCGCCTGCCGCTGCCGCGCCTTGCCGACTTCGAAGGCGCCGGCGTCTACTACGCCGCGACAGACATGGAATCGCGCTTCTGCCGCAATACCGACGCAGTCGTCATCGGCGGCGGCAATTCGGCGGGGCAGGCGGCGATGTACCTCAGTCGCTCCGCGGGCCACGTCCACCTCGTGGTACGCGGCACTTCGCTGGCCTCGTCGATGTCGAGCTATCTTTCGCAGCGGCTCGAAGCAGATCCGCGGATCACCATCCATTACCAGACCGAGGTGACTGCGCTCCATGGCGATAGCCATCTCGAAGGCGTCACCTTCACGAATGCCGAGGGCGAGCGCCAGCTCGCGACCCGGGCGCTGTTCATCATGATCGGTGCCGCGCCCAACACCGCGTGGCTCGGCGCCCTGGTCGAGACCGACGCCAAGGGCTTCGTCGTGACGGGTGGCCGGGACGGCGGATCGTCGCCCTACGAGACCTCGTGCGACGGAATCTTCGCGGTCGGCGACGTTCGCGCCGGTTCGGTCAAGCGCGTCGCCAGCGCGGTCGGCGAAGGTTCGGTCGTGGTCTCGAAAATCTGGACCTATGTCGATGAGCGGCGAGCGGCGCCCTAGCGGCCTGCCAGCCCGCCGATGATGGTGCCGAGGATGCCGCCGAGCGGGCTGCCGCCAGCCGGTCCGCCCGCGCCGCCGCCGCTGCCCTGCTTGGCGAGATAGCCGACTGCGGCCATTGCGAGCAGCGGCAGCATTTTCTTGAGCAGGCCTTCGTCGAGACCGGTCACACCGGCGACTTCGCCGGCGACCGAGCGGCTGACATCCTTGCTGCCAAAGATCGACCCGAGGATGTCGTTGCCCTGCCTGGTCGGCGTAGGTTCGGGCGCAAGGATCGATTCGAGCAGGCCGCCGCCTCCGCCGCCGAGGATCGCGCCGGCGAGACCGCCAAGGCCGCCTGCCGCACCGCCGGCGGATCCGCCTGTCGCGCTGCGGCCCATCCCGGCGACGATAGCCGGCAGCAGGGCACCGGCGGCTGTCTTGGCCGTCGCCTCGTCGATGTTCAACTCCTTGGCGATACTGGCGATCGCACCGGTTTGATCGAGCATTTGACCCAGGTTCATGTAAAATCCTTTCTTCGATCCGGAACACTTCGGCCGATCGACAGTCGCTTCATTACCGGCGGTATGAAATCGCCGGAAATCGAGGGGTAGCACAACAAGCCGCCCCCGTCACAGGAGCCTCTCATGGGAATTTTCAGCAGCATCAAGGACGCGATCTTCGGCAAGAAGGAAGAAAAGCCCGTCGCCCCGTCAAAGCCCGCTACTCCGGCAACGCCTGGCGCACCGACCGCCCCGGCGGCGCCGCGACCGGTGAGCGAAGTCGACGTCGAGGCCCGACTTGCCGCGATGCCCGGTGCCGACAAGCTCAACTGGCGCACGTCGATCGTCGACCTGTTCAAGCTTATCGACCTCGATCCGAGTTACGAGAACCGCAAGGATCTCGCCCATGAGCTCGGCCGCAGCGATTACGAAGGCAGCGCCGATGACAACATCTGGCTGCACAAGGCGACCATGCGCGAGCTGGCCAAGAACGGCGGGAAGGTTCCTGCCAGCATGACCGACTGACTGCCTACCCCGCCTGCACCGGACAGAATAAGGGCGAAGGTCCGGTGCGGGTGGTTTGCCCGGCATTTGGCAACTCCCGTGTCGAAGTTGACGACCTGCTCACGGGAGAGGAAAGAAAAGACGCTGTAGTACCCCTCGCGGGATTGCGGGAAACGGAGATACCGATAAGATGATGGTGAACTGTTCGGTGCTTGGCCGGGCAGCAGGGGGTCCATCATGTCAGTTTTTCGTGCGGTCGCTCGCCTTATTTGTCTTTCACTGATCGCTTCGCTTTTTTCGGCGGCCCCGGCTGCCGCGAAATGGCGCGTCGCCGAAAGCGATCACTTCGTCATCTATGCCGAGGATAGCGAGAAGGACCTCGCCCGCTTCGCCGACATGCTGGAGCGCTATCATGCGGCGATGAGCTTCGTGACCGGACGATCTCCGGAAAAGCCCAGTCCCTCGAGCCGCGTCTCGATCTACGTTGTCGGGGACCAGAGCGACATCCGCCGATTGATCGACAGCGACAATCGCTTCATCGCCGGCTACTACACGCCGCGGGCAGCCGGCTCGGTCGCTTTCGTTCAGGACATCAGGCCGACGAGCGGCGAGCCGACTTTTTCGATGACCGTCCTGCTGCACGAATATGCGCATCACTACATCATCAGCAGTTCGCGATACGGCATGCCGCGCTGGCTCAGCGAAGGGGCCGCCGAATTTTTCGCCTCAGCCAAGTTTCCCAGCGACGGCTCGGTTCAGATCGGCCGCCCCGCCAACCACCGGGCCGGCGAATTGTCTTTTGCAGACGATGTCTCCGTGCATGAGTTGCTCGATCCGGACCTGTACGAGGCGAAACGCGGCAAGGGATATGATGCCTTTTACGGCAAGGCCTGGCTGCTGTATCACTACCTGACGTTCAACGAAGAGCGCGACGGTCAACTGGTCGCCTACATGCGCGCAATGATGGCGGGTAAGTCCTCGCCGGATGCAGCCAGCGAAGCGTTCGGCGACATCGACACGCTCGACCGCGAGGTGAAAGCCTATCTCCGCGCCCGCCGCATGACTGCGTTCAACCTGTCGCCGGACAAGATCACGATCGGCGCAGTGCGCGTGACCGAACTCGGAGCCGGGGCCGAGGCCATGATGCCCGTGGTTTTGCAATCCCGCCGCGGGGTCGACACCGAGCAGGCGACGAAAGTAGTCGAACAGGCGCGCGCCGTTGCGGCCAAATTCCCGGACGATGCCTTCGTCCAGACGGCCCTGGCCGAAGCCGAGTTCGATGCCGGCAACGACGCCGAGGCGATCGCAGCGGCGGATCGGGCCCTCGCCATCGATGCGGGATCGAAGAACGCCCTGGTGCAGAAAGGGTATGCGCTTTTCCGGCTGGCGGAAGATTCCGCGGATCCCGAACAAGCTTACAAGAAGGCGATGGGACCGTTCTCGCGGCTCAACCAGCTGGAGCGCGATCATCCGCTGCCGCTCGTCTACCTCTATCGCAGCTTCGCCCAGCGCGGGCTCGAGCCGACGGAGCAGGCCAAGCACGCGCTGGAACGCGCGGCCGAGCTTGCGCCATTCGACAAGTCGCTTTGGATGAACGTCGGCATGATGCAGGCGCAGGAGGGCCAGATCGAACTGGCCCGGTTCAGCCTCGAACCGATCGCCAACGATCCTCATGGCGGCGGACTTGCACAAACCGCGAAGAGGGTGATCGCGGTCCTGGAAAAATCTCCGGAGGGTGTGCCGTTTGATGTATCCGCCGCGCGCATGGGCGCAAACCCGATCGCGGATGACGACACGGACAGCGATACTCCTGCGGCCGAACCGGCCGACTGAGCGCGCTAGCCTTTCCCGAACATTCCCTTGGCCATGCCGGCGAGGTCGTCGAGCGGGTTGCCGTCGCCGTCCTTGTCGAGGATGCCCATGATCGACTTGGGATCGTTCCTGATCGCATTGGCGAACTCGGTCAGCGAACCCTCGCCGCCGATCTGTTCGACGATGGTGCCGAGCGTGCCGGCATCGAGCCCGGTCCTGGCGGCCGCCAGATCGACCGTATCGCCCTGCATCTGGTGCGTCTGTCCCAGCGTCGCCACGGCCTTTTCCACCGTCGTGGGATCGAGCCCGACCTTGGCCGCGAGATTGGCGATATCGTCGGGCGCGCCGCCGATGTTCTTAAGGATTCCGTCGAGAAGGCTCATGGTCACTCTCCTTGGGTCGTTGGCCGCTCGCAAGCTACCCCTCGGATGGCGGGAATCCAAGCATCATAGGCAGATGTCTTAGTCGCAGCCTCAGCCCACAACCATGGGACGCCCGCAGCTCAATCTGTTGACCCCGACCTCGGCAACGCCGAGCTTGACGCCAGCGACCGCCGTGGCCTGGTTGACCAGCGCATCCAGCTGCGGCGCCAGCGATGCGACCAGAGTTTTCACGGCATCGCTGCCTGGAAGATTGTTTTGTCCGAGGCCAAGGCCAATGCCCAGGACCTGCGCCTCCACGTCCAGATTTTGAATTAGCGTCTGGAGCGACGTCGCCAGCAGATCCTGCGTTCCAACTTGTTTTCGCGTACCGGCCGCGACCTCTTGCAGCGAAAGCCGCACCGGTACCGTGGTCGCGCCACCGGCATCGACCTTGGAGTAGGCCGTAAGCCGCGATATCGGAGATTGAAGCAGGGTGGCCCGCCCGGTAGCCAGCGCGGCGGAAAAATCGCCCAACTGGCTTTCGTCGATATCGGCCAAGGCCAGCGTCCCGACGCTGGGCTTGGTCTCGAGCGCGACCCCGTTGGTGGCGGAAGACGGATCGCAGTCCAGATTGGCCAGTCGGGCCTCGGCAGGGGCAAGTTCGAGGAGGAGTGGGATGGAAAATCTGCCGGCACCAGGGACATTGGCCGCAAATTCGGTGTAGAGACGCGTCTGCGCCGTTCGCAGCACGACATCGCGGGCGGCAGTCACCGTCATCCACGGCGAGCGTTCGAAGCCGCGCCCGCCCGAAAGCAATATCTTGCTCGCCGCCACACCCTGCAGTGCGCTCGTGGAGAGAGAAATATCGTACCCGGGCCCTCCAGATTCCTGCAGCACCGCGCGAAGGAGCGAATAGACATCCACTTCGATGCTGCGTTCGGTGCCTGCCTCGCTGAGCGCGCCGAACGGGCCGAGATCGATGACATCCCCGAGCCGGACCGATCCACCGACGATGCCAGCCGCCAGCTGTCGCAGCGATCCGGCCAGTTGCGGATTGGCGGTCGCATCGGCCATCGCCTCCAGGATCCGCACCAGTGGCACATCGGCCTCGAACAATTCGCCGAACGTATCTGGCGCTTCCGGCGTCCTGGTGGCCAGCGCGTCGGCAAAGGCCAGGATATCGATCCGCTCCGACAATAGCGCGTCCACGTCATCGTCCGAGAAGGTGACCGGGGTGCCGGTCAGTGCGGAGAGATATGCATTGACCACGCCGCCCGACAGGGCGACCGTCTTGCTGTTGAGTTCGAAGGCCACGAAGTTCGTCTTGGCTGCCATCGCCTTGACGCGCACCGTACTCGCTGCGGTCCCGAAAAAGACCCCGCCGACGAGGGTGGGAGTCGAAAGCGCCAGTTCGACTTCCACTGCATTGGGATCGGTCCCGGTTTCCGTGAAGCGGTCGGCCAAGGCGATGGAAGGGTCGCGGGAGTAGACGCCCGGAGTGACCGACTCGACGATGATGTTCTGACCGCTATAGTCGATCACCTGCGCCACCGCGCTCTGCGCCTGCCCGGGGATATCGGCACGCGAGACCGCCGCTGCCGCCGCGGCGTCGGCAATTCCCTGCAGGTCGCGTTCGGCCATATAGATCGCGCCAAGGTCAACAGCGACTGCCGTCAGGCCGAACAAGGGCGGCGCCGCCACGGCAAACAGGGTGGCAACAGATCCGTCCTTGTCCGCGATCAGGGTGCGAAGAGTTTTCAGCATGTCGGGAAAACCTCAGATCATCGGCACCGCGATGGCGGCATCGCGGCTGATGGTGGTCGATGGAAGCGGAACGATCGTACCAGTCAGTATAGCGTTGTCGGACCCGTCGTAGGAAACCACGATGCGAAAATAGCCCGCCTCTTCCGACACTGCTGTAGCGACCTTCTCGGCGGCGAGCCCGGTGGACTGGACGATGCTGCTGCTAACCGATGTTCGTGCCAAGGCCTCGCGCTCGGTTCGGCTGAGACCCGCGAGCGAAGCGCGCGCCGCATCGTTCGCGACCTGTTGCAATGATTGCGAGATGAGCATCCAGTAACTGTACGAAACCACGGCCATCATCAGCACGATGACGATGGGGAGCGCAAATGCCGCCTCGACGAGGGCGGCACCTCGCGTGTCCCTGCAAATCTGCGTGACAAGGTGTCGCAAGGTGACAGCTTGCGGGGTGGGGGTGGGGGCGGAAACCTTCATAGCGAGCATAATGCCCGCGAGTTCAGAAGTCTTTTCTAACCTCTGATTGGCGCAAATTTACAAATGTGCTGCACGATTTCCCCGCCCGTCGCTCGTCTAACCTATTGATTTTTCTGCTATGGTAAGTTTTGCGTTAACGGGGCGGACGCTCGACCAAGCTGAAAGTTATGCAAGATTCCGTCCGCTAGGTGTTCGCCGTCATGAGGGCGATCGCCCCTTCGAAAACATAGGCTCCATGCAGGGCAACAAGACTGCCACGCAGGGAATGGCTCTCGCCGCGGTTGTCGACAACCTGTGTTTCGAAGGTGGCATGCTCCCGTCCGCCGAGAATCTCCTGGACCAACTCCTTGAGTTCCACCTTGGCCGAGGGGGCAGTCAGGTCGGCGAACTGGGCCCCGATCATGCGCTGCTCCGAAATGCCAACCAGATCGCAAAACGGCTTGTCGGCCCGGCTGATCAGACCGCGCGCATCGAGCCTGACATAATAGATTGCGCCATGCGCTTCCATGCCGCGCAGGATCGCTTCCTTCACATCGGCGAAGCGGTGCGCCCTGACCTGCTCCGTGATGTCGCGAATGACGAGCAAATTGACCGAATGCCATGGGTAGGTGCGGAAGTGGATGAAGCCATCGTCGCGGTTGAGGGCGGGCAGATCGGCCACCGTGACCTCGTTCGATTCTATCGTTTGCCTGACGTTCGCCTCGACCAGGCTGCTCTCGTAGTTCGGCAGAGCCTGAGAAAGATGCTTGCCGACAATCGCGCTGCGAGAAGTGCGCAGCATGGACGCGGCTACGGCGTTCGCATGGAGAATGATGCTGTCATTGTCGCACACGATCATGGCATCTGTGCTCATGGCGGAAAATTCGCGCAACGCTTCGGTATAGAAATCCTGGCCCGAGGTGTTGTCGGCCGCCTCGGCCTGCTGAAATCGGTCAATGTCGATCAACACATGGGTCGGCTTGCCGTAAGACGAAATGAATACTGGTCGCTTGCTCGCCTCCGACCGATACTGCGAAAAATTGCGAATGAAATCGGCCGAGCTGACGATACTGCCTGATGTTTCGCCCATCCTGTCCTCGGTCGCGCGTACAGTGAACCATTACAGTGTATTATTTGTGGCCCATTACAAGTGTAAAATGCAGGCATCGGTTGCAAATTGCAATCTGGACGAAGGTCCAGCGCATGCGTTCCCGGAGAAGTTAGGCGGCAAAACGTTAAAAAGGCCCTCCCCCGAACGGGGAAGGGCCTTTCCTCTCCAACCGGTGGGTGGCTCTAAATCAGGCTGCCTGCGGCGCTGCCCGGCGCACGCCTTCGTCGACGTGCTGTTCGAACTGCGCGAAATTGTCGATGAACAGCTGCACCAGCTTCTGGGCGGTGCGGTCGTATTCATCCTTGTCGGCCCAGGTGCTGCGCGGATCGAGCAGCGTCTGGTCGATCCCGGGATCGGCCAGCGCCGGGACATGCACCGGCACGTCGAAGCCGAAGTTCGGGTCCTTGCGGAACTCGACATCGTCGATCTTGCCGTCGAGAACGGCATTCAGAAGTCCGCGTGTCGCCTTGATCGGCATGCGGCTGCCGACGCCGTACTTGCCGCCGGTCCATCCGGTGTTGAACAGCCAGCACTGCACGTCGCCCTTGGCGATGCGTTCCTTGAGGAGATTGCCATAGACGCTGGGGTGGCGCGGCATGAAGGCGGCCCCGAAGCAAGTGCTGAAGGTCGCCTCGGGTTCGGTCACGCCGATCTCGGTGCCGGCGACCTTGGCGGTGTAGCCGCTGAGGAAGTAGTACATCGCCTGGTCGGGGGTCAGCCGCGCGATCGGGGGCAGCACGCCGAAGGCATCGGCGGTCAGCATGATGACATTGGCAGGTGCCGGGCCGAGGTTCTTTTCCGAGGTGTTCGGAATATACTCGATCGGATAGGCGCCGCGGGTGTTCTCGGTCTTGCTGCCGTCGGTGAAGTCGAGTTCGCGGGTTTCCGGATCCATCGTCACGTTCTCGAGGATCGTGCCGAACATTTTCGTCGTGGCGTAGATCTCCGGCTCGCCTTCGGCCGAAAGGTTGATCATCTTGGCGTAACAGCCGCCTTCGAAGTTGAAGACCGCCTGGTCGGACCAGCCGTGTTCGTCATCGCCGATCAGCGTCCGGCTGGCGTCGGCCGACAGCGTGGTCTTGCCGGTGCCCGAGAGGCCGAAGAAGATCGCACTCTTGCCGTCGGCGCCGATATTGGCGCTGCAATGCATCGGCATCACGCCCTGCGCCGGCAGCAGGTAGTTGAGCAGGCCGAACACGCCCTTCTTCATCTCGCCCGAATACTCGGTATTGCCGATGAGGATCAGCTTGTCGGTGAAGTTGACCGCGATCACCGTGTCGCTGCGGCAACCGTGACGTTCCGGATCGGCCTTGAAGCTCGGCAGGTTGATGATCGTGTATTCCGGGACGAAACCGGCCAGCTCTTCCGCCGTCGGGCGCACCAGCAAGGTGCGGATGAACAGATTGTGCCAGGCCATCTGGTTGATGACGCGGACATTCACGCGGTATTCGGGCTGGCTGCCGCCGAACAGGTCGGCAACGTAGAGTTCGCCCTGCTCCTGCACGGCGGCGAGGAAATCGGCCTTCAGATTGTCCCAGTGCCCCTGCGCCATCGGCTGGTTGATCGGGCCCCAGTTGATGGTGCCTTCGGTCTCGGCATCGCGGACGATATACTTGTCCTTGACGCTGCGGCCGGTGAACTTGCCCGTATCGACAAGCAGCGCACCGTCCCTGGTCAGCTGGCCTTCGCCCTTTTTCAGCGCATGTTCGACCAGTTCGGCAGTGCCGAGGTTGGGAAAGATCACGGCATCGGTCTCGATACCCTGGGCAGAAAGGCTGGTCGACAGCGGAGTGGTCACGCTGAATCTCCTGAAACGTAGTGTGGCCGGAGCCGGAGGCAGAGGTTGCGACGCAGTGCATAGGTATGCACGACTTTCCCGCGCCCGATAGTGCGGCGAGGCGATTCCGTCAAACCTTTGAAGCCGCGTCGTACACCATCCGTTAGCCACGCGCGACCATGCGTTGTTTCGCCGCATGGTTGGCGCTAGGCTCGGCACATCGGCGAGCAAGGATATCCGACCCGCAATGATGGAAGACATGCAAACGACGGGAAGCACGGCCAGGCAGCGGCGGGTCATTGCGCTCGTCGACGACGATCGCAATATCCTCACTACCGTCTCGATCGCGCTGCAGGCCGAAGGGTTCGACACGCGGGTCTATTCCGAAGGCGAAGCGGCGTTGAAGGCGCTGCTCGAAAATCCGCCCGACCTTGCCGTTTTCGACATCAAGATGCCGCGGATGGACGGGATGGAACTGCTGCGCCGGGTGCGCGAGCATTCCGCCCTTCCCGTCATTTTCCTGACCAGCAAGGACGACGAGGCGGACGAGGAGGCCGGCCTCGAGATGGGCGCCGACGATTACATCTCCAAGCCGTTCAGCCTGCGCCTTCTGCTGGCGCGCATACGCGCCCTGCTGCGGCGCGGCGGGCTGGACGAACCGGGAGCGGGCGAGGGTTCGGCGACCGAGCAGGAAGCCCGCGCCACCTATTCGCGCGGCCGCTTGACGGTCGATCCGGCTCGCCACCAAGTGCTGTGGGACGGCAAGCAGGTCTCGCTCACCGTAACCGAATTCCTGATCCTCGAAGCGCTCGCGGCACGTCCTGGCGTGATAAAAAGCCGCAACCAGTTGATGGATGCCGCCTATCCCGACGAGGTCTATGTCGACGATCGCACGGTCGACAGCCACATCAAGCGGATGCGACGCAAGTTCCGCAGTGTCGACAACAGTTTCTCGGCAATCGAGACGCTCTACGGTGCCGGCTACAGCTTCTCCGATGGCTGACGGCCCTTTGGCGAGCCGCATCGTCAGACCCTTCGAACGCATGAGCGTTCTCGACCGGTTGTCGCTGTCGGCGCGTATCCTGCTGGTCAATATCCTGCCGCTGGTACTGCTGGGCGGCGGAGTGTTCTATCTCGATTCCTATCGCGCCCAGTTGCTCGACGAACGTTACACGCTCGCCCGTATCGAGGCCCAGATCACGGCCGAGGCCCTCGCCGGGGCAAGCAAGGAACGCCAGGAAGCGCTGCTCGTCCAGATCGGCAAGGAACAGAAGATGCGGCTGCGCATGTTCGATGCCGAGGGGCGCTTGTGGGCCGACAGTTTTGCCCTAGGCGAGCCGGGCTTTACGCTCGACGACCCATCGGACGACACCTTCGGGCCGCGCTTTGCCCGCTTCCTCGACGAAAGCGTCGACGCGCTTGTCGGGGCGCAGCCGGTGCCGAAATATGTCGAGACCAACGCCCGAACGGTGGGCGCCTGGCCCGAACTTGTTCGCGCCCGCGAACAGGGCCTGACCCAAATCGAGCTCGGCCAGGCAGCCGACCGGACTCCGGTCATCACCGCGGCTGCTCCGGTCGGCCTTAACGGCGCCACCTTGCTCACGACCCGAAACGCCAGGGACATCACCGAATCGGTCCGCAGCGCACGCTCTACGCTCGGCACCGGTGTCGGCATTGCGTTGATGGCCTCGATCCTGCTCTCGCTCTTTCTTGCGCGCACGATTGTCCGCCCGCTGCAGACGCTGTCGCGCGCTGCGCAGAAAGTCCGTCTCGGGCGCGAGCGCGAGGTCGAGGTCCCGCGCCTCCCGCAACGCCGGGACGAAATCGGCGTGCTCGCCCGCGCCGTGTCCGACATGGCCTCGGCGCTGCGCCAGCGGATCGATGCGGTCGAGCATTTCGCGGCCGATGTTGCACACGAAATCAAGAACCCGCTCGCCTCGCTGCGGAGCGCCATCGAATCGCTCGGCAAGGTCGACGACGCAGACCTGCGCCGGCAGTTGCTCGACATTGCCACGCACGATGTGAGGCGCATCGACCGGCTCGTGACCGAGATTTCCGATGCCAGCCGGGTCGATGCGGAGATTTCACGCGCCACCTTCGAGCGCATCGACTTGTCGCTGCTCGTTTCCAACCTCCTTGCCACGCGCGCCAGCCGCGGCCTCAACGGCGAGGCTGCCGTGCGGTTCGACCCGCCGGACCGCCCGATGCTGGTGATGGGCGTGCCGGTGCGAATCGAACGCGTAATCGACAATCTGCTCGACAACGCGGTGTCGTTTTCCCCGCCCGGCGGTGCGATCACGATTGTTGCCACCGCGGCCGACGAGTGGATCAGCCTGGCCATCTGCGATCAGGGTCCGGGGATACCCGAAGCCAGTCGCGAAAAGGTATTCACCCGCTTCCATTCCGATCGCCCCGAGGGCGAGGATTTCGGCACCCACAGCGGGCTCGGACTCGCTATCGGCCGCAGCATCGCGGAAGCCCATGGCGGTTCGCTGATGGCCGAGAGCCGTAGCGACGGTGACCCTGGCGCGTGTCTGGTGTTTACCTTGCCCAAGGCCCGCAGCAGCGCGACCGGTACGCCCTGATGCTCTACCAGGCCAGCTGCGTCGCCATCGGCGGACGCGCCGTCATGATCGAAGGGCCGCCCGGAACTGGCAAGACCTCGCTGGCGCTGGCCTTGATCGATCGCGGGGCATGTCTGGTCGGCGACGACGGAGTGACTCTCGATCGGCAGGACGGTCGGCTTTGGGCGCTCCCCCCACCCCGTATTGCCGGCATGATCGAGATCCGCAACGTCGGCATCGCAGAGCTCGAGGCCGTGTCCGCGCCGGTTTCCCTCATCCTTGCGCTCGATCCGTCGGCTCCGCGCTTCGTCGAGAAGGCATCCACAACAGACCTTCTGGGCACCGCCGTACCGTGGCTGCGATTTGCCCCGCACGGTCCTGTTGCCGCGATCCGTGCGGAATATGCGTTGCGGATGCACGGTCTCGGGTCTAGCGGCGGCACGGCATGACAGCGCCCCTCGAAATACTGCTCGTTACCGGAATGTCGGGAGCCGGGAAGACCACCGCATTGCGCGTGCTCGAAGACCTGGGCTGGGAAATGATCGACAACTTCCCGGTCCGGTTGCTTCCTTCGCTGCTGCACGAGATTACCGCGTCGGAGCATCCCGCGCCGCTGGCAATCGGTTTCGATGCCCGCACCCGCGGCTTCGTACCGCAGCAGATGATCGAACTGGTCAAACTGCTCGGTGCGCGCAGCGACGTATCGGTCACCACGCTGTTCCTCGATTGCTCGAGCAGCGAACTCGAACGGCGGTTCAACGAGACGCGGCGCCGGCACCCGCTCGCGAGGGAGCGCTCGGCGATCGAGGGAATCCGCGCCGAGCGGGAGTTGATGGAACCGCTGCGGCGCTGGTCGGAAGCCGTGATCGATACCAGCGATCTTGCCACCAACGAGCTGCAGCAATTGATCCGCGAACGCTTCTCCAGCGAAGAACCCGGGACCCAGGCGATCACGATCAGCAGCTTCGGCTTCGCGCGCGGAATGCCGCCACTGGCAGACCTCGTGTTCGACATGCGGTTCCTCGACAATCCCCATTGGGAGCCGGGCCTGCGCGAACAGACCGGTCTCGACCCGGCGGTGGGAGACTACATCACGGCGAAGGGCGATTTCGACGAGGTGTTCCAGCGCATCCGGGACCTCGTCCTGTCGCTGCTTCCGCGATACCGGGCGCAGGGCAAGGCCTACGTCCATATCGCCTTCGGTTGTACCGGGGGGAGACACCGGTCGGTGTACACGGCAGAGACCATGGCCGGGGTCTTGCGTGAAGCAGGATTTTCGCCCACTGTCATCCACCGCAACCTGGCCTCGCGCGCGGCCGACCATTTCGAAGGCCCACGGGCATGACGGCCGCGGCAACAGGTCTTACAGCGACGATTAAGCCGGACCGGGGCATACCGGACAGGGTCCGTAACAGCGAGCAACATCTCTTCCCATGATCGGTCTCATTCTCGTCACCCACGGCCGCCTGGCCGACCAGTTCGTGGAGGCGATGGAACACGTCGTCGGCCCGCAGGACGCGGTCGAAACGGTCTGCATCGGACCCAATGACGACGTCGAGCTTCGCCGGGCGGAAATCGCAGACAAGATCGCGGCAGTCGATACCGGGGAAGGCACCATCGTGCTGACCGACCTTTTCGGCGGCACGCCGTCCAATCTCGCCATCTCGCTCCTCGATGCCGGGCGGGTCGAAGTGATCGCCGGGATCAACCTGCCGATGCTGATCCGCCTCGCCGGTGCACGCAAGGCGATGAACGTGGTGGATGCCGTCGCCGCAGCCCAGCAGGCCGGGCGCAACTACATCACCGTCGCTTCGGAGTTCCTCGGCCATAACGAGGACGGGCTGAAGAAAAAGGCATCATGAGCCAGGTCTGCAAACAGGTCACGATCGTCAATCAGCGGGGCCTGCATGCGCGGGCCAGCGCCAAGTTCGTAGGCGCGGTTTCCACATTACCCGATGGCGTGGCCGTTACCGTGACGAAGGACGGCCATCAGGCGGTCGGCGGTTCGATCCTCGGCCTGATGATGCTCGGCGCCGCGAAGGGCGACACGATAGAGATCGCCGTGTCGGGCGACGGCCAGGACGATGTGCTTGCCCAGCTGTGCGCACTGGTCGAAGACGGCTTCGGCGAAGAATAGGCCGCCGATGCCGCGTCGGCAAATTACCGGTTTTTCCAATCCGACGGTGAAATCCTTGCGCGCATTGCGCGAGAAGAAGCACCGCAAGGCCTCGCGTCGGTTCCTCGCCGAAGGCTTGCGGCTCCTCACCGATGCCCTCGCCTGCGGCCGCGTGCCCGAGACGCTGGTCATGGGCGCCAAGGCGCATGCGGCTGGCAATCCGCATCCCCTGCTTGCCGCGCTGGAAGATGCAGTGGAAGCGGCAGGCGGAGACGTTATCGAGACGACCGACGACATCCTCGAAAAAATCACCGGTAAGGCGAACCCGCAGGCTGTCGCCGGAGTTTTCCGCGAGTGGGATACCTCGCTCGGGAAGCTCGATCGTTCGCGGTCGCGAATCTGGCTGATCGCCCAGGCGTTGCGCGATCCGGGCAATCTCGGCACCATGCTGCGCACGGGCGATGCCGTGGGCGCGGGCGGCCTGATCCTGATCGACGATTGCGCCGAACCGTTCAGTGTAGAGGCCGTGCGTGCCAGTATGGGTGCGGTCTTTACCCAGGAGATAGCGCAGGCGCGATGGGACGACTTCCTTCCCTGGCTACGCGCAGCTGCCGGCCAACTCGTCGCCGCTTCGCTGCGCGATGCCGTGCCCTATCGCGGGGCGCCATACGCTGCGCCATGTTTCATCCTCGTCGGAAATGAATCGCAGGGCCTGCCCGAAGCGTACGAAGCCGCGTGCGATTTGCGGGTGACGATGCCCATGCGCGGCCGGGCGGATTCGCTCAACGCTGCCGTAGCGGGTGCGGTGCTGGCCTACGAAGTGCTCGAAGCGATCGGTTGAAGCCTCGTTTCGGCGCTTGAACAGCAGCATATCGAGGCGCTAGCATACGCCAACGGGATCAGGGACAGGGGTCGAAGCGATGCGGGACGTGCTCGCAAAATACGGCAGGATCGCGTCGCTGCGCGCCGATGAGGAATCGGCGATACGCAATCTCGCCCTCAACAAGCGGCACTACGCTGCCGGCACGAACCTGGTGACCGGCGAACTGGACGAGCCGGACCAGCTGTTCATCGTCGAGCGTGGACGGCTGTTCGCCTCGGTCGACCTGCCCGGCGGAGAGAGGGCCATCACCCGTCTCTATTTTCCCGGCGACATCGTGGGCACGGCCAATATTCCGTTCGACCGCGCAACCCATACGGTCACGGTGAGCTCCACCGCCGCAACGCGGGACTCCCAGCCGGCGCGGCTCCGGGTGCTGACGCCGGCCGAGTACGCCAACTGGCTGGACAATCCGAGCTTCGAGACGGATGTGGAGCAGCCGTGGCTGGTGCCTCCGCCGTGGTTCAATTTCTCGGGCGCCGCCCTGGCCAGCACCAACGACTTTTACGGGAACCAAATTGACTACCCGGTGCAAGCGAAGGACGGGACAAATGTGGTGCGGATTTACACCGCCGGGGAGTGGAACGGGGTCTTCCAGGATCAGCCGGCGGCGCCGGGCGACATCTTCACCGCCGATGGCTGGTTCTGGCTCTCCAGCCAGGACGCCCTGGCGGGGAATACGAGTCTGCAAATCGAAGTGCAGTTCCGGGCCGGGCCGGTGCCGCTGGCCATGTGGGTCTCCGCCCCGGTCAACCAGGATTCGCCCAGGGATCAATGGTTGTATCTCGAGGTGACCAACGGTGTGCCCGCGGGCTGGACGCAGATCAGCACGGAAAACGCGCGGTACCTGGTGGCGCCGCCGGGCACCGAAACGGTGCGATTCCAACTGACGTTGCACAATCAGGGCGGCGGCACGGGCAACGTCTACGCAGACGCCCTGCGCCTGATGAAGAAGGAGCGGGTTCGGATCACCGCGCGCCGGGTGGGCAATGAAGTGGAGTTGTCGTGGCCCACGCAGGGAGCGACGCAATACCAGGTCATCGCCACGGAAGATCTCGCGCAGCCGGTGTGGGCGCCGGTCGGATCGCCGGTCGAGGGAGACGGTTCGGTGAAGGCCGTGCGGATTCCGTTGGGACCGCAATCGCGGTTCTTCCAGGTGTTGACATTGTGAGCGGGACGGTCCGGGGATGAACCGGCCCTGGGTTCTTCATGCGCCCACGCGGTGGGCTGCCTGGCTGAGCCGCGTGGGCGCGCTGTTGTTCTGGTTGGGGACTTGCGCGGCAGACGCGCAGCTGCGACCGGGTTGGACGCTGGTGTGGGCCGACGAGTTTGACGGTCCGAACGGGAGCCGTCCCAACCCGGACTGGTGGGTGTACGATCGGGGCGGCGGCGGCTGGGGGAACAACGAGCTGCAGACGTACACCGACCGCACGAACAATTGCCGGATCGAGAACGGTTGCCTCGTGATCGAGGCGCATCGGGAGACGTTTACCGGGTCG
>FWWL01004640.1_pt1 | contig 22782 bp, 34 predicted proteins | sample 2228331 | NCBI WGS metagenome assembly FWWL01 (sample SAMEA103939775, study PRJEB20133) | metagenome | reverse complement strand
GTACGAGGCCAAGGCGTCCATTGTTCGCGAGGCGATACGAAGTTATCTCGCCCATCCCCTCCACATCCTTCAGCCAACTGCGTAAGTCCTAGCCAGAGTGCGGCGTGGGCGAGACCGAGCCGCCGTTCGGTGCAGAGCTAACCATAGCCGTAACAAGCAGCAAGGCCAGACCCTACAGGCTGTTCGTGAAACCATTTCAAGTCAGGTGGCCCAGCCCGCTTGCCTCGAGCAGCTCCTTCACCATTACCTTCTCCCCCCGCTTCACCGAGGTCTCGGCAGCTACGCCCACTACCACGCTCCAGAAGCCTTCCTCGGGGGTGGCCGCACCGGAGGGCTGGCCGTCCATGGCCTCGATAAAGCGCAGGTGCTCGTAGTAGGTGGCCCCGCTATGGCCGGTTTCCTCGATGAGGGCGGGGTAGCTGGGGGTCATGGTACGGGAGGTGCGGTCGGGGAGGCAGATGACCTCGAGGTAGTTCTCCCACTTGGAGTAAGCCTGGCCGTTCACCCCCTCGCTGGCCTTGAGGCGGCCTTCGTCGCCGCAGATGACCAGCTCCTCGTAGACCATGGGGGCAAACATGCACAGGTTGAAGTTGGCCCGCACCCCGTTGGCGTACTCCACGATGACGAAGGCGTTGTCCAGGATGTCCGAGCGCTCGCCCTGGTACTCGAAGTCCTTGAAGTTGACCGCCTGGCTGCCCGAGGCGTACACGCTTACCGGGCGCGACTCAGCGAACAGGTTGAACAGGTCGAAGTAGTGGCAGCACTTTTCTACCAGCGTTCCGCCGGAGTATTTAGAGAACTTGTTCCACTGCCTGACCTTGTCCAGAAAAGGCTCGCGGTGCTCGAGGATGGTGAGGGTCTTGATCTCCCCCAGGCTACGCCGCACCTTGGCCTCGTGGATGGCCTCCACGTAGATGGGCTTGTAGCGGTACTGTAGCCCGATTTGCAGTACCTTGGGGTAGTTTTGCGCGATCTGCCATATCTCGTAGGCGTCGGGGATGTTGGTGGCCATGGGCTTTTCCAAAAGGATGTGCTTGCCCGAGGCTACCGCCACCTTGAGCACCTCGAGGTGGGTGTGGTTGGGGGTGCAGATAATCAGCCCGTCTACCGCCGGGTCGTGGCAGGCGGCCTCGAGACTCTCGTACACCACCAGAGGGTCCTCGGTGAACTGGGCCTTGATGCGCCGGGCGGCCTCCACGCTGCTGGGGTTGGGGTCGTAGACCCCGTGGATGGTACAGCGGCCCTCGAGCAGCGTAACCTTGATGTGCTCCTGCCCGTTTACCCCCACCCCAATCACGTTGAAGCGGTACTTGAGAGGGCCGGGGTTCATCAGGAAGCGGTCTTCCAGCGGGACATAGGCAAACTTAGGGCTCAGGGCGTGCAGCCGATTGGCGAACTCCTTGTTGCGTTGCATATTTTTAGATTATAAATCTAAAATCTGACCGAGGGGTTAGAATCGGGACACAGGAGGTCGTATGCCCTACATCCTTGCCCTCGACCAGGGAACCACCAGCAGCCGGGCGATTGTGTTCGACCTGGAAGGCCGGCCCCAGGCCATGGCCCAGCAGGAGTTCATGCAGCACTTCCCCCAGCCGGGCTGGGTGGAGCACGACCCCATGGAAATCTGGCAGACGCAGCTCCAGGTAGCCCGCGAGGCCATCCAGCGCGCGGCCATACCGCCTAGCGAGATTGTGGCCCTGGGCATCACCAACCAGCGCGAGACCACCGTGCTGTGGGAGCGGGCGACTGGCCGACCGGTGCACCGGGCCATCGTCTGGCAGGATCGCCGCACCGCCACCATTTGCGACGAGTTACGCCGGACGGGCTACGAGGAGGTCTTCCGCCAGAAGACCGGTTTGGTGCTGGACGCCTATTTTTCCGGTACCAAGGTAAAGTGGCTGCTGGAAAACGTGCCGGGGCTGCGGGAGCGGGCCGGCAAGGGGGAGCTGTGCTTTGGCACCATCGATAGCTGGCTCATCTACAACCTGACCGGCGGTAAAGTCCACGCTACCGATGTCTCCAACGCTTCGCGCACGCTGCTGTTCAACCTGCACACCCTGCGCTGGGACGAGCACCTGCTGGGCATCCTGGGCATTCCCAAAGCCCTGCTGCCGGAGGTGCGGCCCTCGGCGGGGCTGTTGGGCGAGAGTGTTCCCGAGCTTTTGGGGGCGGCCATCCCCATCAGCGGGGTGGCGGGCGACCAGCAGGCGGCCTTGTTTGGCCAGGCCTGCTTCACCCCCGGTATGGCCAAAAACACCTATGGTACCGGGTGTTTCCTGCTGATGAACACCGGGGGCGAGCAGGTGGCCTCCCAGCGGGGCCTCCTGACCACGGTGGCCTGGCAGCTAGAAGGGGAAAAGGCCGAGTACGCCCTGGAAGGCTCGGTGTTCGTGGCTGGGGCGGTGGTGCAGTGGCTGCGCGACGGCCTGGGTATAATTCGACACTCGAGCGAGGTGGAAAGCCTGGCGGCCAGGGTTACGAGCACCGATGGGGTGTATCTGGTTCCCGCTTTTGTGGGGCTGGGCGCGCCCTACTGGGATGCCTATGCCCGTGGAACGCTGATCGGCCTGACCCGTGGGACCACCGCAGCCCATATTGCCCGGGCAGCCCTGGAGGCCATCGCCTACCAGAGCCGGGATGTGCTCGAGGCCATGGAGGCCGACTCGGGGCTGCGGCTTTCCGAGCTGCGGGTGGATGGCGGGGCCAGCACCAACGACCTTTTGATGCAGTTCCAGGCCGACATCCTGGGCACCCCGGTGGTGCGGCCCCAGGTGACCGAGACCACCGCTATGGGGGCGGCTTACCTGGCCGCGGTGGGGGTGGGCCTGCTCACTCGGGAGCAGATTGCCCAGCGCTGGGCCGTGCAGAAGCGTTTTGCGCCGGCCATGCCTGAAGAAGCGCGGCAGCGGCTTTACAGCGGCTGGAAAAAAGCGGTGGAACGGGCCAAGCACTGGGCAGATGGCTGAATTGGGCCTCGAGTATTCATCGCGATTTTGCTCCAGGGCTTTACGTATAGCTTGCGGTCATCGCGACCCAGCCACTTCTTGAGCAGATCCTGCACCTCGCTGAGGGAATACCCCAGGAATGGTTGGAGGATGGCGTACTCCACCACCTGCGGCTCGGCGTACCACCTTTGGACTTTATCCGCATCACCGAGATCCACAGGCCGCAGATGCACGCGCTTCTGACAAGTCATAGTCATCCCTCCTCCTTTGCCTCGGCGCGGCTACCCCGAACCATTGCAGCGATGTAGAGGAGGGCCCCCGCGGCGCAGACCACCAGGGCGGTGGCCTGCAGCGCCCCGGCTGGCCCCAGGGCGCGCACCAGCGGATCCAGCCCCCCCAGCACAGGTAACACCCCCAGGGCCAGGCTCACGTTCACCAGGCTGAACACCCGCCCGAGCAGGTGCTTGGGCACCGCCGCCTGCAACAGCGACTGGGTGGCCACGCCGGATACGTCGAAAAGGATACCGCTGAGGAAGAACACAGCTAGGAGAATCGGAAACGTCGGGAAGGTGGCCCCCAGCAGCATAGGGACAGCCAGCAGGGTGTTGAGCAGAACCACCCAGGCGAGGCCGGGTACGCCCTTTTTTAGCGCCCCCAGGGTGGCTACCCCCACCACCCCGCCCAGGGTGAGGCTGGTGTACAGAAGCCCCAGCCCCGCCGCCCCGATGCTGGCCACCTCCAGTGAGATAGGCACCATCGCGATCTCCACCACCCGCCAGAACAAGGAGGTGAGCATGGAGAGCAGCAAAATCACCCATACCGTTTGGCTGGCCAGGGCAAAGCGCAGGCCCTGGGCGGCCTCGGCCCAAACGGAGGTACCCCCTCGACCAGGGGCTGCACCAAGGGCCGACGGCAGGCCGAGCACAGCGTAGGCCACGCCAGCAAAGGTGAGGGCATCGAAGAGGAACAGCCAGACCGGGCCCACCAGGCCATAGAGCAGGCCCGCCAGGGCCGGGCCCAGCGAGGCGGTGACCTTGGTCAGAACAACCCTCAGGGCGTTGGCCGAGACCAGGGCCTCCTTGGGAACCAAGGAGGGCACCACTGCGGCCATGGTGGGGCTCACCAGGCCCTCCACGGTCTGGATCAGGAAGACCAGGGGATAGACCAGCAGGGGCTCGAGCAGCACCAGGACCAGGCTGGCCTAGAGCAGCGCGCTCAACAGGTAGCCGCCCACCAGGGTGCGGCGGCGGTCCCAGCGGTCGGCCAGGGCACCGGTGAGGGGCTGGAGCAGGAGCCTCGAGGCCACCCGCACCGCCCATATGCCCGCCAGCGAGGCCACCGAGCCGGTGGCGCTGAAGACGGCCACGCTCAGGGCCAGCACGGTGAACTGGCTGCCCAGGCTGGAGAGGGCGATGGCCCCGAGCAGCCGAAGGTAGGCTGGGTGCCCCAGCACAGGATAGTGGCGGCGTAGCCAGGTCAAATTAGACTCCGGATTAGCTAGAGGCCAAGGCGATCGGACGGGCGCCGGGGGTCAAAATCCGTAAGGGCGGAGACCATGGTCACCCCGATCACCACGTAGGCCAGCCAGCCCCACTCCCGAGTGAAGGCCGGGTTGAACAGCACGACGTATGCGGCCAAAACAGCCAAGGCCAAGGCCGAACGCTCCAGACCTTGGATGCTCAGACGAATCCTAGGGTGCAACCCCAAGCGCCACATCACCCAGTCCATAAATAGACCAAAAGCCACCCCCACCACCAGCGCCAACCAGGGCCTGTTGTCCAGGTACGCCTCCCAGCCTAGGACGACAATGGGTACGGCCAGGAGTAGCGCACCCACCAGATTGACCAGGACGATTCCAAAAAAGGTTCTAAGCATGTCAGTCGCATCCGCAGACTACATCGCAAACTTCTATCGCTACAGGGGTGCAGACCACAGGCCAGCCCTAGACCGAGGGCACAGGCTCGGGCGTGGCGACAAAACCCCAGAGAACCGGTATCGCTGAACTCGAGACTCCCCGTGCTTTCATACCTGCGTCACACCGGGGTGCTAGGATTGAGGGCGGAGGGAAGATTATGGATTTCAAAGAACTGGCCAACAAAGCCCGCGAGGCTGCGGAGAATGCGCTCAAGCAGGCCGAGGCTAAATTCAATGAAGTTAAGGCCAGCCTCGACAAGGACGGCGATGGGGTGCCGGATCAGCTCGAGGGGGTGATGAACCAGGCCCGCCAGGCCGCTGAACAGGCCCGGGCCAGGTTTGACGAACTCAAAGCCAGCTTAGACAAAGATGGCGATGGTATGCCCGACCAGCTCAAACACCTTAGCGAGCAGGTTCAGCATGCCGCGGAGCAGGCCCGGGCCAAGGCCGAAGAGCTGGCCAGGGCGGCCCAGGAACGCCTGGGCAAGAAGAGCTAGGCTACAAGGCCGGCCAGACTAGCACCTCTTGCCCGACCCGCAGGTTGTGGAAAAGCAAAGCCTCAGGGGAGAGGAATAGCTGCGGCCCCAGGTTGCTTTTGGCTTCGACCGACAACAGCAGTATCCGCTCCTCGGTGCGCACCTGTACCTGGGTAAAAGGGCCGTAGTGGCTGCGCCAGGCCCTAAGTAGCTGGGTGTCGATGCAGGCCGCGGTAGAGCCTTCCAGGCGGCCAACTACCAGACGCACCGGATGGGGGGTGCGGGGGATAACCTGCACCAGGCCCAGGCGGGCCAGGCGGCTCACATTGAGGTTCACCGCATCGCCGGAAATCCCGCTAACCGCAGCAAGGTCGAAGAGACGGATGGGCTTGCCCATGTGCCGCAGTAGCTCGAACTCCTCGGGGGAGAGGGTGAGGTGGGTGGTGCGGTTGGCATCGGTGAGCTGGACCTGGTCGAAGGGGCTTAGGTCCAGGTGGGCATCCAAGAAGCGGATGGCTTGGAGCAGGTAGTTATCGAGGGAGCCTTCCAGGCTGGACTGCTTGGCCCGCTCGCCCACCAGAAAGCGAAAGGATCCCTCCTTCAGCGCCAGAATCTGGAAAAGCCCTTCGCGGCCTACCTGGTTTTTGTACTCCGCGTGTACCGGCTGGCCCCGCTCGAGGTAGACCTCCCCCTCAGGCACCTGGAAGACCCCAGTCTGGCGGGCCTGCGAGAGAAGCTGCAAAAGCTCGATGGGGCCTAGAAGCTCAAAAGTACCTTCCATAGCGAAACCGGTAACCCTCCTTCAGGGTAGCGCGTTTGGGCCAGGCTGGGTTTGACCAAGGACACAGGTTAGGTCTGCTCGAGGGTTCGCGCCAAGAGAGGCAGGTAGCGAGGGCCAAAGAGGTGCACGTGCAGCAGCAGGTAGTAGGCCTGGTAACGGGGCAAAGCCCGCTCGACCTCGAGGGGGATAGGGTAGAGGGTGCGGTACAGCCTCCAGAACTCGGGCGGAAAACCGCCGAATAGACGCATCATGGCCAGGTCCACCGCGCGCTCGCCCCACCAGACCGAAGGGTCGAGCAGGGCCGGGCCCTCTGGGGTGTGCCAGACATTGCCCTGCCACAGGTCGCCGTGGAGCAGGGTTGGGCCTTCCTGGGGCAAGGGCTGATCCAGCAGGGCCTCGAGGCGGGGCCCCAGGGCTCCCAGGGCGGGCCAGGTGGCCTCGAGCAAAGGCCGAATGCGCTTTTCCTTCCAGAAGCGGATCCAGTCGAGGTCGGTGCCCTCGGGCAGGGCAAAGCTGCCCAGGAAGACCGGTTCATCCCAGCCATAGGCGGGGGGGCGTAGGCGGTGCAGGGCGGCCAGCATGCGGGCGAGGCCTTCCCAGTCGGGGGGCCCAGGGGGAAGGTACTCCAGAACCAGCCCGGCCTCGCTGGCCCAGTAGACCTGGGGCACCCGTACCCCGGCCTGGGCCAAAGCCCAAAGCCCCCGGGCCTCGGCCCGGAATAGGCCGGTTGGGGGGCTGGGATGGGTTTTGATCACATAGGGTCCAGCCCGCCAGACCTGGCCAATCTCGCCTCCGGAAAGGGCTTCTAACGGGTAGGGCTTCAGGCCGGCCTGACGCAGCAGCTCAGCGGGGCGCATGGTTTTGTAGGAAGACCTCGAGGGCTTGGTCGAGCATCTGGTAGACCGCCTCAAAGGCTTCCAGGCCCTGGTAGTAGGGGTCGGGTACCTCGCCTCCTCCGTTGAGCTCCAGCAGTAGGCGGGCCTTGCCCCGATGTTGGGGAAAGCGCTGCTCCAAAACGGCTAGGTTTTCCCGATCCATGACGAAGATGTGCTGGAAGTATTCCAGGTCGTGGGCCTGAATCTGCCGGGCCACATGGGGGAAGTCGGCCCCATATCGCGCTAACACCCGCTGAGCGCGGGGGTCGGCAGGCTCGCCTTCATGCCAGCCACCAGTGCCGCAGGAGTCTACCTCGAATTGCTCTAAAAGCCCCCGCTCGCGCAGCTTCTTGCGCAGGATGCCTTCGGCCATGGGGCTGCGGCAGATGTTGCCCATACAGACGAACAGTACCCGGGTCATAGCTGCACGATCACCCCCTCGTTGGGGCGTAGCTCCAACACCCTGCCTACGGCTCCATAGCGGTCCAGGTGGGTGGAGAGCAGCACCTCACCTTTCGGTAGGGAAAGGGCTTGGGGTTGGTCGGTAAAGTTCAACGCCACCAGCACCTCGCCGCCTCGCAGGTAGGCGAACACCCCTGGAGGGGCCTTGTAGCTTTGATAGGCGCCCATCTGCAAAGCAGGGGTTTCTTTGCGCACCACCAGCAAGGTGCGCACCAGGGTCAACATGGAGAAGGGGTCGGCATCCTGTACCTCCACGTTGCGCTCCGGGTAGTCGGGGTTCACCGGCAGCCAGGGCTCGACGGTACTGAAGCCCGCGTAGGCGTGCCCCGTCCACTGCATGGGGGTACGCTCGGGGTCGCGGCCTGGGTCAAGGCCGTGCTCACCGGAGGCCCCCCGCTGGCGCAGGGCTGCCGGGTCCTGCACTTTTTCTGGGGGAATTTCTCCGTCCACCATGCCAATCTCGTCGCCGTAGTACCAGGTGGGCGAGCCCCGCAGGGTGAAGAGCAACATGGCCGCCACCCGGGCCTGGGCATGCCCAATACGGCTGGCCAGGCGGTGCTGGTCGTGGTTGCCCAGCACCCAGTTGGGGGTGGCAAAGGGGGGGAGACTGGCCTCGTACTCCTCCACAATCGAGCGGATATTCTCGGCGGTCCAGTTGTTCAGGCCGCGGAAGATCAGGTGAAAGTTGAAGGGCAAGTGGCAGCCGGGTTTTTCTGGGGTGCCGTAGTAGGGGATGAGCTGGGGGTAGGGCAGGTAGATTTCCCCCACCATCACCCGATCCCCTGGGTAGCTGTCCAGCACCGCCCGCATCTCCTGCACAATTTCACGGGTCTCGGGCTGGTCTTCCTGGTAGATGTGAATATGGCGGAAGCGGTCGATGTCGCCGGGCTTGTACTGGGGGTTGGGGGGCTCGTCGCGGAACAGGGCGTCTTCGACCAAGAGCCACAGCACATCCACCCGGAAGCCGTCCACCCCTTTGTCCAGCCAGAAGCGCATCACGTCGTACATGGCCTGGCGTACCTCGGGGTTGCGCCAGTTGAGGTCGGGCTGCTCCGGCAAGAACTGGTGCAGATAGTACTGCCCGGTCTTTTCGTCGTAGGTCCAGGAAGGCCCGCCGAAGTAGGCCATCCAGTTGTTGGGGGGGCCGCCGTCCGGGGCGGGGTCGCGCCAGACGTACCAGTCGCGCTTGGGGTTATCGCGCGAGGAACGGGACTCCAAAAACCAAGGGTGCTGGTCGGAGGTGTGGTTGGGCACGAAGTCGATGAGCACCTTGAGGCCCAGCCGGTGGGCCTCGGCCAGCAGCTCGTCGAAGTCTTTGAGGGTGCCGAAGATAGGGTCTACGTCGCAGTAGTCGGCTACGTCGTAGCCGAAGTCCTTCATGGGCGACTTGTAGAAGGGCGAGAGCCAGATGGCCTCAAAGCCCAGGTCGCGGATGTAGCCCAGCCGCCGACGGATGCCCGGTAGGTCGCCGATGCCGTCGCCGTTGGAGTCCTGGAAGCTGCGGGGGTAAATCTGATAGATGCTTGCGGTTCTCCACCATTCCATAACCCTCACTATAGCCTGCCCTCGAGGGGAGACTGTACCAACCAAAGCCGGGCGTAAGGGCGCAGGTAGGCCGGGGCGATGTTTTCTTCGATGCGGTCGTAGGGCTGTACGATGCCCTCGGTTCGCAAGGTTTCCCAGGGCAGGGGCTGGTCCTGCTCGCTGAAGTTGTAGACCTGAACCAAGGTGCCCATAGGGTGGGCCCGCTTCAGCACCAAGAGGTGGGGGTTGGACTGCCAGAGGGCCTCGGTGGGGAATGCAGCGTGGAGCTGAGGGGTGCGGGCCCGGGCCTCTAACAACCTTTTGATGCCGTGGAAGAGTCGGTGTTCTAGCGTCCCTTCTTGCTGGCGTTTTTCCGCCTTGGCCCAGTCCATCTTGGGCCGGTGCAGCCAGCGGTTATCATCCTTGTGGGCAGGGTCTTGCACGTAGTCGTAGTCGTTGAGCAGGCCCAGTTCGTCGCCCATGTAAATCAGCGGGATGCCCTCGCCGTAGCCGATAAAGACCGCATGGGCCAGAAGGATGCGCTCGAGGGCCAGGTGGATCAGGCGGGGGTTGCCCGAGGCCAGCGCGGTTTCTAAACCAGCCAGGCTGGCCGTGCTGCCCGAGGTGCGCCGGTCGCTGGTGGCGGGGTTTTCCTGAAAGTGCATTCCCCTAGCAAAAGACCCGGGAAAATCGCCCTTGTAAAACTCGGAGAGGAATTGCCGGTGGGCGGGCCCGCTCAGGCCCACCGCAGCCGCATCGGTGTCGGAGATGGCCCAGCCGATGTCGTCGTGGCAGCGCAGGTAGGTGGCCCAGGCGGTGGAGGGAGGTTTTTGGGGAAAGCGGCGTAAGGCCTGGGTGAACAGCCGGGTGTCGCGGCTGGCCAGGCTCGACCAGATCTGCACCATCAGGGTGTTGTGGTAGGCCAGGTCGGAGACCTTGCCGTAGTGCGCGCCCGTGCCTAGGTAGGCCATCAGGTCTTCGGGGGCCACGATGGCCTCGGCTTTGAAGGCCACCGCGGGGGCGGCCATCCGCACCGCGGCCCGCAAGGCCTGTGTAAGGGCGTGCACCTCGGGTTGGTTCTGGCAGGAGGTGCCCATGCGCTTCCAGATGAACGCAATGGCGTCCAGCCGGAAGACCTCCACCCCCTTGTTGGCCAGCCACAGAATCAGGTCGAGGTACTCCAAGAACACCTCGGGGTTGCTCCAGTTCACGTCCCACTGCCAGCTATGGAAGGTGGTCCAGACCCAGCCTTTTAGCTCGTCGTCCCAGGTGAAGTTGCCCGGGGCGAAGTCGGGAAAGACCTCGGGCAGGCTCCGCTCGAAGGCGTCAGGCAGGGTGCGGTCGGGGAAGATATAGAAGTAGCCGCGGTAATGGGGGTCGCCTTTGCGGGCGGCCTCGGCCCAGGGGTGCTCGCGGGCTACGTGGTTGAGCACCAGGTCTAAGCAAAGGCTGATGTCCTCCTGGCGGAGCTGGGTACAGAGGGCCTCGAGGTCGTCCATGCGGCCCAGGTCGGGGCGCACCCGGCGGTAGTCGGCTACCGCGTAGCCCCCGTCGTTTTCGCCCTCGCGGGGCAGCAGCAAGGGCATCAGGTGCAGGTAGCGAATGCCCAGCTCCTTGAGGTAGGGGATATGCTCGGCCACCCCTTTGAGGTTGCCAGCGAAGCGGTCGGCATAGGCGATGTAGCCGTGCATATGGGGCTGTTGGAACCAGTCCGGGGTGTGGACGCGCCTGAGGTCCAGGGCCAATAACTCCGCTGGGCGCTGGGCCAGGTTCTGCCCGATGACCTGGGCCACCCGCTGGGCTACTGCTTCGGCTTGGGGGTAAACCACCTGTAATCCGCTTTGGAGGTCGTTTAGGTAGCGCTCTACCCGGGCTTGTAGGTCGGCCTGGTGGTAGGCCTCGAGTTGGCCCAGGGGTTGGGTTATGCTTTTCAGGAAGGCAGAAGCATCCATGTGCTCTGTATTCTACGGAATTAGCCTGCCTTGCCTGATGGCTTGTAATGCCTAGCTAGGCTGGCGCTATCCACGCCGTAGCCCTGTGGGCAAGGCCAGTGTTGTGGCGTCTAGAGAGGGCGTAGAATTTAGCCAAATGGACACTCGCCGGGCGCTTTTGCAGAACGCCCGCAAGGCTTTTGCCGAGCGGGGGTATGCGGCGACCAGCCTGGAGGACTTGGCGCGAACCCTGGGCCTGACCAAGGCTGCGGTCTATCATCACTTCGCCTCTAAGCGTGAGCTGCTCGAGGCTTTGCTGGAGGAAGGAGCCCAGCAAACACAAAAGGCTCTGGCCACACCGGGCCCTTTGCCGCAGCGCCTGATGGCTTTGGCCCTGGCCTACCGCGGACAGGTGGAGCCGCTTTCCGCCCTGATGACGGCGCAGTCGGGCCGCCGGGGGGGCGACCGGGAGGCGGTGCGCCTGGCCCAGCAGGCCATGCGGCGCGGCCTCGAGCAGCTCGCCCAGGTGCTAGAGGAGGTCGCTCCGGGACGAGGACGGGTTTTGGCGGTGGTGTTTGCCTCGATCATACACGGGGCCTATATGACGGCCCTGCACATGCCTGGCTACTCGCTGGACGAGCTTTTGCAGGAGGGGGTGGATCTGTTTGTGCGGGGCCTGCTTGGGCAGAAAAACCACTCCGTTTCCGGATAGCCCGGCAGGTCGGGCCCGGGTGTCTTGACGGGGGGTATATTCCACCCTACCATTGCATAGAACCTTACCCGGTAGGGTGAGTGGTTCTTCTATCCAGAGCAGCGGAGGGAACGGCCCGATGAAGCTGCGGCAACCTGCCAGGGATTCTCGCCCATTACCGAGAAGACCTGGTGCTGGTGCCAAATCCGCCCCCAGGGTCGCTAGGCACAGCATAGGCCCCAGGGGAAAGATGGAAGAAGGGAACTGCCAAAGGCCCTTCTTCAACCTCAGCGAGGGAGGGTTTGTAGGATGGATTTTACCAGTTTGGCTGTTTTGAGCGGGCTTCCCGACCACGACCCCCACCATCCAGTAGGCGTGCCAATCTACGCTATTGCCGCCTACGGTTTCGAGAACCTCGAGGATGGGGCTTATAAGTTCGCCACCAACCAGGGCTACACCTATACCCGCATCCAAAACCCCACGGTAGCGGCCCTCGAGGCCCGTGTGGCGGCGCTGGAAGGGGCTTTGGGGGCAGTCTGCCTGGCCTCGGGCCAGGCGGCTAGCTTTGCTGCTTTGCTGGCCTTGGTGCGCGCAGGCGACGAGGTGGTGGCCAGCCCGGGACTGTTTGGGGGGACGGTGGGACTTTTGAACCAGGTGCTGGGCCTGATGGGTGTGCGGGTGCACTTCGTGGCCCCAGAGGTGGAGGCCGTACAGGCGGTGTTGCAGGAAAAGACCCGGGCGGTCTTCGTGGAGGTGCTGGGGAATCCATCCTTGGAGCTCCCCGACCTTTCCGGCCTGGCTGAGCTGTGTGAGGCCCGGGGGGTGGCGCTGGTGGTGGACAATACCTTCGGTGCGGTGGGCGCTTTGGCCCGCCCTCTGGAGCTGGGGGCGCACGTGGTCACCCATAGCCTGACCAAGTGGGCCAGCGGGCACGGCTCGATTCTGGGCGGAGCCGTGCTCTCGCGGGAGAGTGTTATCTGGCAGAACTATACCCAGTTCATCACCCCCGACGCTCAGGGTCGTATCCCTTGGGAACAGTTTGGGCCGCGATGTTTCCTAGAGCGGGTGCGCCACCTGGGCCTGGCCTTAGGGGGAATGGTGCTCTCGCCCTTCAACGCCTACCTGCTCTTCCAGGGCCTCGAGACCGTTGCCCTGCGTATCGAACGGGCCTGTCAGACCGCCTTTGCCCTAGCCCAGTGGCTCCAGGCACAACCCCAGGTGGCCTGGGTGCGCTACCCGGGCTTACCCACCGACCCAGCCTACCCCCGGGCCTCCCGCTACTTACGGGGTCACTTTGGCAGCATCCTGACTTTTGGCTTGCAAGGAGGTTTGGAAGGGGCCAGCCGATTTATGGCCGCTTTGCCCATCCTTCAAGCGCCCAACGTGGGGGATGTCCGCACCCTGGCGGTCCACCCCTGGAGCACCACCCACGGGCGGCTGCCCGAGGCGGCCCGCCTGGCGGCAGGGGTCAGGCCGGAGATGATTCGCCTATCGGTAGGCCTGGAAAGCTTGCAGGACCTACAGCAGATGTTGGCGGAGGGCCTCAGCGAGGTAGAGCAGGTGGGGGTATGAAGGTTAGCGCCGTGCTAAAGAAGGGCCAGCCGGCCATCTCCTTTGAATTCTTCCCCCCCAAGACCCCCCAGGGCGAGGCTGCGCTATTCCGCACACTACATGAACTCAAGCCGTTGGGGCCAGCCTTTGTCTCCATTACCTACGGGGCAGGGGGGACAGAGCGGCACAAGACCATTGAGTGGGCGACCCGCATCCAAAACGAGGTGGGCCTGACCGCCATGGCCCACCTGACCTGTGTGGGTAGCAGTGCCGAGGAGCTGCGAGACGTCCTATACCAGTACGCCCGGGTGGGGGTGCGCAACATCATGGCCTTGCGGGGGGACCCGCCGAAGGGCTCGGGCCGCTTCGAGCCGGTGGCCGGTGGCTTCCGCTACGCCTCCGAGTTGGTGGCCTTCATCCGCGCGGAGTTTGGCGACTACTTCACCGTGGCGGGTGGGGGGTATCCCGAAGGGCATCCGGAGGCGGTAAGCCTCGAGGCCGACCTGCATAACCTGAAGAAGAAGGTGGAGGCCGGGCTGGATTTAGTGGTTACCCAGCTATTCTTCAACAACGCCCTGTACTTTGGCTTCGTAGAGCGGGCCCGCCGTATTGGCATTCGAGTACCCATCGTGCCAGGCCTGATGCCCATTACCGACCTAGCCCAGATTCGCCGCTTTATGGACATGTGCGGGGCCAGCATTCCCGGGCCTTTGCTGTCGCGCCTGGAAAAAGCCCGGAGCCCGGAGGAGGTTTTGGAAATCGGGGTAGAGCATACCACCCGGCAGGCCTGGGAGCTGCTCGAGGCGGGGGTTCCCGGTCTTCACCTCTACACCCTCAACAAATCACCAGCCACCCGGCAGGTGGTGCAGAACTTACATACGGTTTTGCGCTGATAAAAAAGCCTGCTTTTGCGAACTGATATACCTAAATTGTACAACCATATACATTATGCGTCAAGCCTATGCGATGCTGTACGGTAAGTTAACGCAAACCCCCGGACAGTTCCTAGAAAGGAAGCTGTCCAGATGCCCAAAAGTCAACAACATAACAACCTCATAAACCCTGCAAGACCCCAACCCCTAGAACCCTCTACAACCCGGAACTACCTCGAGGCCCTCGCTCGAGCCGCTGCCTACAAGTCAGCCGTAGAGGAGGCACTGCTGACCAGCGACACCGCGACGCTGGAGGCCCGCCTAGCTATGTTTGCCCAGGCCCGCCGCGAGCTGGTGGCGGCCAGAGCCGCACTGCTGATCGAGGCCGCCCGCTGGGTACGGGCCATGTTCCGCCCCTGGAAGGGGGTGCGCTATGGATAGCGCCGAGCTGGCCTATCAAATCTGGCTAGCCCAGCTAGCCGTTTATCGCTCCCGCTTGCAGGTGCTAGAGCTGTTTCTGATCACCGAGCGCCTCGAGCTGATCCTGGAGAAAAGCCGGGAGGTGCGCCATGCCTAACGCTGCCTCCCCCTTCGCTGAACAAGACATACAGTTCAACGAGCTGCTGAATCAATACCCCGGCGTGAAGTTCTTGGCTCTAATACGTAAGCGACAGGAGCCTATCGTCTGGCTTTGTACCCCCACCACCCAGGGCCCCCAATACGCGGCTATCTGGGGCGCCGGCAAGTCACCCCTCGAGGCCCTGCGCGACCTGGCCAAGGTGCTGACGGCCCACCAATCCGCTATACAAAATGAAGCTCGTCCCTCACGCAAAAAACGAGGCTCTATAAGCCACGCTAAGGCCCCTCGAGATGGGGGCCTAGGGGTACACACTGGGGAAAGGGGTGGTGGGGCTTGACCTCAGCCCGTTCATCTATCGAATCCCCAGCCTTCACCTGCCTGAAGGCCGACCTGGCAGCCAACCCGCCCAAGGTTCGCAAAGACATAGGCTTTTACAGGGATAAAATCGCCCGCGAAGCCAGGGAGCGCCACAACCTCAATCAGCAGTCCTTTGAACTGTACAAGCATCTTTTGAATGCCGCGCTGCTCTGGTTGGGCCACAAGCGCCTATCAACCCTGCCCAAGCAGATCACCTTGCACGCCCCCCTCGAGCAGGTGGCCCTGGACTTTTCTGCCCACCGCCACACCATCAAAAACTGGCTACGGCCCCTGGTGCAGGCTGGCCTGGTGGTTTACCGGCCTCAGAAGGTGACCGCCTGGGGCCGCACCTGCCACAGCGGCACGGTCTGGTTCATCAGCCTAGACCCCACCCGCAAGGCCCGCCTTATTTGGAGCGACATGCGCGAGACCTACCGCAACCTGGAGCAAGACAAAGCCAACGGAAAGCTGTCCTACACGGTGATTCGACATACAAAAGAAAGTGGGCAGTTAAGCATAGATGCAGGTCTACTTAACTGGGCGATCCCCTCAACAAATACTCAACCCGTGAATAATCTGTATGTCGAAAACCCGTCCAGCACGGTAGAAGCCCTTTTTGAAGTGGAGTTTGCCAGCCGAAAAGAGGTTGGTGCGGTGGTGGAGCGGGCCGCCAAGGCCATCCTGGTAGCCCTGGGTGACGACCCCCGACGGTTTGGCGGGTGGTGTTGGATTTTATGGCAGGCGCGCAGGTTGGCAGATGTGGGGCAGAGCATTTTTACCCATTTGTACCAGCAAATCCGCAGGGGCATGGACGCCCGCGAGCGAGGCAGGCTCAACAACCCGGCAGCCTTTACCCGCCACCTGCTGGATGAAACCGGATTGCTGGACATGCTACGCAGTGCCCCGGTGCGACGGGTGGCCTACCTGGGAGGCCGGACATGATGACCCCCCAACAACAGAGAGCCGCCAGGCAGATGCTTTCGGACATCCGCATCGGTTTGCGGTTGTATACGGGTCTCAAGCCTCACACCAGCACCCACTACCGCATCCACAACGGGTATCGCCTGGCCCTGAACAAAGCCCGGCAACTGGTGGCGCTGCTGGAGAGCCTGGCAGAAAAGGAGGAAGCATGGCAAAACGAGGGCGAAAAGTAGGCTACCGCATCCGCAACAACCTACTTACCTACCACATTTTGGAGAGCCTATATCTGGAAGGCTATAGTTCGAACAAAGCCGCCCAGATTGTGTGCGAGCAGGGTTACGTGTGCAGCAGTCAAACCGCCTGGAAGCGCTGGAAGGAGTTTGAGCGCAAGTACTCCGAGGCGCTTCTTTGATATGGAAACCCCAAAGGGGTGCATCGTGATAGCCCTGGGCTGGCTGTTCATCCTGACCGTCGCCCTGGTTTCGCTGCCTCCCGACAATCAGCTCTTACGGGCGCTACTGCTTGCGTTGGCGGTTTTGGCTATAGGCCTCTGGGTGGCTCTGGTGGTTAGGAGGCGGTAAAGAGTGCGACGTCACCTCGAGCGCCTTCTCGAAAAGGGGCCGGCGACCGCTGAGGAGCTGGCCCACCGGCTACAAGTAACCCCTGCCGAAGTGCTCGACGAGCTACGACGCATGGAAGTGGGAGGCGCAGCCCTGGAGATGGGCGGCTACTGGTCGTTGCTGCCTGTGACGAAGAGGGACTGGACACCCAACATCATCATCACTGCCGAAATCGAGGACAAGATCAGGCGAAAGCACAGCGTGAGCCCGCATGAGGTCTATCAAGCCATTGCCGACCCCAAGCGACGCAGCAGACCGGTACTTTCCGAGGGTGAACACCCGGTAATGCTTGCAGTAGGAAGCACCAGCTCCGGGCGCAAACTGACCATGATCGTGATTCTCTTTCCCGATAACCTCTACCTGGTTTCGGCTCGAACCGCCACCGCCAAAGACATTGCTGAGGTACACTATGGGTAGAGATATGCCCAAGACTGCCCCCAAGCCCCGCCGCCGCAAAGTGCCGCGTGAGCTGACACAGAGCCCCGCCCAGCTCGGCCAGCTCTCTGATTGGGTTGATGAGCACAGTGCCCACCTGGAGCTGGGCCAACCCAACCCCGAACTTGATCGGCAGATCACCCGTCGTCTAACCAAACCAGGTTAAATGAGATGGTAGCTCAGGCACCAGGCATAACGCCATGAACGATCAGGTAAATCACTCCACCCGACGCAAAGCCGCCTACGACCGCTCCCTCGCGCACCGCCTGGGTATGCGCGTCTGCGCCAAGCGCCAGCCCCTCAGCCCAGCCGAGATCGAACACCGGCACATCCTCGAGGTCATCACCGGCTCATCCGAGGCCGCCGAGTATCTGGCCCACGAGTTCCCCACCCTCTACGCCCTGGCCCAGTTCGGTAGCCGATATGGTTTTCGGCGCCTCGAGTTCTGTCCGGGCGTCAGCTATGCCGCCATCGGCAAGCTCGAGGTGTGGCTGGAGTCCCAGGGCCGGGTGGGGATGCAGCTCACGGTAGACTTGCTCGACCAGCTCAGCAGCAAGATTACCCCCGACACCACCCCCGAGCAGCTCAAGGCCATGCTGGATAACGTCAAAGCCTATCTGACCCAGGAAAGCACAACCTAGCAAGTCGGTCAAAATGCTGTGGCCTACAGGATTTTGACTGAATGGCTTAAGCAAGGTGCATCCGCAGGTTGCACATGCAAGGCGGTTATATTTGGCAAACCGACGCTTGCTTTATTGGCATACTGGGGATGCTCGAGGAGGTGAACTGGTGGCAACGTCACAGCCCACATCGAAACCTACCACAGGTGGCTACTTACCCTATACCTTCCAACAAGACAAGCGCTCAATACAGGCCAAGATTGAGGACGGCTGGCTTTTCTTGGCATCAAAAGCGGCCAACGGCGATCTCAATCTTTACCGCCTAGACCTGGGCAAGGTTTGCTCTTTGGGCATGAAGGTTATCCCAGGAAAAACCCCTTGGGGTGCCTTTATCACCATGCTTGTTTTTTCCGGTCTTTATTACTACACCGATCCGCTTGCTAGCTACTTCACCTTTGATACCCAGTGGCTTGGATCGGTAGGGATAGCTTTGGCGGGCCTGCTAATCCTGCTTTTTGGAAAGCCGCCAGGAAATACGGTTTTACGCATCACCACAGAGTCGGGTGAAGTGGTTGATCTTGATGGCGTGGACAGCGAGATGGAGGAACTCGAGGGATATCTTTGGGAAGCCATCCAAAAAGAGCGAGGCTTTGTTTAGTGGACGTGGAGGTTAGATGAAAAACATCGTTTTGGCGTTGTTGATGATTGGTGTGATCCCGGCCCTGGCCCAGGGTTCATCGTGTCAGGACTTTGATTGGGCGAAGGATGTGCTTGGAATTGTCAAAGCACACCCATACCCTGGGCGCGTTGTGGTTCAGGCCTCAGGCAACACCTACCGCATTGGAGTCCCCTGGCAGCGGGTACCCGGCTACGGGGTGCAGCGCCTTGAAATCATCCCCACCAGGGGCCGCGACGTCGGTCAGCCCTTCGCCTACACGGATGGCCTGTGGTGCTCTGATCCACAGGTGAAGTACGCGGACTTCGACGGCAAGATGTTCTGGATCAGCGTCCCGCGCTGGATGCTCAACGGTGGGTGCTACGAGGCCCTGATTTATCGGTTTGGGCCAGGCCGTGAGTCCCTGGAGCGCAGGCAGTATAGTTTTTGCTTCAATCCATAGCCCTCAAATCGGTCAATATTCTATTCAGCACTGATTCTTGGCCGAACTGAATACGCAACCTGCACACACAGCCTGCAACCACAAATCGCCTTAGATTTTCAAGCCCCCAGGCCCTAGCGTGGGGGCCATGTCGTTGAACCAGCGCGTGGTTCGGATTGGCCAAAACGAGCACATCGGTGAGGGCGAGCGGCTGTTCAAGCTAACCGCCAAAAATGACCTTACCCGCAAGCTGTTGCAACGGCTGGCCAACAGCTTCGGCTTGTGGGATCAAGCCGTTATTCCAGTGCTCGAGAAGGCCCTATCCCGCAACGGGTTCAAAGTCACCCTACAAAGAACCAACTTCGTAACCTCTGGGGGTAAGCGCGTTTTTAGAACCCGCAAGTGGTTCGAGAAAGACGCGCTCTATTTTTGGGCCACAGTGAGGAAAGCATAATGCCACCAGTCTTAGTAATGCAGTGGATCGCCGCCGCCCTGGTGGCAAAGTTTGCGGCTCCCTACTTTGGCATCAACCTGGATGTTTTCCGGCCCCCCTCGCCACCCCCTGGTCAGCCCCAGCAGCCCGTAACCAACAGCAGCACCCCCCCGAAAAGCGGCCCATCAACCGGTAGCACCCTGCGCGACTTCGTGAATCAGCCGGTAAGCGTGCTGGGGGTTGCTGCCATCACCTTTGCCTCGGTGTTCCTGGTGGCCCAAATACGGGCAGCGGGCCGCGATGCCGCCAACTCGCTCAAGGAGACCACCTCGGCCCTCTCCAACCCCGAAGGAGCGGTGAAGGTCAAATGAGACGCAACGCGCAAGGCCGGGTAGACCTATCTTTGGGCGGGTTAATACAAGCTCAAACAATACCCTCCACTTCCCAACCGGCAGCAACCAGTCCTGTGCAGGCCAACCGGGAAGTTGCAGTGAATCGTGCGGTGGTTGAGCACGTTGACCAGGCCACCGCACGGTTCGAGGGGCTAGACCCCTTCACGCGCTCGTTGATCGAGCAAAACCCCCTCGTACCCCAGATTCAGCCCAGGGTCGAGAAAGCGAAAGCCCAGGCTGTAAAGCCGGGCGTAAAGCCCAAGCCCCAAGCGGCCAGCGGCTCCCTCGACGGCCTTTTCATGATGTTGGGCGCAGCCCTGGCCACCGGCGCGGGTGGCCTGGCCCTGGCCAAAGCCAAACCCGAGCAGCCACAGCCAACCCTGTCTAGGGTACCGGCAGACCAGCCAGCTCTGGCTAGCCCAGCTCCAGCTTTCCACATTCCTACCCGGTGATTTATGGAAGAGACCCTGCTCAACGAAACCCAGCCTGGAGCTGAAACCGCCCCTGCTGAACCCCACCCCGAGTTCGACCCGGATTTCCTGGCCGACATCGAGGAGGCCCGAAACATGTCGCTGGAGGATGCTATCGCGGGTGATAGCAAACCCAGCGCACCGCCTACCAAACCGGTGCCCAAAGCCAACCCCGAGATCACCCCCAAGCTGGCCCGCATCATGGCCTTTTTGATGGGGCTTGATCTCTCGCCAGCAGTGCGCGAGCAGTTCGTGCGCGACATCGAACACAACGAGCTGATCGTATTCGTCCTGGACGAAATGCTCGACTTCCCCGGTGCTTTTGCCCAGATGGGCGGCCAGGGCCTCCAGAACCTCCCCCCAGCAGTGCGCTTGTTCGGTGGTCTCGCAGTGCTGGCCGGAGTGAGCTTCATGACCAAAGGTGCGTATGCGGCAGCCGATAGACAACTCCCTCCCAGCGACCTTGCAGGGGCCACCGTCCCCGGTGTCGAGTTCAAGCCGGAAGACCTCGAGCAGCCTACCGCCCCTGCTGTTTCTGGTGATGGCGGGATTGGCGATCTTAGCAGCCTCCTATCCGGCCTTAAGCAAGAAGCCCGCTCAGTCTCCTAGGAGAAACCAGCGAATGTACTACCCCATCAACCCCCGCCGCCCCCGCCCGGATGTGCGCTACCTCGACCCCAACTATTTCCTGGGGATCAAGGGCGCTGGGGGCCGCTGGCTGGTGCCGCCAGGGCACTGGCACACCGGCGTGGACTTCAACCATCCAGACGGAATGGACTCCGACCTGGGGCAACCCGTCCATGCCATCGAGGCCGGTACGGTGGTATTTGCGGGACTACTGCCAGGGCGCTCCTGGGGCAACGGGGTGGTGATTCAGCACGGTAACTACTACGCCCGCTACATGCACCTGCGCGACGTGCGGGTAAGCGTTGGCCAGCGGGTGGAGGCCGGCCAGCGCATCGGCACGGTGGGCAAGGGCTACAACAACGCCTATACCGCCCACCTGCACTTCGATGTGATGGTCAAACGCCCTCCCCGGCGTAAGGATGGCACCACCGATTGGGGTTACTGGCCCGGAACTGACCTGGCCGCCGTCAAGGAATACTTCACAGACCCCGTGGCTTTTTTTGCCGCCAACAAAATGCAAGAACCCCCGGCCTGGAGGCGCACATGACCGCCAGCGAAATCCGCGCCAACGGCCCCACCACCGCCATGCTCACCGCCCAGGCCGAGCGGGTGGCCAGGGCGCGGCACATCTTCGACCAGCTTGGCGGCACCATAGAACCCTTCGGGCCGGGCCAGGTCTGGGTGAAGTTCCAAGGCTACGACCGCGTGGGCAGCGAGCACATGCTGCCCTGGCATGTCATGCAACTGGTGGAGCGCTACATCTGGAAGGGGGCCGCATGAGCCGGCAGGCCTTCAACATGTTTATCACCGGGGCCTCTGGGTCGGGGAAGACCACCTATCTGCACGAGGTGATCCAGGCCGGTAAAGGGCGCTGTGTGTTCGATGTTTGCGTGAATGCCTCGAGGCAGCTCTCCGAGTTCTATACCCACCGGTACTACCTGGGAGCCGAACAACTGGCCAAGCGCTACGACCCGGCCAAGCTGGCCCGCCTGATCAAAGCCCAGCGCTCTGTGCACTTCGAGGTGGCCCCCGGCGATGGGGTCTACGAGTTCATGGACGCACTGGGGCAAGCCTGCATGTCGCTGGGCCAGTTTGAGACCCGCTACTGCATCGTGCGTATTACCGTGGACGAAGCCCAAAACTACCTGGCCAAGAACCACATGCCGCCTGGTATGAAGCGGGTAGAGGCCGAGGGCCGCAAGTACGGGGTGGACATCATCAAGGTCACGCCGGTTTTCGGCTCGACCAGCGACGATACGGTGGACTCCGCCGCCTATAAGCAGGCCACACGGGTGGCTATATTCCCGATGGGCGAGCAGCGCCAGCGAGAACGGGTTATGCAGACCTGGCCGGAGATTCCCGACCCCGGTACCTTCAAATACCCCAACCCGCAAACCAAAACACCAGGTGAGTATGCGGTCTACGACCGGCTCACCGGGCGCGGGGTGGTGGCCCGGTTGGCCCCCGACGGCAGCCGCTACCTGGAGAGGATTGGAGCCTGGAGGCAAGCATGAGTGATCTGAAGCAAACCGGCAACGAAGTCATCCGCACCATCAAAAACCCGCGCATCCAGGTGGCTGCGCTGGGGGCTACGGTGGGCATCGTGGGCACTGCCCTGGGTCAGAAGGCCCTGTTTACCCAGTTCCGCGATGTATTCGGCTGGGAAACCGAGAACGGGGTCTTTCGGCAGGTAGACCCGCTAACCGGCAGGCCTACCCGCGACGTGGTGCCCGAAGTCTCCCGCATGTTCAACTTGCGCCGGCAGGCGGCCCGCTTTGGCCTGGCCCTGCTGGCCCTGGGCTCGCTGGCTTTGGTGAAAGGCGACAGCCCCGCCGCCGAAGGGGTACGCATGGGGCTGATTGCCTCAGCGGGTACCCTGCTGGCCCACGGCATCCAGGACAACGTACAAGCGCTTAACCCTTAGCGTAAAGGAGTGAAAAAATGGCAAAGAAAACCGTAATCAGCAGTGAATCCGGCAGTTTGGTGGCGCTCACCGCCAACGTGGTGGCCGCCAACGTCCCCACTCCCATCTTCACCTTCACGGTGCCGCGTGGGGCTGAGTTCGTCATCCCCAACCAGTTCAACGGCAAGAACGGCAAGACCACTGGCTTCGACCTGAAGCTCGACCTGAACAAGGCCAACGGCCAGCGCATCAGCGGTAGCTCCAAGATCGAGATCGCGGTGCTGGGGCCGGGCTGGGAGACTGCC
>FWWL01004632.1_pt1 | contig 22788 bp, 26 predicted proteins | sample 2228331 | NCBI WGS metagenome assembly FWWL01 (sample SAMEA103939775, study PRJEB20133) | metagenome | reverse complement strand
GTTTCGCAGCCAATTCAAAGAAGAAGTATTGTTTATCAAAGACCATCCTAGGTTTTGAAGACAGGGCATCACGTCCTTCTTTCCCCAGGCAAGGGTTTCCATAGCAGGGTGGTGTTAGGACTTGTCTTAGTTGCGCCCACACCCTCCCCAGAGCAGGCAAGCGCTAGCGTAGCGGTGTGGGCATGCCTGTGCATGTCTCCACCCTCTCCCCACCGCTCGGGAGTGGCGGAGCGGGGGATGTCAAAGGGGGGGCGAAGCCCCTCCAGCTTGCGCGGCGAGCGTTATAGCTTAGCGGTAACAAAAGACACAAAAAAAAGACCGTCTGGAAACCCAGACGGCCCTACTTTTTCCTCTATTTCTTGGGTTGACTCTGAGGTAAACCTGCCCCAGTGATAAGCTTCACCACCTGTTTACCCTTAAACACATAGACACCCTCAGGATGTACCGCGAGAGACTGTACATTTGGTCCACCGTTATACGACCACAAGACCTTCCCCTGGAGAGAATACGCCTGGAGTTTACCACTCTCATCAAGCACATACACTGTCTTGGGATCAACCTGGAAAGAGAACACATTGGCAGAGGCTGCAAAACTCCTTTCTATCGTTCCCGAGAACATATCGATCACATGAACCTGATTCTTGTTTGCAACATACAACTTTTTGCCTACCCTCAGAGGCTTAATCGTAAACTTCGCACCAGGCAGGCTTCTCTCCCAGATCACCTGTCCACTCAAGGCGTCGAGACCTATCAATTTACCGAGAACAGCGAGGACAGCTACCTTCTTTTCTTTCGCGTCAAAGCCATACACAGGCAATGTCAAACGTTCAGGGATTTCTATCTTCCAGAGGACCTGTTTATTTTTCGTATCATATCCCACAACAAGACCATTCTCCTGGGCATAGACCAACAGCTTCTCATCAAGCATCAGAGGCGTTGAATAGATCGTCGAAGCCGCCTCAATTGTCTGGACAACCTCTCCCTTATCCATCGAGAGGAAGAGTATCTTGTTCGGGACGGTTGTTACGACGAGATTTTTCCTTGCGATGCCCATACCGGCCCAGGCAGGGGTTTTGGCAAACTTCTGCGACCACCTTACATTCCCCTCAAAGTCATACGCATAGATGGTTCCATCATCATCTCGGGCGAAAATTCCACCAGGATAAGCCACCATAGCAAAGTCATATGACGAGCCCTTACCGACAGGGAAGCTCTTTACCACCTCTCCCTCGAGATTCACAACCACAATACGGGTATCAACCACAAAGACGAACCTGTCATCCTGGGGTTTGCCCCGTTTGACCAATGTAACTCCAGGAGAAACTGAGGCGTTAAAAGGTTTCTCCCAGAGCATATCTCCGGGTTTGACGATGGGTTGAGCAGACTGCTCCTGAACTGTAGGTTCCTGAGCAACTGTTTCCCCAACCTCATTTGTTACCTCGGGGGTAGGCTGAGCCACTTCGATAGCCTTCAACGTCACACGAACATTTGTCGCACCCGTAACCGTCAGATCCTGAGAAACCGTTTCATATCCCTCTTTCTCAAAGACCACAGTATACGTATTATCACTCTCCAGGATCTTTGAAAGAGGTGTTCTCCCTATCTTCTGACCATTCAGCGTCACCTCAACACCACTCACATCAGTAGCAAAACTCACACGCACCCGTTTCTTTCCAACGGGTTCTTTATTCTGTACATTCTCCAGAATCTTTTTCGCTTCTTCTGTAATCTCGTTCTTTTGAACAACAACAGCAACCAGGGAAGAAGCCTCAGCCACCTGTTGAGAGGGAGCCTGAGGAGCTAGTTCTGCCACAATGTTGGTCACCACCGCCTGCTTCATTTCCTCCACCTTTTCTACGGTAATCGGACCCTCAGTGGCTGCTTTCGCCTCCACCACCTCAGCCACTTTCCTGTTCACCGTCTCCACAACAGCCTTCGGGAGAGTTACCTCTTCATTGGCTTCTACAACAACGGGCTTCGCCACAACCTCTTGAATTGCCTGATACGCCTTCTCGTCTATCTTGGCTTCTGCCTTGGCTTGATCAAGAGCAGTGACCTTCGGAGCAAACTCTACCTTTCCCTCAACGACAGCCACTTTGGTATCCCCTTCTTCGGTCACATTTACCATAAAGACCGTTCCTCGAACCGCAGCCACAGCTGTCGAGGTCTCCACCTCAAAAACCTCACCCTCTTTGAGCTTCTTGGGTTTGAGCCCGAGGGTTCCCTTCTCAACATGCATACGAGCCTGGAGTGTCTCATCCTGATTGACCAGTTTGCTTACGAGCATCTCGGTATTCGCCTCCAATCGATAAACACCCCTCTCCACAATCTGAAGCTCACAGGCAGAATCAGCTCCTGTCTTGAGAGTATCACCCATCTCGACGATATCATCGACCGCGACCTCGCGCCAGTTATCCGAACCCATTTTGCGGATCTGGACATCGCCAATGGTCATTGTTACCAGGATAGCTTCTCCTTTATCAAGTTTCTGAGATTTATGATACTCAAAAAGCCACCTCATTCCAAACACACCACTCACCACCATAAGCACCACAACTGCTAGGGCTAATCCCCAGCGAAAGGGAGAGTTTGCCATATATGCCTCCTTGTTATCTTTTATGTGTATATACCGTTGCCACACAGCCCCTGCATCACCCTGCCAGTCACAAAACCTCGCCTCATACAGTTGCCTCTCTAGAGAAGAAAATTCCGTCTCTCGTTTCATGCATTTATCCTTCCTTCCCATATTTCCTCAACATGTCCATCCCTTGTTTCAGACGATTGTGAACCTGCCGTAGCGAGATACGCAAAACCTCAGCAATCTCCTCCAGGCTCATCTCGCCATACACCCGCAGGATAACCACCATCCGAATCTTTTCTGGGATCCTATTAATAATACGCTGCAACTCATCCTGAAAGTGCAACTTTTCCAAAAAATTTTTTTGATCATCTACCAGGGTTTCCGCTATATCTTCGATATCCTGATACCCATGACGTTTTTTCTCACGAAACTTATCAAGAATACTACGAAACACAATCCGCATAAACCAGGCTGAAAAACTCTGAGTAGTACGAAACTGGTCACTATGAAGCAAAAGCTTCAAAAAAGCATCCTGAACCGCATCCTCAGCATCATACTTTTCCAGTCCATAAAACCGACCAAGATTATACGCCCGCTGATAATACCGACGATACAATTCCTCAAAATACAATCGTATCTTCTCATCTGTCGGATGAGATTTCTGAAGCTTTTGAATCTCCTGCATGATACTTTCATCAGAAACATGTTCATAAGGCATTCCACAACCCCTTATCGACTTATCGGCATTTACCCTTTCAAAAAATTACCTTTTTATCGTTTTTCTCTTAAAAATTATACTGGACAAAAACCCCTGTATGCATTCCCATCCCCCAGGAAACCTCATAACCAACCCTCCATGATTCATAAAAAATCGTCGTCTTCTGCCATAGCCGAACACCACTTCCCCAGAAAGATGTCCCCCACGAAGCCCAGGATAACACACCAGCACTCACAAGCACCCTCCCCCATCCAAATCGAAAAAGCCCATCCCCAACCAATTGACCAAAAACCACATCATCCGACACATCAAAATCAAGAAGCGTCTGGGTCTCTGTATACTCACTGATATACCCCACCACACCATGAAGCCAGACAGGCCACCCCAGAAAACTTGCCACCACCCCGCCTCGCCAGCCCAGAGCTCCCGTACTATAGGGAAAGTAGCTCACCTCCACACCCTCGATTCGCCTCATGCTCGACCCTCGAGTCACCCCTGTAGGCAAACGAAGCCCACCAAAAGCCACAAGCCTCCATACCATCCGCTCATCCCGAGCCACCACTCCCCGAAAATCTACCGTCACATCCCCCAAAACCACATCCGACGAAGCCCAGTGCCACACAGGTACCCCCATATCCACACTCGCCTCCGAGGTAGGACTATAAAAAAATGTGGCCTCATGAAGCCACAGCAACGGTGAAAACTCTACCGCCATCCCCTCATAGCGTGTACACCATTGATTGTCCTCTCCCATGTAGAGCGGATATGAAAAAAAAGGGAGCATGTTGCTCCACAGAGAAACAGCTCCCAACCATAATGCCCCAGACACGAACAAACAAAACCTACAAAACCTCATCCCACATGCTTTTTTGCAAGAGCTACCAGCTCTTTCATGGCCGAAGGATTTTCTACAGCAAGATTTGCCAGAGCCTTGCGATTCAGCGTCACATTCGCCTTGCGAAGACCTTCAATGAAGCGGCTATAGGACAAACCTTCCTGACGGACAAAGGCATTGATACGCACGATCCACAGAGAACGAAAATCTCTCTTTTTGAGCTTACGATCCCTGTACTCATACGCCATCGCATGCATCACGGCTTCTTTCGCTACTTTAAAGCGAAGCTTTCTTGCGCCGTGGAAACCTTTGGCTCTTTTAAGAATCTTTTTGTGTCGCTTTCTGGTAGTAACACTCGTTGAAACTCTCATACTTTTCCTCCAATCTTCACCTTACAGATAGGGAACCATTTTCTCAACTCGGGAAACATCACCTCTGTAGACCACCGCCTTACCACAAAGACCCCTTTTCTGTTTTGCAGACTTGTGTGTGAGAAGGTGTCTTCTATAGGCTTTTGATCTCAAAAGCTTGCCTGTCCCTGACTTTGAAAAACGCTTTGCAGCGGATTTTTTTGTTTTCAGCTTGGGCATACACTATCCTCCGTTTATTTTTTCGCCTTAGGATTCAACACAAAAACAATCTGTCTCCCCTCTAATTTTGGGGCTTTTTCGGGAGTCCCCCATTCCTTCATAGCCTCGATAACCTTTTCTGCCAAGGCAAAACCATTTTCCGTATGATCGCGCTCACGTCCACGAAAACGGATGGTGATCTTTACCTTGTCCCCTCCCTGGAGAAACTCCTGCATCTGTTTAGCCCGATACGAAAAGTCATGATCAGCAATTGAGGGCTTCAGTTTCATTTCCTTGATCTCAACAATCTTCTGGTGTTTCAAAGCCTCTTTGGCCTTTTTCTCCTTTTGATAGAGAAACTTGCCATAATCAATCAGCTTACACACCGGCGGTTCTGCCTGAGGGGCAATCTCCACCAGATCAACACCCAGCTCCTCGGCTTTTGCCAGAGCTTCCTCAATGGGAACAATTCCCAGCTGCTCACCAGCTCCCGATACCAATCTCACCTCTTTCGCGGTGATTTCCTCGTTAATCCGGAGCTTTTCTTCTTTTGCACTAATACCCGGCCTCCTACTTCAAAAAGTTTTCTCAAGGAGTGTATTGTAACACAAAACGGAAAAAAAATCAAATCCTGACGACATTAATCAAGTCCCGGGAAACGATTTTCTTTTTCCACCTGAGCAACAAACTCCTCAATACCCATGCCCCCCTTGTCTCCCTCGTCTCGATGTCTGACAGAGAGCTGGCGATTCTCCGCCTCCTTCTCCCCCACAACCACCATATAGGGGATCTGTTCGAGCTGAGCCTGCCGTATCTTGTAGCCAAGCTTCTCATTGGAGGTATCGAGGGAAACCCTGATCCCCACCTTCTCGAGGGATTTTTTTACTTCCTGCCCATACGCCAGAAAGCGATCTGATACAGGAAGTATCGCCACCTGAACAGGAGCCAACCACAAGGGGAATTTCCCTCCATAATGCTCTATCAAGATAGCGATAAAGCGCTCCAAGCTTCCTAAGATGGCCCGATGAAGCATAATAACACGGTGAGGCTTGCCATCTTCACCAACATAGGTGAGATCGAAGCGTTCGGGGAGATTCATATCCAGCTGAATGGTTCCACACTGATGGGTTCTCCCGAGGGCATCCTTGAGATGGTATTCGATCTTTGGTCCGTAGAAAGCCCCTTCACCTTCCTGGATCTTATATGAAACACCTGTTTCCTCCAGAGCTGCCTTGAGACTGTTAGTAGCCAGTTCCCACTGCTCATCCGTCCCCATAGATTTCTCAGGACGAGTAGAGAGTGCCGTCGAATACTCAAAACCAAATGTTCTATACACCACATCGACAAGCTGGATAATCTCTCGTATAGCATCCTTGAGTGTCTCAGGGGTGGTAAAGATGTGGGCATCATCCTGGGTAAACCCCCGAACCCGGAGAAGCCCCTGAAGTACCCCAGAACGTTCATAGCGATGAACCTTGCCAAATTCCGCTACTTTCAGGGGAAGATCCCGATACGAGTGAAGCTCTTCCTTGTACATGAGCATGCCACCAGGGCAGTTCATCGGTTTGATGGCATAGTTCTCTCCATCCTTTTCGAGGAAAAACATGTTGTCCTTGAAGTTTTCCATATGCCCTGAAATACGCCAGAGATCATCCTTGAGCATCGTAGGAGTCTCTACCTCAACATACCCCAGACGACGCTGATGTGCCCGCATAAACTCTATAAGCGTATTCTTGAGAATCACACCTTTTGGTTTCCAGAAGGGAAGTCCCGGCCCCTCTTCATGGAAACTAAATAACCCAAGTTCCTTGCCAAGACGACGATGATCTCGCTTCTTTGTTTCCTCTAACAGGTGAAGGTAGTTCTCAAGATCCTCTTTGGTAGCAAAGGCAGTTCCATAGATACGGGTCAGCATGGGATTTTTCTCATCCCCTCGCCAGTACGCTCCCGCAGTATGGAGAAGCTTAAACGCCTTGAGAAACCTCGTGTTTGGAAGATGGGGACCACGACAGAGATCGATAAACTCCCCCTGCCGATAAAAAGAAAACCTCTCTCCCTCAAGATCGTTGATAATCTCTGCCTTGAAGGGCTGATTGGTAGCCTGACACCAGGCGAGCGCATCCGAGCGACTCATCTCCTCTCGCATTACAGGAAGCTTTTCCTCAACAATCTTTTTCATCTCGGCTTCAATAGCCGCAAGATCCTCATCTCCGAGAGGTCTATCAAAGAGAATATCGTAATAAAAACCGTTCTCAATGGTAGGACCTACACCGAGTTTTGCCCCCCGATAAAGCCGAAGGGCTGCCTGTGCCATGATATGGGATGCCGTATGGCGCATAATATCCAGTCCCTCTGGAGAAACAAGAGTCACCAGCTCGACGGTATCACTCTCAGAAAGCGTACGACTCAAGTCTGTAAGCTCACCATTCACCTTCAGGGCAATCACCTGTGAGAGAACCGATTGAACCCCCGTTTTTGTTGCCTCATCCTGATGCTCTTTATAGTATTTCAAGATACCAAAACCATCCTGAACATCCAAAGAAATCTTTTGACCATTGTAGAGTAGCTGCATATTTCACTCCTCTTTTTCTCAAGACTGGAATAGTATTATAAGGCATGAAAGGAAAAAAGGAAAATTTTTTACATATTTCTATAAAAAAGGCATAAAAAAGGCGACCCACCAAGGTCGCCTTTTTTCTTTCTCACATCTACTTTTCGATGAGTTTACCCTTCTTGAGCGGAAGAATCTGAGAGATCTTCGGATCAACAGATTTTACAAACACAGCCTCATTGAGATAGGCTATTTTTGTCTTCTGCTCTTTGTTGATGAGAAGGTATTCCAGGACTACCTGGTTGCTCTCGGCGATATCCCTGCGATCAAGAAGATAGATCTCATACCCCTTGGTCAGAGAAATCTTTGCCATATCCACAAAACCAGTCTCAACCATCGTCAGGTTGGTTGAAGAAGTACTGAGTGCCTTGTAGTATCCGACCAGCTTCGAGGCATACGTATCGGTAAGATTTTCGACAACAACTCTCGAAAACCATATCCCGAGAATCACCAGGACAACCAGCACTCCAACCGCAATAAAAACCTTTGCATTGTTTTTCTTTTCCATACAGGAAAACCTCCTTATTGCTTCTCTTTTCGTATATAGTATAAGCTCAAAAAAACAAAATGGCAAATTTTTGAGGTTTTTCTCTCTTTTAGTTGCTTTCCTGAAAGTTTTGTCTTAAAATAAAAGAACATCAAAGGAGGAAGACATGCAAAAACACCTACTACTCTCATTCATGGTATTTCTTGTCCTGAGCGGATGCTCGAAATCAGCCAACATCAAAGAAGATATAAAAAAACTCCCTGCAAACATTCTGATGGACAGAGCTGCAGAACGTTACAGTGTCTACGATTACAAAAATGCTCTAGTCTACTACCAGGCTGTCCTGGACAATCACCCCGAAAGCTATGAGGATGTAGCCTGGGCTCGATATGAGATGGGGTACATCTACTACGTCCAGAAACAATACGAGAAGGCAAGAGAATATTTTGAGGCTGCAGCTGCATCTCAGCAGGCTCCTCACGGGGTTGTTATACTTTCGGAAATGATGCTCTCCAAACTCCCCTCAAAACCCTCGTCAAAATAGGGAGTAAGTGTGGGTAAGCGACGCATCAAACCCCATGAATATGTTGGCTATCTCCTTGAGGCGGTGATTGTTATCCCTCTGAGTCTGGTTCTCGCCCTTCTTCCCTGGAAATTTGGCTATGCCTTAGCTGATGCCATAGCTGCCCTTTTCTTTCGCATAGACAAGAAAAACAAAAAATGGGCCTACGAAAACCTGAAGATTATCTTTGCCGATCATCCTCTCTCTCAAAAAGAGGCAGATGACCTTGTCAAACGCACCTACAGAAACCTTGCGAGAGGGGGATTTGAGTACTTCAAGCTCTGGCAAGTGACCGCCAAAAACGCCGACCGTTTCGCCTACTTTGAAAACTATCATTACATCGATGAGTGTCTTGCCCAGGGTAAGGGCATCATCGTGGTCACCTGTCACCTTGGAAACTGGGAGTTCTTTGGCAGTATCCCGGCCAAACGTGGGGTTAACCTCGCCGTTATCATCAACAGGCAATTCAATCCCATCACCGATGCGTGGCTTCGTTTCATCCGTGAGAAATGGGGCAAAATCAAATGTTTCTACAATGAAGTGGCCGATATGAAGGGTATTGTCCGTCATCTCAAAAACAACGGCGTCATCGCTGTCCTGGCTGATCAGACGTATTATTTTAAACCTATTTTTGTGCCCTTCTTTGGAAAACAGAGTGCTACTGCCGATGGACCTGCTAAACTCCACTTGCGATATGGTGCTCCCATCGTTATGGGCTTCAGCATCCGACAACCCGATGGGAGATACCGTCTGGTGTTTGAGGCTCCCTATGTCCATCCCCAAACCAACGATTTTGAAAAAGATATACACGATGTGATGACCTATATCAACTCACGCTATGAGGAATACATCCGCCGTTACCCTGACCAGTGGTTTTCACTGCTTCACCCACGATGGGAGAGAACACGGCCAGAGGATTTTGAGGATATTGATTGGGATCCGTTCTAAAGGAAACACAAGGAGGATATCTCTATGAAACAAAACACGCAAACGCTTACCATCCCTCTTCGTACCTGGGAGGCATGGCTAGGAGAAATCGGTTTCTGGGCTCTGGCTATTGTGGTGCCTTTGATGGCGCATCTCTTTCACTGGAACGTGCGTGCTGTTCTTCCCATGCACTGGGTTATCATGCTTGCCGCTCTCGTGTACGGGAGAACCGGTGGGTTTGCGGCAGGGATTGTTTCCCCTGTTCTGAATACCCTCCTGACCGGCATGCCTACCCCGACCATGCTGCTGCCTATGACCCTCGAAATCACAACCTACGGTTTTGTTACCGGCACCCTGCGCGAAAAACTCCGCTGGCATGGTTCCTTCTGTGTCCTGACAGCTATCATCGCTGGAAGACTCGTCTACCTCGGATACCATCTCCTTTTTCATACGTATAAGGGAGAATTCCTCACCTGGGCGTGGCAGACTGTAAGGCCAGGTCTTCTTTCTACCCTTCTGCAGGTGATTCTGCTCCCCATCATCGCATGGTTGGCACTCAAGCTTCTCAACCGTGACGTCAGAAATGCGTAAGGGGATTCTTCTCCTCGTCTTGCCCATCGTGATAGGATGGGCAGACGAGTACCAAGCACTTCGGCGACTCTTTGATTTTAATGCCTATGAGAAGCGTATCCTTGGCCTCACCAATATACCTGGAGTACGAGTTTTCTCGATCGGAAAAAGCCACGGTGGAAGAAATCTCTGGATGATCGAGATCTCTCCTGTCCAACCATCAGCGTATAGTGTTCTCCTCCTGGGGAGTGCCCATCCCATCGAATGGCATGCCCAGGAGATACCCCTCCGACTTGCAGAGTATTTTGCCACGAACCGCCACAACCTCCGCGCCACGTGTTATGTACTCCCCATCTTCAACCCTGACGGATTTGCCTATATGAGGGTAATCCCCATCTTCTACGCCAGCAATCGCAAAAACCGCTACTTCCCTCCCGAAGAGAAACGCTCCCACGTATATACAACAGGTGTTGACCTCAACCGAAACTTCTCCTACCAGTGGCAAAAAACATCCTCAGATCCCACCCACCCCTACTACAGCGGCCCCGCTCCCATGAGTGAACCAGAAACCCAGGCTCTTGAGAGATTTGTCTCCTCGGTAAGACTTTCGTACGCCATCTCCTTTCATACTCCCGGAAACGTTGTCCAATACCCCTGGGGATACACCAAGACCCCACAAACCAACACGCAGCTTGTCAGCTTTGCCCGATGGATCGCTTCAAATATCGGACGTGGATACAGGGCTATCCAGGATAGTGCCAACTATACCAAACCAGGTAGTGAGATCGACTGGTTCTATGGAGCCAAAGGCATCCCCGCTCTGCGCCTCGAGATATCCAAAAAACTCATCGACCCCGCTCTGGAAGAGTATCCCGCTATCCAAAAAGCCATGACAACATTCCTCTGTGAGGCAAATCCCTACCTTCCTTAATCTTCCTGATCAAAACCTCTAGGATAGCAAAAATCCCTCCCAAAAAACAAAAATTACCCTTACAAAAAGGGCCAGAAACCCTTCATCAATCAAAAAAACAATCCGTGCGACAAAAATTTGCTTTTTTTTTCTCTTCTCTCTATACTTAAATATAAATTCCTATTCAAAAATCCCTAAAAGGAGTATCCATGGCCGAGAAAAAGACCGTGGGGGATTTACTTAGTGAGGCCAGACGAGAAAAGGGGCTCTCTCTGGATGAAATAGCTCGAGAAACCAACATCTCTCGGAGTTATTTAGAAGCGTTTGAAAAAAACGATTTCTCCGTTTTTCCTGCCGAAACCTATATCATAGGTTTTTTAAAAACCTATGCTGAGGTTCTTGATCTCGATGCTCATGTTCTCATCCAGGTCTACAAACATCAGAGTCAGCTTGATCATGATATCCCCCTCGAGGAACTCGTGGGTAAACATACACCCTGGTATGAGCAGATCTCGCCACAGGTATGGCGTCAGATCATTCTTGGGGTTGTGGGTATTCTTCTGTTTTTGGGGCTTGTTGCCATCTTCTGGCAGCTTGCCGCATCTTCTCCTGCCAATCGAGAGGTCAATGCTCAAAACCGTTCTCATTTCGACGAAAGCACCCTCTCCCTCCTCGTCAACCAAAAGTTCAAAATCGGGCAGGAGATTTTCATCACCAATGCCAAAAAAAACTCGATTCATATCATTTTTGAGAAACAAAACCTCGACAAGTCCCTCGTCCTCGAAATCAACGGAAGAAAGTATACCCTGAAACAACAAGAGGTTTTCGCTCTCGATACCGATGGCGACACCTTCAATGATCTTGTCCTGGAGGTGATTTCTACCAAACCCAAGGCCATCCGTATCTCCGCGTCGGTTCTCCAAGCCGATCAGACCCTGGCATTCAAAAGCATCTTTGGTATCCAGTCTCAGTTTATTGAAGGACAGATAGGCCAGGAGAACATCCTCTACACAGCCAATGAAGCCACCGATATTCCTCTCAAAATCCAGGGTATCGACACAGGTTTCTGCCGGATCCTCATTGACAATGGGGAACCACAGGTTTTCCAGATAGAACGCGGATTTGAGAAAGAAATCCGCTTCAAACAGTATGTTATCCTCTCTCTTGGTAACGCTGCCGCCGTCAAGATCCTGGTCAACAACCGCGAAGAAGCAGGTGGAGGCTGGGGAGAAACCACCAAAAGTGTCATCTACTGGAAAAAAGACCGCAATCGATACAATCTCGTTCGCACCTTTCTGCGGTAGAAACGGAGTCTCGTCTTGAAGAAGGTTTTTCTTGATGCCCTCGGCTGTCCCAAAGCCCTTGTCGATGCCGAACGAATGGCGTATTTCCTCGGCACACAATCTTACACCATGGTCGCCACACCCGAAGAAGCCGACATCATCATCGTTAACACCTGTGGGTTCATCGAAGAAGCCAAAAAAGAATCCATAGAAACCATCCTCACCTATGCAGAACTCAAAAAAAAGAACCCCCATCTTGAAATCGTCGCTACTGGCTGTCTCACCGAACGCTACAAGGAAAAACTCCTTTCACTCATACCAGAGATCGACCACGCCACAGGGGTAAAAGATCCCTCCCTCATCCTACAGACACTCTCCCAGAGAGCCTACGCTGATCAGAACGAGTACAACGATACCCGCTGGAAGACAGAACGCACGCTTCAGTTCTCCGGAATAGCCCACGCCTATCTCAAGATCTCCGAAGGCTGTAACCGAGAATGTGGTTTTTGTGTTATCCCTTCGATCCGTGGTCCTCAGAGAAGCCGCCCCATCGAAGACATCGTCGAAGAGGCTCGCTTCCTCCGTGATCAGGGGATAGAAGAGCTGATCCTTATTGCCGAAGATACCACAAGCTACGGCCTCGACCTCTATAAGGAACGCTCGCTCACCAGGCTCCTTCCTCAGTTGGTTGATATAGGTTTCTCCTGGATACGGATCATGTATCTCTATCCTGAGCCTGAGGTTCTCCGTATCGTCCAGATGATGCGGGATTACCCCACCATCGTCCCCTACATTGATATCCCACTCCAGCATGCCAGCCCACACATCCTCCAGTCCATGAAACGAGGGGGAAGTGATGGCGAGTTTCTCAACGCTATCGAAAACATTCGAAAGATTCTCCCCGACATCAGCATACGCTCGACATTCATCGTAGGATATCCCGGGGAACGCGATGAGGATGTAGAAATCCTGGCTCAATTCCTCCAAAAAGCCGAACTCGACAGGGTGGGATTTTTCGCTTACTCCGACGAAGAAGAAAGCTATGCCCACACCTTGAGGCCAAAAATCCCCAAAAAACAGATCAAAAAACGAATCTCCTACCTGGCATCCATTCAGAAATCCATCTCCGAAAAAAGACTCTCCCGTTTCATTGGCAGAACCATCACCTGTATCAACGACGGAGAGACTCGCCTGTTAAAAGGAAAACCCTACCGTTTTCTTCGAACACCCTACGACGCTCCTGAAATCGATGGAGGGGTCTATGTCCCGGACAACGAATACCTTGACACCAAAGTTTTCCATAAAGTTATGATAGAATCAGTAACCGCATCCTACGACCTCAAAGGGAGGATAGTATGACAGCTCGAGAGCTCTGGACGATACCAAACATTCTCACCTACATCCGCATTCTTCTTATTCCCGTTATTCTCTACGGGATTTTTGTCAATACGTGGGAAAGCCTTACGTTAGCCTTTGCCCTGTATGGGATTTCGGCACTTACCGACACCTTCGACGGGATTATTGCCCGAAAATTCAACCAGGCAAGCGAATGGGGTGCCTACATTGACCCCCTCGCAGATAAGTTTCTCGTATGGGCGGTATACGGAGTGTTCTGTACCCTTCCCTTCCTCCATATTTCCTGGTATGTGGTACTCCCTATTCTGCTCCGTGACCTCTGGGTAACATGGCTCCGAAACTACGCCAAAAAACACAACCTCTCCTTCAAAACCTCCTTCATCGCCAAAGCAAAAACAACCGCCCAGATGGTGGGTATTACGGTTATCCTGCTTTTTATGTGGGGACTGAAGACCATCGCACGCTGGGTCTACCATAGCCCGATGGACTACCCACAAATTATTCAAAAACTTAACCTCCCCGCATGGGTGCTTTATATCCCGCTTTTCTTGACAATCCTTATCGTCCTCTTTACCCTATATACAGGGTGGGATTACTACAAAAAAATGTCCCCAGGAGGACAAAAATGACCAAAGAAAGAAACATCAAACACGGAATCATTGATTTTCTTGTGACTGGCTTTTATACGGGGTACTTTCCTTTTATGCCGGGAACATTCGGGAGTGTGGTAGGGACTCTGCTTTTTATCCTTCTCAGTCCTCTGGGTGTGTGGTTTTACCTGATCTGGGCGTTCATTCTCCTGATCGCAATCCCGATCACAACCTATGCCGAAAAACACATCTATGCCTCAAAAGATCCCCAGGTGATTGTTATCGACGAGGTTCTTGGCATGATGGCAACCCTGTTTACCTTTTCGTTTAAAGGGGATATGGATAGCTGGCGTTTTGTGATCTTTGGGTTTCTCTTTTTTAGACTTTTTGATATCACCAAACCAACCCCCATCGTCTCACTTCAAAAAATCCATGGTGGCTTAGGGGTAATGATTGACGACCTTTTTGCTGCGTTCTATGCGAATCTGCTCCTCCAGCTTATTCGCTTCGCACCCTCTATCCTTCCCCTCTAAGATGAAGCCAAGACTCTCTTCACTCCGACAAGATATTCTGAGGCTTCTTGAAACCCAAAGTTCCCTCCCCCTCTGTGCCCAGGAGATCCACCGTGCCTTTCCCGAGGTTCACAAAACATCGATCTATCGGGCGCTCGACTACCTGCAAAACGAGGGACTGGTCGAAAGCTTTATCCTGCCCTGTCATGAGACTGGCACACAAACCTACTACCTCGCTTCTTCCCAGCACACTCATTTCTTTCATTGCGAAAGCTGTCACCAATTTTTCCCCTTAGATAAGTGCCCGCTTCCTTCTGATGTATTTGACCGCCCCTATCGGATCACTCAGCATGTGTTTTATCTGGTTGGCATCTGCCCGGAGTGTCTTTCCCATAACAGTCAAAACTCTGGCGATGAAACGGCGAAAGCCCATAACGAGCGATAGCCTCTCGGTGCTGCTTCGTAGGATACCCACGATTTCTATCCCATCCGTAATACGGATATTTTTCATGAAGTTCATCCATCAACCGATCACGATAGACCTTGGCGACAATTGATGCCGCGGCTATGAGAAAAGACTTCTGATCTCCTTTGACAAGAGACACAACCGGTTTTTCAAGAGAGAGGGGCATAGCATCGACGAGGACAGCGTCATAGAAATGGTGACAGTTTTTGATAGCTTCTACCATCGCTTTTTTTGCCGCCTGGTAGATGTTGAGCCTGTCTATTTCGGTATTGTCAACAACACCAACACCCCACGCCAGAACCTCCGAGCATATCCTCTCATAAAGCAGAAAGCGCTGACGTTCTGTCAGCGCTTTGGAATCATACACACCATCAATACAGGGCAACCTCTCGACATCCACAATCACACACGCCGCAACGACAGGACCTGCTAAAGGCCCACGCCCAGCCTCATCAATACCGGCAAGAAAACGGTGTCCCTGCGCGTAAAGCTCTCTCTCATGAACCAGGAGATCAACGTCCGCAGGAATGCGGGACATGTTATACCTTCTCCTCCAGGACAGCCGAACGCCCAAATCGTCCACGAAGATAGGTGAGTTTGGCACGGCGAACACGCCCACGGCGGACTACCTCTACCTTGGCGATATAAGGAGAGTGGAAGGGAAACACCCTTTCAATAGCGACACCATAACTGATACGACGTACCGTAAAACTCCGACGAGGACCAGCATTCTGGAACATGATCACCACGCCCTCATAAGGCTGGATACGTTCCTTGTCCCCTTCTTTGATCTTGACATGGACACGAACCGTATCACCCACATTAAATGGGGGAAACTTATCAAAATTATTCTGTTCCGCAAGAATAGCCTTTTCAACATCTTCCAGGCGATTGCGAGCGGGCAGTCCTTCCAGTTTGGCTGCCAGAGCTTCCTGTCTGGCTTTTCTGGCTTCAGCACGTTTCTGTTTCTCTTCGAGTCTATTCTGTTTCGTGTTCTCTGCCATCTTTCCACTCCTTCACGATTTTTTGTATATCGGTTAAAAACTTCCGCATCTCTTCGTTTTGCTTTCGCAAAACCTTGAGAAAAGACCCCGTTCGCTCTCTCAGCGGAGGCTCATACTCCGCAAAGAGATCAGGTCTTTTCCGATAGGTTTTCACCAGCGCATTGTGGTGTCTCCACGCCGCTACCTGCTGGTGGTGACCACTTTTGAGCACCTCGGGAATCCCGAGCCCCTCAAACTCGGCCGGTTCGGTGTAGTGGTCATGTTCCAGAAGCCCAGACTCAAAACTCTCGCCCTCAACCGCCTCAGACTCCAGAACCTCTCCCACAAACCTCGTAACCGCCTCTATCACACACAGAGCTGGCAGTTCACCACCCATCAAAACAAAATCCCCTAAGGAGACCTCTCTATCCACATAACGCTCTACAAACCGAGCGTCCACTCCTTCGTAGCGGGCTGCTATCAAGACCAGTTGAGGGAGCGTCGAGAGTTCACGCGCCATCCTAGCATCAAACCGCTCTCCCTGGGGGGAAAGAAGCACGACCTGCCCACCCGGCACCCGCAATCGCTGTACTGCCTCAGCCAGTGGCTCAGGGCGAAACAACATCCCCTTGCCATAACCCACTATAGGAGCATCTACCCGCCCTCCTTTGAAGGGCGAAAACTCCCGCAGCTGATGGGCTACCACCGAGACCCGCTTTTCTTCAATCGCCCGTCTCAGTATCCCCTTGTAGAGATAGGCCTCTATCAACTCGGGAAATATCGTTACAACATCAAAACGCATCTCACAAAAGCTCGGCGAGATGACCAGCCTCGATCCTCTTGGCCTGTCTATCCACCTTTACAAAGTACCGAGGCTCGTAGGGTACCGCCAGACTTTTGCCGCTTGTCATCTTGATGATGAAAAGCGTCCTGGGACCCACTTCAAAAAAGTTGTCAACAACGCCAAACACCTCACCCTCGTAGAGAACCTCACATCCCAGAATATCCCGGATATAAAACTCTCCCTCAGGGAGTGCGGGGAGGTCCTTTTCAAAGACATAGATGGCCTTGCCCACCAATGTCTCCACCTGGGTTCGGTCCTCCATTCCGACAACTTTGGCCACATAGGCCTTCTGGTACTCTTTGATCTCCACGAAGGAGATCTCTCTATACCCCCCGACGGCTTTCCTGTCTTCGATATAAAAACGGGAAAAAGCCTCGAGGTCATCTATAGCATCTACATACCATTGAACCTTAATCTGGCCCTTGAGCCCATAGGGTTTGGTAAAACGACCAATAAGAACCAGCGGTTCTTGTGCCACCTATTATGCCCTCTTTGCCTTTTTTACCAGGTTCTTCACCACGGGAGTAGGAATAGCACCCTTCTTGATCCATTCCTCATAACGAGTCAGATCAAGAGAAGTCTTCCCATCCTCTGTAGGATGATAGTATCCCAAACTCTCAATATAGGCACCGTCTCTCGGAGCACGGCTATCAACCACTACAACACGGTAATAAGGCTGTTTTGCCTTACCCATACGGGTCAAACGAATATGGACTGCCAAAGGTAGCCTCCTCGCAATTTTGTCTATGTATTATAAGGGAAACCAAAGATAATGTCAAGAAATAAAGGGGATAAATCAAAAAGCTACCGCTATACCTGCTCCTACATGGATTTCATCTCGAGTATAGAGCGTCTCCATCACATACGAGAGAGGCAAAACATACCCTATAATCCATTTGCTATACGTCTGGATATACAGGGCATAAAAGTCACTCGCCTCCCCCTCTCGCTGAAGATACAACGCATACGTACCCAGGACCACCCCAAGAGAGTCCAGATAGATTGGCCAGTGTTTGTACCCTGCTTCTACAGGAAGCGACCCAACAACAAACCCATGTCCTCCCAAAACCCCCTGATACCTCATCGTATTGGCAAGTGCTGAATTGACAAGGTAGGATATATCCCCTGCCCGAATATTCAAAGGAGAAAAGAAATTCACATCCCCCCATCCACCAACTAGCCCGAGAGAGAAATTTTTGTAAGAGGCGATCGCCGTCCCATAAAAATAATAGTATCCCTCATCATTTGCCGCCACCTCCAACGTCAATGGTCCTCGAAAGATAGGATACGGGAGCGACAACTGAGCCCCATCACTCATACTCCAGACGAGACTCAAACGATACACAGCGTCCACCGCTGACTCCGAAGGAAAAAACGACACACTGTTCCGCCAAAGGACCACATTGCGTGGCGAGATATCCCATTGATACGAAAATCCCACCCTGCCTCCCGCATTTGTCGTCTTGCTAGAAATGACTGTACTCCCCCCAACAAAGGTCGAAAAGGGATAAAAATACCGATTCTCCCACTCTCCATCGAGCTCCAGCCAGGGATAGTACGCCGCTGTATAGGTTATCCCGGTAAAAAAGGTATTCTCCTGCAAGGGATCCTCATGATAGAGCCATAAACTATAATTCCATATATCAAGAAGATAGAGAAGGGCAATCGGATGGGGATAGATGAGTGGAACACGCACACCAGGAATACAGTTTTCAAGCCTTCGTCCGGAACGAGAGACAAACTGTAGCACTGGCTCTGGCTGAGGAATATCCAGAGCCACTCGCGTACCTTCCCGCACCTCGCCCTCCATTGCCGTGAGAAACAGATCCTTGTCCACCCTGATACACTCCTGTCTCTGGGCAAACCTCTGAACAAGATAAAGGGCATCCCGCATCACCGCTACACCATAAAACCCGCCAAACACCTCAAGACCAGAAACCCAGAGTTTTCCTGTTTCCAGTGAAAACCTTGCCACACGCCCCAGGGTATTCTCCCCCCGAGGAAAGACAACCATCCAAACTTCGTTCCCATACACTGACAGCGAGGTTATCTCATATCCCGAAAAATCATAAAACCGCTTCTCCCCCGTTGAACGTTCCCACACCCCAAGAAAAGGCCGATTTGAAACCAGAACCACCCACACAGCCATATCGTCAGACACAAAGCGAGGGAACATATATTGCATCGTTGGTCTCGCGGGGAGAATCTCCTCTATCCTCTCCCCTTCTATCAACACCAAACGTGACATCAGTCCCTCTGCCTGAACCGCCAGATAGCTCTCCCTCCTGATGTCCATATCCATCACCCGAGAGAGAAACGTCACCTGCTTTTTGCCCTTTTTGAGAACAAAACCATCCCTGGGTTTACCCTCACGGCTTTTGGTCTGACGAAAAGCTGCCACATCCCCCCAGACAGCGATATCCCTCCCCTCCCCCGCAAACACCCATTTTTCTCCCCTGCGCCGGTAAATCCTCTCACTCCGCCCATCGATGATGTACACATCCTCCCCCTGACTTCTCAGCGAGAGACTATCACCAGTATAAAGCACCTCGTGCGAAAGATTCGGACGAGAAACCTGGAGAACAAAAGTCGTCGCAAATTGTTCCCATTCCCTTTCTACAGGAACGCCATACACCGCCTTAAAAGTGGTATCAAAACTATATGGCCAAAAAGCCTCCGCACTTTTTTTCCAGAGCTGGGCGTACTTCTCCCACCCATAACGCTTCTGCAAATAATCGCTAAAAAATCCCCCATACAGATAGTGATAATACCCCTTCTTGCCAGAACGGAGGTGTACCACATCACTCACATCCTCAAACCTACGTTCAAGGAAATGCTGCACAAGAAGAGCCCGATGAGACGGAGAATTCACGCGCCCATGCCCTCCCACACTCTCACCACTCACCGTAATCCCCTCAATCATCCACCACGGTTGTTGAAGAGCCTGAGGGGAGAGAAAGTCCCCATAAATCATAGAGAAAAAATCCCACATTGGTGTTTTCACATTTATCGAAATCGCATGCAACAACTCATGGGTAAAGAGAAGCCTCAAGGCATCATCACTCGGCACATAGAGTGGGTTTTCGATATAGTTGTACAGGACGATGGTATTTCTCGGGAGAGAGGTAAACATCCCATTCATCGTTTCCACATCAGATGTCATCACCACAAGAAACGAATATTTCTTCGTCAGCCCCAGCCTCTCTATCCACTCCTCGTAGATACTATCCGCCATGGCCGCCAACCGATAGGCTGTCTTTTCATCCGACGCCGCGTACAAAATCCGAAAATACCTGGTGGAAACCTCCATCACTTTCGTACTTCGATGAAAGAGTGGACCACCCCACCCCGCAAGAGGGAGAAAAAGACAAAAAAAAAGCATGCTTCTTTTCATAAAAAATCCTCTCCTGTGATATTTTTTATTATAATGTTTCTTCAGATATTTTGCCAGAAATGTCAGATTCCGGAGAATTCACACACCCAACCTCCGATCAATCCGCTAAACCATGGTAGACACCCAGGATCAGGGAATCTTTACCCCAAGAGGAGCCGTACTCGAATAGGTATAATTGGTTTCTGTGACACCATTCGAGAGTGTTCTCACGTTCACCGACCGCGTCATCAATCGATAAAAATACGTCTCACCCGAACGGATATCCGTATCCAGACAGTTCGTGGGACTACCATACACAACATAGTAGGATTCTTTGTAAAAGCGATGAATATAAACATACTCATTGTAGGGATTGCCTGTCGTTTTAAAAAGCCACGCATCCTTCCGTTCAGGAATAGAAATAAGCACTCCATTCGATGCGGGAATATATAGTATCTTGAAACCAGAGGTATCCGGTTCATTTACATCGAACATCAAGTCACTAAAAACCCCACAGGAAATCTCAGAGAAACAACCAAAAAAACAAAAAGTTGGATTTTTCTCCTCATCAACCCTCCTAAAACCCAAAATACAAAGACATCCTTAAATCAACAGCAAGTGTATTGTAGAAGACATCCGAAAGATCTAAAATTTCATGATATTTTTGTAAAAGATTCATCGAAACTTCCATCCCCCAGTAATTCAGAAAAGAAGAAAAAACGCTTGAAATGTTGAGTGAGGTGATGCCCCTCGTAACATTGATATATTCTCACACGCGCGCTAAATTTTCCTCCCCATGTTCCCGCCCGAATACCATCAACCTGAGAAAGAGAATTCTTGTAGTAGGAAAATCCTCCGGTGAACCCCATCAATGCTATCCCGACACTCCACCTATCAACAACTTCCCCATGAATATCAAAGGTTAATTCTCCCGATCCTCGTCGATATTCCACCAGACTCCCCACACTCATACCCTGTAAACTCGAGAAATAAAAATCGTATGTGGGCGTCTTCATAAAATAGAAAATTGGCATGGTTTTCAATTCCATATTTTGCATATTGATACGCTGAATGGTATCGATCGCCTCTATCATCGCCACAGAATCCTGGAAAGAAAATCCAAAAATCTGTTCATAACGCTTGAGAATGGTCTCGAGTCGCAGTATTTTCAGGGGATTCAATTGAACAGCCACATTTTCTACTGCATTGTTGTAAAACTTGATTCGCCCTGAGGCATAATCCTCCGCAGCAAGACTGGCAAACCAGCTTGTCGAAGAGGAAAGAGTCTTCGGCGTCAGCGAGTAATAATAAGCCCCCGTATCCTTATCGAGAGATTCCCCCAGAACATAATAATTCGCCTCTGTGCCAAGCAAACCTGCTGTCCCATACATCATCGAAACATAAGGAAAAGGAAAGTAAAAAGAAAAGATACCGACCTTGTAACGAAAACGAAGATAGGCATCACTCATTGCTGAGGCATTTGAGAGACCCTCTGGAAGTTTTCTCGGCGCTACTTTATTCACCTGAAAGGTTTGTTCTCCATAGAAAAATCCCAGACCAAAATACTCTCCCATCAAATTATAGTTCCCTGAGGCAAACCCCTGTCCAACCGTGGCTTCGTACCGCTTTCCATCAAAGGCCTCTATAATTTTAAAAACATTCTTGAAGTCATAGGCTACGGTAAAATCCACTCCACCACACAAAGGAATACTATACTTTAGATAACGACCAAGGACATCAATAAGAACAGGATCATATACGGTACTCAAATACCTATCGAGAAGAAACCCATTTTTCTTCGTAAGGTTATACAACCCCATCGCCAACGTCGTCTCCGTCTCAACAGCATGAGAGAAAACCACCAACAAAATGAAAAAAGAAAAAATATACACCTGGTTCATGTACACCATTATACGAGAAATAAAAAAAAATTTTCAAGTTAAAAAATTCTCTTTGTATATCTTAGCTTGCCAAAAAATTCTTTTCTCCTTTTCGAACCATATTTTAGCTTAAATTTTGCTCGCTTTCAACTGGTGTCAGTATAGGATGGATTGTGTCTTTTCCAGTTTTTTGGCTGGTATCAAGAGACTGCGGAATGGTAATAGCCCCTCTTCTAGCTGAAAGCATCGGGGGCTATGACGATATTGCAGTTTTAGCCTGAACAAAAGTGACTGTGTTATGGTAATAGCAGGCCTCGATAGGCGCAAAGGGGGGCACCGCTACACCCCGCCTTTCTGTCTCACCATCAACCCTTGCTATACTATTTTTTTAGTCTGTTCCCCAGGTCACTTTTGCGCTTTGCGCTCGCCGCTTGGGCTGCAGGGGGCTCAAACGTCGCCCCCTGCAAGACCCCCACTGCCGCCGCCCCGACGGTTTCCTCCCCTTTCTCTGGTCTATTACAATGTGGGCTGGGGGAGTTTGGTATGCGCTTTTCTGATGGTGTAGCCGGCGAGGCGAATACCTCCGTGTATTAGCCTCGCCTTGTGTCCGGCATCCGTTCCGTCCACCTCTGGGTGGAGTTTGGCTGTTTCTGTAGCCCAGCCTACGGGGGTGGTATCTTGTATGATGCCTTCCACCTGTTGGCACCGTAATGGCGGCGGCGAGGGTAAAG
>FWWL01000465.1_pt1 | contig 22790 bp, 21 predicted proteins | sample 2228331 | NCBI WGS metagenome assembly FWWL01 (sample SAMEA103939775, study PRJEB20133) | metagenome | reverse complement strand
ACGATCAGCTGCGCATTGTGGCTGAACTCGATGGAAGCAATCAGGTGGTTTCCCGCTTCATTTACGCCGACCACATCAACGTGCCGGAGGTTTTGGAGAAAGGAGGGAGAACGTATCGGATTTTGCACGATCATTTAGGCTCACCGAGGTTTGTGGTTGACACGGCTTCCGGGGAAATCGCCCAAGAGCTCCACTACGACGCCTGGGGCAACGTGGTTTTTGATTCCAACCCCGGCTTCCAGCCCTTCGGCTTCGCCGGCGGCCTTTACGACACCCACACGAAACTGATTCGCTTCGGCGCCCGGGATTACGACCCGCAGGTGGGAAGGTGGATGAGTAAAGATCCAATACTATTCTCGGGATCTGGGCCCAATCTCCTCGCATATTCGTTTAATGACAGTATCAATTTCCTGGATTCAAGCGGTCTTTCTTGCGATAACGCGTGCCCAGACTTCCCTAAAGGCTGCGGCGAGCCTCCGAGAAAAGGCGACAAAGCATGTCCGAATTGCAACCCCGCGCGGATACAGGCTGCGCTAGAAAGCGCTTTGGCAATGTTATCCCGTTTTTACTCTCTTTCGCAAAATGCCGGCTTAGGAACCAAAACTACGGGATACGTTAAGTGTAAACTCACGCCTGCCCCCGGGCTCCCTCCCGGCTGGTATTTCTACGGCAATTGCCAGTGGCCTCCGAAGGAGTTCCAGTGCTCTGGTGATCCATGCGTCGACTTCTGCGCCTGCGTCCACGAGTGGTTTCATTTCGTTGACCAAAGAGCCTTCGACCTGTGGAATTGGTCAGTCCCTCAGATCCGACGCTTCCTCGAGGCGCCGGCGTATCGGGTTCAGATCGAATGCCTTTCGCAATACTTATAGGAAACACACTGCCAGGAGCTCCGATGCGTTGCAGCGTTCGTTTGTTCCTCTTACTCTTTTCTTTGGGAATCGCAGCTACCGATAGCCACCCACGGGCCGGTCCAACCCAGTTGTCAAGGGGCTGTCTTCACCTCCAGTGGCAGGAGGTTCTTCGCTTGGCTGAAAAACACACGGAAGGAGCCCGGAAATGCCTGGAGCGATTCTTGGCAAAAAAGCCAGTGGGCGACGAGGCAGCCCTTGCAGCCGTGCTCCTAGAAGAATGGGAAATGGATCCGCAGAAAGACATTAACCTTCGGGATCCACGGCCACTTGGACCCGATTCTGGCTGTTATAGCAATCCCGAAGTTAAGGCCGCGATTGAGATGGCGCGGCCGTATATGATCGTGTTCGAAGTTTGGGTTAATGAGGCGGGCCAAGCAACACAGGCTCGCGTGCTCCGGCGCATCCCGCCGAAGCCAGTAGAGCTTTTCGAACAATGCGAGATTGCCTTCGCACTCTCGGGAAAATACAGACCAGCTCGCAAAAACATGCACTTCGTCAGCGGCAAGTATTTGTTTGCAAGTCGATGGGACTATTGGTGAATACCAAGGGAAACGGGTACACCATGTTGCAGCCACGGCGCAAAAACCGCCCTATCCCCAGCTATTGAGCCAACATTGAACCAGAATGTGCACCGGGAACGTATTCGAGTCATGATGGAAATGGGAACAGGGTCATGGAGGTGAAGCCGAACGGGATGGTGGTCACCGGGACCTACGACGATCAAGATCGCCTGCTGAGCTATGGCGACTACACCTTCACCTACACCGCCAACGGGGAGCTCATCAGCAAGTGCCAGGGAAGCGTGTGTCAGCACTTTGATCACGATGTGTTTGGGAATTCGACCCGGCTTTTTATCCGAGATCGGTCGCGACGGCACGTTCCACCACGCGACCAACGAGACGATTTTCAAAACGTCAGCCGTCAAATACTTAGAAATGTGCGGTCCATTGTGCTAGGAATTCTGGCGGCCATGAGTGTTCCGCTTTTCTGCTTTCCACTGCCGGGTGGCCTGCCAAGCGAAATAAATTCCAAAAATCGCAACAGCCCTGCTGGTGAGCACCAAAATATCTGTTGTGATCAAGAATGCAGGAAGCTTCTGGCTGGTTTCCGGCGTGGAACAAGAGACGATTTTCGCACTCTCAAAGAGGTTTCCCTGCGCTTCCCCTGCGATCAAAATTGCCAATTGGCCAAATCTTTGTGGGAGATAAAACGGAAAGACGAGTGGTGGGCTGCAACCCCCGCTTTGCTGCCTGGGCCCAACGGAAGAAAAACCGATAGCTGCCTTCCCCTTTTGGAAGGGAAGAAAGTCAGTGGCCCCTCTGTAGTCGTCGAAGTGTGGGTTGACGCTGAGGGTAATCCACAAAAGGTTACGTTGCTGCGGGGCATATCAGAGGAATCTTTTAATCAGTGTGTACAAGATGCGCTGTTGTCCTGTTGTTACAGGCCAGCCTTCAAGGACGGGCGCTTTCTCGACGGGAAGGTAATAATTTCAGTCAATATCTGCTTCAGATAGATTCGTTTCAGAGCTCTTTCCAACCACATTAAATTCCCGCCCGTGGAGACAAAATGTTGGGCCGTTTCCCCGGCCAGAGGATGAGGTTGCCGATCAACGGCATAGGCTGGTCTTTGCGCCGGGCGACCGCCTCCTCTTTTTTTGCTTCTGTGCCTTTGTCTTCCGGAGCCTGGTCGCCAAGTGGTCTGTGCTGACGCGCGAGCAACGGGGGTTCTCGGAAGCGACCGGGCACCCCTCGCGTGTGACGCCGCCCTGGTGCAGCAAAAGCTTTCTTGGCGGTAACAACCGGCGCCAGCAGGCCCACCGGCTGCGGGATGCTGTAAGACGCCACGCAAACATCCCGTACAATGCGGGCATGCAGGCGATTTGGGAGGCGTTCGCGCAAACGGGGCCGGTGGCCAAGCTGGTGCTGGCGATCCTTGCCGGCTTTTCCCTGGTTTCCTGGACGCTGATGCTCTTGAAGGTCCGCCAGCTCCGCCGTGCGGAAAGGCAAAACCAGGTTTTCCTTAGCGAGTTCCGCAAGGCCCAGAGGCTGGGGGAGGTGCAGCAAGCTGCTGCCAAAACCCCCCATGCGCCGCTGGCGGGGATGTTCCGGGCTGGCTACCTGGAGCTGGAGGCGCAGGTGCGGGTACTGCAGCGGGCCGGGGCTCCCCCAGGGCAAATCAAGAGTCTGGCCGCGGTGGAGCGGGCGTTGCAGCGGGCCATTGGCGTGGAGTCCGCCAAGCTGCACCGCTTTTTGCCGTTTTTAGCCACCACCGCTTCGGCCACGCCGTTCATCGGGCTTTTTGGTACCGTGTGGGGGATCATGACCGCTTTCCGGGACATCGCCGCCAAGGGCTCCACCTCCATTGTGACGGTAGCCCCCGGCATTGCCGAAGCACTGGTGAACACAGCGGCCGGCCTGGCCGCCGCCATCCCCGCGGTCATTGCCTACAACGCTTTTTTGGGAAGCCTCCGCCGCCATCGGGGGGTGATGGAGGACTTCCTTCTGGAGTTTTTGAACCTCACCGAACGAACGTTTACCTAGGGGCAAGACCATGGCCTTCCGAACCCACGCGGAGTTTGACAGCATCGCCGAAATCAACATCACGCCGCTGGTGGACGTGATGCTGGTGCTTTTGATCATCTTCATGGTCACCACCCCCATGCTCGTTCAGGGGCTTTCCGTGGAGCTACCCCGGGAACAAGCGGCACCGCTCCCCCAAAAGGGTCCTGAGCCTCTGGTGCTGACGCTCACTAAAGATCGGCTGGTGATCGTGGACGATCGGCCGGTGCACCCGTCGCTTTTGCCGCAGACGCTGGCCCCGCTTATGAAAGGCCAGCCGCGGCCGGTGTACCTCAAGGCCGATCAAAACCTCCCCTACGGCTTTGTGGTGCAGGTGCTGGCTGCCTTAAACCGCATGGGCGTGGAGGAGGTGGGGATGGTGACCGTGCCGCCGGAGAAGCCATGACCGATCCCGTGAGCGAGGAGCTTGCCCGGCGGGCCGCGGAGCCGATCCCCTGGCGGGGGGCGCTGGTGGTGGCGGTGGGCCTGCATTTCTTGGCCTTTGCCGCGCTGCTTTTGGCTTCGCGGCCGGCCCGCAAGGCGCTGAGCCTGCCGGCAGTGAAGGTGCATTTGGCCCCCATGGTGAGCGTTCCCGCTCCTGCCGCCGCCCCCGCAGGTGGGGAACCAAAGACCGAACCCCTGAAGCCTGCGGCTAAAACGGCACCACCGGCCAAGCCAGCAAAAACCGCGCCACCGGCCAAGGTCACGGCGGCCACCAAGGCCACGGTCGGGAAAAAAGCTGACCAAAGGCCTGCGGCTGTGGAAAGCGCGGCCGGAGGCAGCGGAATTGCGGCCTCAGCGGCCACTGCGGGTGCTGCTTCCGGCCTGGGGCTTGCCGAAAGCGAAGGGGAGGGGCCTCCGTTCCCGTACCAGTACTACCTGGAGCGGGTTCTGGGGGCCATCGAGCAAAACTGGTTTAAGCCGCCGGCCCCACCCGGCACCCGCTGCCGGGTGCGCTGCCGCATTGGCCGATCGGGAGAGCTCAAGGAAGCCGGTCTGGAAGAGCCCTCCGGGGTAGGCGCCTTCGACCGCGCCTCCCTGCGGGCGGTGTACGCCGCCGCCCCGTTCCCGCCGCTGCCGCAGGGGTTCGGTGGCAGCGAGCTCATCTTGCATTTGGAGTTTGTCGAATGACCCCAAAACCCGCGGTGATTGTTCTGGCGTTGGCGTTGGGCGGGCTCCCCGCCACTGCCCTGGCCCAGGAAGAGGTGTACCTGCAGGTCACCCGTGCCGGCGTAAGCCAGGTGGTCATTGCTGCCACGCCTTTTGCTTTAAGTGGCGACGGCGCCGGCGAAGCCTACGCCTCCTTCTGGCAAACCCTCGCCAAAGACCTTTCCTCCACCCCGGTGATGACGCTCCTCCCCGAGGAGCGGGCAGCACTGGTGGAGGTGGACCCGGCTCGCCCGGAGGTCACCCGCCAGCGCTGGCGCTCGGTGGGGGCGCAGTTTTTGCTTTCCGGCAGCTTCGCCACCTCCGGCAGTCAAGTAGCGTGCGACGTGCGGCTTACCGATTTGGCTTCGGGGGAGGTGGCGTTTTCCCGCCGCTTTGCGGCCACCCGCAAAGCCCTCCCCACCCTGGCCCACACGGTGGCCAACGAGCTCTTTCACCTCTTCACCGGCAAAAGCGGGCCGTTTTTGTCGCGCATTGCCTTTGTTTCCGACCGCACCGGCGCCAAGGAGCTGTGGATCATGCGCTGGGACGGCAGCGAGCAGGAACAGCTCACCCAGCACCGCTCCATTGCTTCCGCCCCGGCGTGGTCCCCCGACGGCCAGTGGCTGGTGTTTACCAGCTTCCTGCGCGGCCAGCCGCAGCTCTTCCTGCTGCGCCCCACCGAAGGCTACCTCAAGCCGCTGCCGGGCCTTCCCGGGGTGAACTCCTCCCCCAGCTTTTCCCCGGACGGCAGCAAGGTGGTTTTTGCCGCCGGTGACGGTGGCTTCACCAACCTCTACGTTTTGGACCTGGCCAGCGGCGAAACCGTGCGTCTGACCGCCACCCGCGCTATTGACACCCAGCCGGCGTTCTCCCCCAACGGCCGGCAAATCGTTTTTACCTCCACGCGGGCGGGAAGCCCTCAGCTTTACCTCATGGACGCCGAAGGCACCAACGTGCGGCGCCTCACCTTTGAGGACAACTTTGCCGACGAGCCCAGCTGGGCGCCGGACGGGGTGCGCATTGCCTACACCACCAAGGTGGACAACCGCTTCCAAATTGCGGTGTTTGACCTGCGCACGGGCCAGCGCACGGTGATTCCGGGACCGGGGAACAACGAATCGCCCTGCTTTTCCCCCGATGGCACGCTTTTGGCATTTACCTCCGACCGCAGCGGGCGCAAGCAGATTTACATCACCGATGCCCAGGGCCACGCCCAGCCGCTCACCCGGGAAGGCAACAACCTGCAGCCCGCCTGGGTGGGCGAAATTCGCTGAGGTTTTTTCCCGACGGCTACTTCACCCGCTGGAAGCGCTCCAGCTCCTCCCGCCCCCCCAGCACCACCAGCACGTCGGAGTCCCGGATTTTGGCGTCAGGAGGGGGGGCCGGTGTGACGTTTTCGGTGAGCACGTCGCGGACGGCAATGACGTGCACCCCGAACCTCCGGCGGATGTCCAGCTCGGCTAAAGACCTGCCGATGAAGCTGGCGGGCGCCGCCACCTCCACAATGGAAAACTCCGGGCCCAGGGAAACGAAGTCCAGAAGGTTCTTGGAGGATAGCCTTTCCGCCAAGCGCAGGGCCATGTCCCGTTCGGGGTAAATGACCTCGTCCACCCCCAGGGCCTCCAGGATCTTGCCGTGGTCCTCGTTCACCGCCCGGGCAATCACCCTCACCCCCAGCTCCTTGCAGTACAGCGCCGCCAGGGTGGAAGCCTCCAGGTGCTCACCCACGGAGATGATGACGGTGTCAAAGTCCTTGAGCCCCAGGGCGCGCAGTTGCGCCTTGTCCCGGGCGTCCACCACCGCCACCTCGCTCATGCGGTCCCGAAACGCCTGCACCAGCTCCTCGCTGGAGTCCACCCCCAGGACTTCGTGCCCGAGCTCGTAAAGACGGCTGGCCAGCGTGGCACCAAAACGGCCAAGGCCAATGACCGCAAAGCGGGACATGGCTAGCCTCGCTCAAGCCCCAGGGCCGCGCGGGCCGCCGCCAGGCGCGCCACCGGGATGCGGAACGGCGAGCAGGACACGTAATCCAGCCCCACCCGGTGGCAGAAGGCCACCGAGGCCGGGTCACCGCCGTGCTCACCGCAAATGCCCACCTTGAGGTTGGCGCGGGTAGCCCGCCCGCGTTGGGTCCCCATTTCCACCAGCTGCCCCACGCCCTCCACGTCCAGGGTGGCAAAGGGGTCGGCCGGCCAAATTTCCCGCTCCAGGTATACCGGCAGGAACTTGCCAGCGTCATCCCGGGATACCCCCAGGGTGGTCTGGGTAAGGTCGTTGGTGCCAAACGAGAAGAACTCCGCCTCGCGGGCAATTTCCCCGGCGGTGAGGGCAGCCCGGGGCACCTCGATCATGGTGCCCACCAGATAGTTTACCCGCACACCTTGCTCGGCAAACACCTGCTCCGCCACCTCCCGCACATGGCGGGCCTGGTCGGTGAGCTCACGGACGTTGCCCACCAGGGGGATCATGATTTCCGGGTGCACGTCAATCCCTTCCTTCTTCACCTGGCATGCCGCTTCCAGGATAGCGCGGGCCTGCATGCGGGTAATCTCGGGGTACACGATGCCCAGGCGGCAGCCCCGGTGGCCAAGCATGGGGTTGGCCTCGTGCAGCTCCGCCACCTTGGCGCGGATGGCTTCCACCGGCACCCCCATGGCTTCCGCTACTTCCCTCTGTTCGGCTTCGGTGTGGGGTAAGAACTCGTGCAGCGGTGGATCCAGTGTGCGGATCGTCACCGGGCGCTCGCCCATGACCCGGAAGATGCCCACAAAGTCCTCCCGCTGCATGGGCAGGAGCTTGTCCAAGGCCTTTTGCCGCTCCTCCGGGGTCGAAGCCAGGATCATTTCCCGCATGGCGGTGATGCGGTCGCCGCCAAAGAACATGTGCTCGGTGCGGCAAAGACCGATGCCCTCGGCACCAAAGGCCACGGCGTTGGCGGCTTGATCGGGCTGATCGGCGTTGGCCCTCACCCGCAGCCGGCGAACCTTGTCCGCCCATTCCATGAGCCGGGAGAAGTAGTGGTAAGAGCTGGATTTTTCCGGCGCCAGGCTCTTTTCGATGAGAACCTGCACCACCTCCGAGGGCCTGGTTTCCAGCTTGCCCAGGATCACTTCGCCGGTAAAGCCGTCAATGGAAACCCAATCGCCTTCGCGGATGACGGTGGAGTCCACGGTAATGGTGCGGGCCTTGTAGTCCACCTTCAGGGCTTCGCACCCCACCACGCAGGTTTTGCCCATCTGCCGGGCCACCAGGGCCGCATGGGAGGTCATGCCGCCCCGGGCCGTCAGGATGCCCACCGCGGCGTTCATGCCCTTGATGTCCTCGGGGCTGGTTTCAATGCGCACCAAAAGCACCTTCTCGCCGCGGGCGGCCCATTCCTCGGCGTCAGGAGCGTTAAACACCACCCGCCCGGAAGCCGCGCCGGGACCGGCGGGGAGGCCCTTGGCCACCACCCGCTTTTCCTCCCGGGCCTGGCGCAGGGCCTGGGGGTCAAAGATGGGCCGCAGGAGCTGGTTGAGCTGCTCCGGCTCCACGCGCTTTAAGGCCTCCTCCGGGGTAATAAGCCCTTCCTCTACCATGTCCACGGCAATGCGGATGGCAGCCAGCCCGGTGCGCTTGCCGTTGCGGGTTTGCAGCATGTAGAGCTTGCCGCGCTCCACGGTGAACTCGAAGTCCTGCATATCCTTGAGGTGGGTTTCCAGTGTGCGCCGCACTTCCAGAAGCTGCTGGTACACCTCGGGGAACACCTGGGCCAGCTCCTTCACCGGCCGCGGCGTCCGCACCCCGGCCACCACGTCCTCCCCCTGGGCGTTCACCAAAAACTCGCCGTAAAAGACGTTTTCGCCGGTGGCCGGATCGCGGGTAAAGGCCACCCCCGTGCCGGAATCCTCCCCCATGTTGCCGTACACCATGGCCTGCACGTTCACCGCCGTGCCCCAGTCATCGGGGATGTTGTTGAGCTTGCGGTAGGCAATGGCCCGCTCGTTGTTCCAGGAGTTGAAAACCGCAGCAATGGCGCCCCAGAGCTGCTCTTCCGGCGACTCAGGGAAGGTCTTGCCGGTGCGCCGGAGCACCACCTCTTTGAAGCGCACCACTAGCTCCTTGAGGTCCTCGGCGGTGAGCTCGGTGTCGTAGTGCACGCCCTTTTTGTGCTTGACCTCCTCCAGGACAGCCTCAAAGGGGTCAATTTCATCCTTGCCCTGGGGCTTGCACCCCAAAACCACGTCCCCGTACATGGCCACAAACCGGCGGTAGCAGTCGTAGGCAAAGCGAGGGTTGCCGGTTTGGGCAATGAGGCCCTGCACCGTTTGGTCGTTAAGCCCCAGGTTGAGGATGGTGTCCATCATGCCGGGCATGGACGCCCGGGCCCCCGAGCGCACCGAAACCAAAAGCGGGTTTTGCGCATCGCCGAACTTTTTGCCGGTCAGGCGCTCAATGTGGGCCAGCCCCTGGGCCACCTGCTCCTTGAGGCCTTCGGGGTAGGAGCCAAACTTCATCACGTGGGTGCAAACCTCGGTGGTAATGGTGAAGCCCGGCGGCACCGGCAAACCAATGCCGGCCATTTCCGCCAGGTTGGCCCCTTTGCCGCCCAAAAGCTCCTTCATCTTGGCGTTGCCTTCGGCGCTGCCACCCCCAAACAGGTACACCATCTTTTGCATGGCCAAACCCTCCTTAGCTTGCTACCTGCAGTTTGGAAACATCGGCAAGCTGCAGGAACAGCCGTTGTATCTTTGCCAAAAGCCCCAACCTCGCTTGCCGCAGCTCCACATCCGGGCACATCACCAAAACGTCGGTGAAAAACCGATCCAGCGGCTCTGCCAGGCCCGCCAAAAGGGCCAGCGCCTGGCCCCACGCCTTGGCAGTGGCAAGCCGGCCCAGCTCCTCCTCCATACCGGCCACCTGACCGGCCAAAGCCTTTTCCGCGTCTTCCAAAAGCCTTTCCGGCGACCAGGTGCCTTCCCCCTCCTTGCCCACCATGTTGCGTACCCGCTTAAACGCCGTGGCCAGCTGCACAAACTGCGGGGTTTGCCAGAGGGAAGCCAGAGCCTGGCCCAAGGCCAGCTCGTCCGCCGGCATCCCCCAGCGGGCGGAAAGCACGGCATCTGCCACCGGGCCGGGGAGCCCTTTTGATTCCAGGAAAAACCGCTCCCTTTCCCGCAAAAAGCCCGCAAGCTCCGTAACACCGGCCCCGCCGAAGGGTGCCGCCGCCCAGGAAGCTGCCTCGGGCAGCGAAAGGCTTAAAGGAAACTCCCCGCAAATCCGCACCACGCTCAGGGCGTGCCGGCGTAAGGCAAAGGGGTCCTTGCTGCCGGTGGGGATCTCACCCACGGAAAAAAGCGCCGCCAGGGTGTCCAGACGGTCCGCCACGCCCAAAAGAGCGCCGGTGAGGCTTTTGGGGATGGCCCCTTCTTGCCCTGCCGGCAGGTACTGCTCGGCAATGGCCTGCCAAACTTCCGGAGCGTGACCTTGCTTCCGGGCATAAATGCCGCCCATGACTCCCTGCAGCTCGGGGAATTCCCCCACCATGTGGCTTGCCAGGTCGGCTTTGGCCAGGCGGGCCGCGGTTTGCAGGGGGCCACGCAGCTCGATAAAGCCCAAAGCTTCGGCCAGCTGCACCACCAGCGCTTCCACCCGTTTGGCTTTGTCGGCGTAGCTTCCCAACTTGGCGTGGAAAGCCACGCGGGTGAGCTTTTCCGCCATGGCCTCCAAAGGGTTTTGCAAATCCTGGTGGAAGAAGAAGTGGGCATCGGAAAGCCGTGCCCCCGCCACCCACTCGTTGCCCTGCCGCACGTGCCCCTGGGGATCATCGGGGCGATCGCACACCGCCAAAAAGTACGGCGCCACCCTGCCGTCCTTCTCCAGCACCAGGCACTTCTGGTGATGGCGCAGGGTGGTGACGATTACCTCTTCCGGCAGGGAAAGCCAGGCGGAATCCAGCTCCCCGCGCACGAGACCCGGGAACTCCACCAGCTCCACGTGCTCCTCTTCCAGAGCCGGGTCCGGCCGCACCTGGCAACCCACCTCCGAAGCAAGCTCCCCCGCCCTTTGCCGGAAGAGCGCCCGCCGCCGGGAGGGGTCCAGCTCCACACCGGCCTGGCGCAAGCGCTGGAGGTAGCCCTCCAGGTCTCGCACCCCGGAAAGCAGCACCTCCCCCGGATGGGTGACCCTGTGCCCCAGCGTGGCCGCGCCGCTGGGCACACCAAAGATGGAAAAGCCCACCACCTGGTCCAGGGAATCAAGGCCCCAGAGCGCCACCACGCGGTGCACTGGCCGCACAAAGACGTACTGCCCTTCCCCCCAGCGCATGGTCTTGGGGAAGTGCAAGCTGGAAACCACCGCCGGCACGATCTCGGCGAGAAGCTCGGGAAGGGACCGCCCCGGAACGTGCTTTTTGGCAGCCACCACCTTGCCCTTGGGCCCCTCCACCACCTGCAGCTCGGAAGGGGAAACGCCCTGGGCCCGGGCAAAACCCTCCCCCGCCCGGGTGAGCGATCCATCGGGGGCAAAGGCCACGGAGGCCGGCGGCCCGAAAACTTCCTCCACCCGCGCCGGCGTTTCCGCGGGCAAACCCTCCACCCAGAGGGCCAGCCGCCGGGAGGTGGAAAAGCCCAAAAGCCGGGACGCAGTAACGCCGGCTTCATCGAGCTTGGCGGCCAACCCGGCAACCAGCTGCTCCCGCGCTTCCGGCAAGGCGTTGGCGGGGATTTCCTCGCACAAAAGCTCAAACAGGAACTTCCCGCTCACGCTGCACCCCCGGAAAGCAAGGGAAAGCCCGCCCTTTTTCGCTGCTCTACGTACGCTTTTGCGGTGGCTACCGCCAGCTTGCGCACCCGGGCAATCATCGCCACGCGCTCGGTGGTGGAAACCGCACCCCGGGCGTCCAGGAGGTTGAAGAGGTGCGACATCTTGAGGGCTGCTTCCAAAGCCGGGATAACCAAGGGGTCGTCGCCCTCCAGGCAGCGAAAGCCCTCCCGCTCCCAGTCCTCGAAGTGGCGCCGGAGCATGCTCACGTCCGCCTGCTGGAAGGCGTAGCGGGAAAGCTCCACCTCGTCCCGGTGGCGAACCGCGCCGTAAGGCACCCCGGAAACCCACTCCACCTCGTAAATGGAGGTTTTCCGCTGCAAGAACATGGCAATGCGTTCCAAACCGTAGGTGATTTCCGCAGAAATGGGCTTGAGGTCCAAACCTCCGGCCTGCTGGAAATAGGTGAACTGCGTTATTTCCATGCCGTCCAGAAGCACCTGCCAGCCCACGCCCCAGGCCCCCAGGGTGGGGGACTCCCAGTTGTCCTCTTCAAACCGCACGTCGTGCACCGCCGGGTCAATCCCCAGCACCTGGAGGGAGCGCAGGTAAAGCTCCTGAACGTCGGCGGGGGAAGGCTTCAGGATCACCTGCAGCTGCAGGTGCTTGCCCAAGCGGAAGGGGTTTTCGCCAAAGCGCGCGTCGGCCGGCCGCCGTGAGGGCTGCACGTAGGCCACCCGGTAGGGCTCAGGACCCAAAACCCGCAGGAAGGTTTCCGGATGCATGGTGCCGGCACCCACCTCCATGTCGTAGGGCTGCTGCACCAGGCACCCCTGCTCCCCCCAAAAGCGCAGCAGGTTCAAAATGACCGCTTGCAGTTCCAAAGCCACCTCGCCCGTCCCGCGTGCGCGGGCACCGAAGGCGGAGTTTAGCACGCTGGACTCGTCATTGGCTCGCTACTGGCGGGGCGCCTTCAGCCTCAAGGTGGGACCCTTCACCGGCAGAAAAAAAAGCCGAGTGGTTAGCAGCCCATCACGAGAGGAAAAGCCCAAGACCTGCGGGAAAGATGGTCGGGACGCCGGGATTTGAACCCGGGACCCCTTGAACCCCATTCAAGTGCGCTACCAGGCTGCGCCACGTCCCGACCTACGATGACAGCTCCTCGACGATTTCCGCCAGCTCTCGCTTTACGTTCGCAAGCGCCTGGCGGAGCTTTTGTACTTGGTCGGAGGTGGTTTTGTCAAGTTTCGCCGGGGGTGCCGTCGCCGCCTGTCGTTCCTCAGCCAGCCTCTTTTTCGCGCCCGCAACGGTAAATTGCTCCTCGTAGAGGAGTTGCTTGATCCGCAGCACGAGCTCCACGTCTTCCCGGCGGTAAACCCTCTGCCCGCCCGGCTGCTTGGCCGGCGCCAGCTCCGGAAACTCCTGCTCCCAGTAGCGCAGCACGAACGGCTTCACCCCCGTGATCTCGCACACCTCGTTGATCTTGAACTCCTCCTTGTCGGGGATGGTGACCGGATCAGGGCTCATGGTTTTCCTCCTCCGGCACTAACGTGAGGCGGAGCTGCAGCGTCACCCGCCGGCCCCCCACCCAGGTGGCCGGCACCGGCACCTCCACCTCCAGCTCCCGCAGCTCGCCGTGCCTGGCCACCGCCCGGGGGATCACCCGCTCGATGGCGGCGGTTTCCGGCATGACCTCCACCGGTGGCCGCGGGACAAGGGCAAACACGTCGTCGCTGGCGCTGGCCGCCGGGAGCTCCTCTACCACGAAAGGATCGCCGGCAAGATCGGCAATGGGAGCAAGCGGTTCCTGCAGTTGGGCTGCGGAAACACTGGTTTCTGGCGGGAAAGCCGCTTCGCCCCTTTCCGCTTCCTCCGGCACCGGCGCTTCCTCGAAAGCCGGCGGTGCTAGCGGCTCGCCTTCTGGCAACTCCGGGGCAAAAGGCTCTTCGTTCGGGCTTGTGGAAGCCTCCGCACTGGGGAGCTGGACCGCAGGCTCACCCGGAAGGGCCACTTCTTCCTGGGGCTCCGCCCCAAAGGGCGGCGCATCCAGCGCCAGACCGGCCTCCGCGGGAGGCACCTCTGCGGGCTCTTCCCAGGGTGCTGCTGGAGGGGATTCAGCCAGGGGAGGAAGCTCGATTTCCATTGGCGGTTCTTCCCCCACGCCAGGCAGCGGGCCCAGGGACAGCGGCTCCCCGGCTTCGGGAAGAACAAACTCCGGTTCCGGTGGCAAGGTTTTCGGGGTTGGAGGTTCGGCGGCAAACGCCTCGACAGCGGAATCGGGGTTGGCCACCGTGGGCTCTTCGGCAGCCACAGGGGAGGGCAGCGGCATTTCCAGCACCACCGCTTCCGGTTCGGCTGTGGGCGCAAAGGACAAGGTGGGAGGGGTGATCTCCGGTGGCGGCAGGGGCTCTGGCAGCACGGGCTCCTGGCGCGGCAGGGGCTGGGGAGCCACGGCCACCGGCCGGGTCACCAGCTCTTCGGTCTTCGGAGGCGGCACCGCCTGCAAACCCGGCTGACCCTCCACCCCCAGGTTGAAGCGATCCCGCAGCGACCGCACCACCAGCTTGACAATGGCCTGGAGGGTTTCCTCCACCCCAATGCCCTGGATGGCAATGGCTTCAAAAAAAGGAGCGTTGAACTCGTTGAGGGCCTGGTCAAGCTCTTCCACAGAAACGATGTCTTCCAGGTCCCGCTTGTTGTACTGCAAAACGTGCGGCAGGCGATCCAGGAAGAGCCCCTGCAGCGCCAGGTTTTTCTTCAAGTTGGCCCAGGAGTCGCGGTTGGCCTGCGTGGCTTCCCGCTGGGAGTCAGCCACGAACACCACGCCGTCCACGCCTCTCAGCACCTGCTGGCGGGTATAGTCAAATCGCACCTGGCCGGGCACGGTATAGAGCTGGATGCGGAGGTCCATGCCGCGCAGCTTGCGAAAGGTCAGCGGCAGGTAATCGAAGAAAATCGTGCGGTCGTTCCCCGCCGGCAACTCGATGAGGTTGCCCCGCACCTCTTCGGGATACCCCGAATGGAGCATCCTGAGGTTGGTGGTTTTTCCGCCCATGGGGGGGCCGTAGTACACGATCTTGGCCACGATTTCCCGGGCGGTGGGTCGAAATTGCACCATGGGCCGCTCCTACGGCTTCCCCACAATCATAAACCGAACCGGCACCCCGGCCAAGGGGAACGCCTGCCGCAGGGCGTTTTCCAAAAAACGCAGGTAGGAAAAGTGCAGCTCCCCTTTGAGGTTGGTAAAAAGCTTAAAGCGCGGTGGGGCGGTTCCCACCTGGGTGGCGTAGTACAGCTTGGCCGGGCCCTTTCCCCCCGGGGGCGGGTGGCTTTCCCAGGCGGCCCGTAGCACCCGGTTGAGCTCACCGGTGCCGATGCGGCGCTGGAAGTTTTCCCCCACCTTTAAAGCTTGCGGCAGGAGCTTACCCACACCCGCACCGGTGAGGGCGGAGACAAAAAGGCAAGGGGTGTCCTTGAGGAACTTGAGCTTGAACTCCACGTCCTCCAAAAGGCGCTTTTTGCCTTCCCTGGTGAGCGTGTCGGCTTTGTTCACCACCACCACCACGCCCTTGCCCGCCTCCTGGATCAAGCCCGCCACGTGCGCGTCCTGGGCGGTGACCCCTTCGCTGCCGTCCACCACCAAGAGGCAAACCTGTGCCCGCTCGATGGCCTTGCGGGCCATAACCACCGAAAGCACCTCCACCCCCCGCTCGGTGCGCCCTTTGCGGCGAATGCCGGCGGTATCCACCAGCAACAAACGCTTGCCCTGGAAGGTCACGGGGGTATCCACCGCATCGCGGGTGGTGCCGGGGATTTCCGAAACTAACACCCGCTCTTCGCCCAAAATTCGGTTTAAAAGCGAGGACTTGCCCACGTTGGGGCGCCCCACAATGGCCACCGCCAACTCAGGGGGCGGCACATCCACCGGCTCCGGAGGGGGGAGCAGGGCCTCCAGTTGCTCCCAGAGCTCCTCCACCCCGCTTCCGTGCTCCGCGGAAACGGCCACCGCGGGGAAACCCAGGGACAGAAAGTCGCTTACCGCAAAGCGGGCGTCACGGCGATCCGCCTTGTTCACCACCACCAGCGTGGGTTTTCCCGAGCGCCGCAGCACCTCGGCCAGCTCCTGGTCGGCAGGCACCAGCCCCTCCACCCCATCCACCACCAGCAGGATCACCTGGGCTTGCTCCACCGCTAAAAGCGCTTGCTCCCGCACCATGGCGGGAATGGTGGCTTGCGCTTCCGGATCGAATCCACCGGTATCCACCAGCCACAGCCAGCCGCCGTTGGGCCGCCGGGCCTCGGCCACCACCCGATCCCTGGTCACCCCGGGCAAATCGTGGGTGAGCGCCTTACGCCGTCCGGTGAGGCGGTTGAACAGCGTGGACTTGCCCACGTTGGGCCGGCCCACCAGTGCCACCGTGGGGATCATGGCTTCTGCGCTTTCGGCGTGGGCACCCAAAAGCGCGGGCCGGTGGTGGTTTCCTCCACCTGCCGGTAGAGCACCACCCACCGCTTTTCCACGAGCTTCATTTGAATGACGCTGTGCAACACCGAGTTAGGGTCGTGCCCTTTCAGTTGGCCGGAGGCCACATCCAGCCGCCGCGTGTCCCAGGTCTCGGTGCAAAAGACGTAAGCGTTGGCGTGGCGAAGCACCTTGAGATCGGTGATCTCGAGGTTAACAAGCACCGGCTCCAGGCGATCGCCGTTGGCCCGCAGGGTCATGATGGCATCGTAGGTTTCGTTCACAAAGCGGGGTGCTGCCAGCGGCTCCAGGTACTTGACGTCCATCTCGCTGTAGGACCTGGCCAACGACAGGAGAAACGCGCGGGTCAGCGAGGTGATGGCTTCCCGCTCCTGGGGCGTAGGCTTATCGGTCTCGCAGGCGGCCAGAGTCAAGCTCAAAGCCAGCGGCAAAAGCCAGGCTCTCCCCCTCATGACCCCTCCCGCTCCCGGCACGCGTTGCGAAAGCGGCGGAAAAGCTCCAGGTGCGGTTCAAAGAGAAGGTTTTCCGGGTGCCACTGCACCCCGAGGACGAAGCTGCCGTCCGTAGCCTCCACCGCTTCGATGACCCCATCGGGAGCGTAGGCCGCCACCGTCAAGCCCTCGCCCACCGAATCCAAAGCCTGGTGATGCCGGGAGTTCACCCCGAACTCCTGGGGGAACCCAGCCAAAAGCCGTGAGCTCGGAGAAACCCGCACCACGTGGGCAATGAAGTCCTTGGGATTGGAAACCCGATGCCCCTCTTTGCCCACCTCGGGCAGGTGCTGGATGAGGGTGCCGCCGTAAAAGACGTTGAGTGCCTGGCAGCCGAAACAGACCGCCAAAACCGGCAGGTTTTCCGCCCGCGCCCGGGAAAGCAGGGAAAAATCCAGCTCTTCCCGCTCCGGCTGGGGTTCGGTGGTGGGGTGAGGGGGCTGCCCGTAGCGAGCTGGGCTTACATCCGGGCCGCCGGTGGTGAGCACCCCGTGAAACTCCGGGGTGGCACGCAAAACCTCCCGGTAGTTGGCCGGCGTCACCGGCACCAGCTCTTCCTTAAGGCCCCCCGCGGCCTGCCACGCCGAGCCAAAGCGCTCCACCTCGAAGGGGCGATCGGTACTGTGAACCAAAAGCACACGCATGCCGTCATTCTACGCCACCCCGAAGCTTCCTCCGGCCAAGAAACGCCCGTAAGCTACAATCCCGCCGTGAGCGAGCTGGCCTTTTCGGTGGTGGTTCCGGTGCACAACGAGCGCGAAAACGTAAAGCCGCTGGTAGCAGCGGTGTTGCCGGTAATGGAAAGCCTGGGAAAGCCGTTTGAGCTTCTTCTGGTGGACGACGGCTCCACCGATGGCTCTTCCGAGCTTTTGGACCAACTAGCTGCGGAGGAACCCCGCCTGCGGGTCTTGCACTTTGAGAAAAACTGCGGGCAATCGGCGGCGCTGGCCGCCGGTTTTGCCCACGCCCGGGGGGAGGTCATCATCACCCTGGACGCGGATCTGCAAAACGATCCCCAGGACATCCCGGCCCTGCTGCCGCTCCTTTCCCAGTACGACGCCGTGGTAGGCATCCGTCAGGTGCGGCACGATTCTGCCTGGAAGCGCTTTTCCTCACGCTTTGCCAACGCTGTCCGCAACTGGCTTACCCGCGAAAACATCAAAGACACCGGCTGCCCCTTAAAGGTTTTTCGCGCCGAAGCCATCAAGAAGGTGCGCATGTGGAACGGCGCCCACCGCTTTTTGCCCACGCTTTTGAAGCTTGAGGGGTTCACGGTAACGCAGGTTCCGGTGCGCCACCGTCCCCGTCACGCGGGCAGGTCGCACTACGGGACTTGGGACCGCGCCTTCCGCGGCCTGCGGGACGCTCTCGGGGTTCGCTGGCTGCAGGATCGGGCTATTTCCTGGAGGATCAAAGGATGAACGTGCCGCCCTTTTGGCTCATGGCCTTTGGCTTTTTGGGTCAGGTCCTGTTTTCCGCCCGCTTCATCGTCCAGTGGCTGGTTTCCGAAGCCAAAGGCAAGAGCGTCATCCCCATGGCCTTTTGGTACTTTTCCGTGGCCGGCGGAGCGGTGCTTTTGATTTACGCCATCCTCCGCCACGACCCGGTTTTCACCGTGGGCCAGGCCGCCGGCCTGGTGGTTTACATCCGCAACCTGGTGCTCATCCACCGGGAAAGGAAACAGCAGGCCCAGCCTGCGTAAAGAAAACCGAAAGAGCTCGCCGTTACAAGCCCAAAAACAGCACCGCCAGGCCGGAAAAGGCAACCACCGAGCCGGCCAGGGCGTGGGACCAGCGCTCCAGGCCGGCCAGGGGCAGGCGCTCCACACCGGCCCGGAGCAGCAGCACCGCAGTCACCATGGTCACCAGCGTCACCAGCGAAAACACGGCGCCGGCGGCAGCGGCCACGTCCCACCGGCCGCGGCTGGCCGGCACCATGAAAAGCGGGATGAGCGGCTCACAGGGGCCAAAGGCAAAGATCAAAAAGAGCGACCAGAAGGTCAAAGGCGAACCATGGCCGTTTTGGTGCTGGTGGGGATCGGTCCCCCGGGGGTGGATGTGCACGTGGTGGTCGTGAGCGTGCAAGGCCAGGCGATGGTGATGCACCAGAGCCCTCCTCGTGCCCCAAACCGCGTAGGCCAGCCCAAAGGCCACCAGGCCCCAGGCTGCCACGCTGCCGCGCACCTCCTCCAGAGCCGTGACATGGGCCAGCCCCGCGCCCAGCGCAAGCCCCAGAAGCCCCAGAAGCAGCGAGGAAAGCACATGCCCCACGCCACAAAAAAGCGTCACCCAGAAGGTCTTCACCCCGCTCCAGCGCTGGGCCCGGGCCAGCATGACAAAGGGAACGGTGTGGTCGGGCCCCGCCAGCACATGGACGAAGGCCACCCCGGCGGAAGCCAGAAGCAAGTTCAACGTGAGCCCTTCCACGGTTTCCTCCTAGCAAATGCGCGGTAACTCAGCTCCGGAAAGCAAATCCAGGGGGCGAAGGGTGCCGAAGGCGGTGCGCAGCACCACCGGTGCCTCCCCGGGCTGCCGCTTCCGCACCGCTCCCACCACCTGCGCCTGCTGGCCCAGGGGGTGCTCCCGCAGCACCGAAAGCGCCTTTTCCCCCTGCCCTGCCGCCACAAGAGCCAGAAAGCGCCCCTCGCAGGCCACGTAAAGGGGATCCAAACCCAAAACCTCCATGACGGCTTTGACCGCCGGTCGCACGGGAATGGCCGTTTCCTCCAGCTCCACCCGCAACCCCGTGCGCTCGGCCACCTCGTAGCACACGGTGGCAACCCCACCGCGGGTGGGGTCGTGCAGCGCATGAACCTCCACCCCCGAGGCCAGAAGGCGCTCCACCAGCGGCCAGAGGGGCGCCACATCCGAGGCCAGCTCCCCGCCCAAACCGTGGCGGGCCGCCAGAACGGTGGCGCCGTGGTCCCCCACCGGGCCGGAAACCAGCACCTCGTCGCCAGGGACCACCAGGCGGTCGGAAAGGGGAACGCTTTGTACAACGCCTACACCGGCGGTGGTGACAAAGGCCCTGTCGCCCTTGCCCCGGGGTACCACCTTGGTGTCCCCGGCCACAATGCTCACCCCCGCTTCCCGGCAGGCCCGCGCCGCCCCTTCCACAACGGTGCGCAAAAAGCCCTCCTCGGCCCCTTCCTCCAGGATCAGGGCCCAGGAAAGCGCCAGGGGTTTGGCCCCCACCATGGCCAGGTCGTTGACCGTGCCGCACACCGAGAGGTAGCCCAAATCGCCCCCCGGAAAGATGGGTGGGTCCACCACAAAGGCATCGGTGGTGAACGCCAGGTGTCCGGAAACCGGCGGCAGCACCGCGGCGTCAGCCAGCTCGTTTAAGCAGTCGTTGGCCAGAGGGGGCAAAAAGAGCGATTTGACCAGCTCTCGGGTGAGCCGGCCACCGCCGCCGTGGGCCAGGACGATCTTGCCGCTCATGCTGCCCCCGCAAACCGCTCGTGGCGGTACCAAGCCGCGCAAGCCCCTTCTGCGGAAACCATGCACGCCCCCACCGCGGTGTCGGGGGTGCAGGCGGTGGCAAAAAGCGGGCACTGGGGAGGGTCAATGAGCCCGCGCAGTACGTCCCCACACCGGCACCCGGCCGGTTCCCGCGGGGTGGGCAAATCCACCGGGAACTGCCCGGCATCGCGAGTTGAAAACCTCTCCTGCAGCGCCAGGCCGGAGCCCGGGATGTCGCCAAGCCCCCGCCAGCGGGCATCGCAGGGTGCAAATACCTCCTGCACCATGGACCAGGCCGTGGGGTTGCCCTCTTCACGCACCACCCGGCCGTAGAGGTTTGCCAGCTCCGCCCGCCCTTCCACCACCTGCCGGGTGAGCTCCCGCACGGTGCCCAAAACGTCCACCGGCGTAAAACCGGAAATCACCGCGGGGATCGGGTACTTGGCCAAGACCGGCCGGTAAGCCCGAGCCCCAATGATTACCGAAACGTGGCCGGGGAGGATGAGCCCGTCCAGGCGCAACGTGGGATCGGCCAAAAGCGCCTCCAAAGCCGGCGGCATGACCTTATGGCCGGAAAGCACGAAAAAGTTCGCCAGGCCCCGCTTTTCCGCTTCCAGCACCGCCGCCGCCACCGTGGGGACCGTGGTTTCAAAGCCCACGCCCAAAAAGATGACCCGCCGGTCGGGGTGCGCGGCTGCCAGCTCCACCGCATCCCGCGGGCTGTACACCACCCGCACGTCGCACCCGGAAGCCCGGGCTTGCTCCAAGGACCCGGAGCTGGCCGGCACCCGCAAAAGATCGCCAAAGGTGGCCACCAGGTTTTTGGCCTCCTGGGCCAGGGCCATGGCGTGGTCCACGTAGCCCACGGGGGTGACGCACACGGGGCATCCCGGGCCGGAAATCAAGCGCACGTTGGCCGGCAGGAGCCTCCGCAAGCCCGCCGCAGCAATGGCGTTGGTGTGGGTGCCGCACACCTCCATAAAGGTCACCGGGTGGGGGAGCTTCTCGGCCAAAGCAGCGATGTCCCGGGCCAACGAACGCACCAGCTGGGGGTCGGAAAAGCCGTTCATACCTCCTCCGCCGCCAGCGCTTCCCGCAGGAGGGCAAGCGTTTCTTCGGCTTCCCGCTCGTCCACCTGGGCAATGGCGTAGCCCGCATGCACCAGAACGTAGCTCCCCACTTCCGCTTCCGGCAGCAGCATGAGCGAAACCTCCCGCCGCACGCCGGAAAGCTCCACTTCCCCTTTCAGCTCCTGGCGACTCACCAGCTTCATGGGCACCGCTAAGCACATGGGCCACCTCCCTGGAATACCGGGCGCGTGCCGCGCGCCAAAGCCACCGCCGCCACCACCGCCTGACCGTAGCTTAACCCCCCGTCACCCGCCGGCAGCTTTTCCGGGAAAAGCACGGTAAAGCCCCGGGCTTCCAGCTCCCGCCGGAGGAAGCTGCGAAGCAGGCGGTTGACCATGCACCCGCCGCCGCAGGCGAGAAGCCTCCTGCCGGCAAAAACCCGCTCGGCCAGCGCTGCCAAGAGCCAGGCGAAGCTGGCATGAAACTCCGCCGCCAGGCGTCGCCGGGAAAGGCCAGCAAGACGCCTTTTTGCCAGCTCCACCAAAAGCCCGTCGCTGCGAAGGACCGGTTCCCGCACCAGCTCCTGCAGATGGGGCCAGGGTTTGGCCGGCCCACGCCAGAGGCTGGCCACCGCTTCCAGCCGCAAGGCCTGCTCCCCTTCGTAGCGGTTCACCTCCCCCAGCCCCAAGATGGCCCCCGCCGCCTCAAAAACCCGGCCAGCACCGGAGGCCAGAGGCCAGGGGTTCTTGACCAGCGGCACCAGCTTTTCCAAGCGCTCCCGCTCCCGGGGGAAAAGCTTCCACGCCAGCTTTTCCTCGCCCGCACAGGCAAGGGCCGCCACCGCCACCCGAAAGGGTTCCCGCACCGCGGCCTCTCCCCCCAGAAGCGGCAGGGGCCGCAGGGACCCCAGCCGCCACCATCGCAAATCCCCGGAAAGCGCCAAAAGCTCCCCACCCCAGGCGGTGCCATCCTCCCCGTAGCCGGTGCCGTCAAGGGTGATGGCAGCCGCTTCCTGCCCTTCCCGGGGAAAAGCCCGGTGCTCCCCCAAAACCGCTGCCGCGTGGGCCAAATGGTGCTGCACCGCCAAAACCTCCCCGCCCCGGGAGGCGGCAAGCCTCTCCCCCCACAGCCGCGAGGGGTAGTCGGGGTGGGTGTCCACCGCCACCACCCTGGGCTGCACCTGGAGGAACTCCTCGAGATTGGCAGCCACCTCGGCCAAAAAGAGGCGGGCCAGCTCGGTGTCCAAATCCCCCACGTGCTGGCTTACGAAGGCCTCCCCTTCCACGGCTACGGCCACGGTGGCCTGCAGGAAGCCACCAGCGGCCAAAACCGGTTCGGAGGTGGGCTCCGGCAAAGGCAAAGGGGCCGGCACGTAGCCCCGGGAGCGGCGAACCAGGTAGGGCCCCTGGGGGTGGCTGCGGGCCACCGAATCATCCACCCGCCGCACCACATCGCGGTTGTGCACGAGAAAAGCGTCGGCAATGGTGGCCAGCCGCGCCAAGGCCTCGCGGTTGGTGCGGCAAATGGGCTCATCGGAGGCGTTTCCCGAGGTCATGACCAGCGCTTCGTAAGGGGCATCCCGGAAAAGCTCCACGTGGAGCGGCGTGGTAGGCAGCATCACCCCCAGGTCCGCAAGCCCCAGAGCCACCGCCGGGGCCACCCGCGCCTGGCGGCGCCGGGGCGCCAGCACAATGGGGGCTTCCGGCGAGGTCAGCAGCGCTTCTTCCGCAGCTCCCAGCGCCACCAGCTCCCGGGCCACCGAAAGCCCGCGCACCATAAGGGCAAAGGGCTTGGCCTGGCGGTTTTTCCTCTGGCGCAGCCGGCGCACCGGGCCTTCCCGGTCGGCCCGGCAGGCCAGCTGAAAGCCGCCCAGCCCCTTGACCGCCAAAATCTTCCCCGCCGCCAGAAGCTCCCTGGCTTTTTCCA
>FWWL01004631.1_pt1 | contig 22807 bp, 18 predicted proteins | sample 2228331 | NCBI WGS metagenome assembly FWWL01 (sample SAMEA103939775, study PRJEB20133) | metagenome | reverse complement strand
AAACTTCATGGGCCACCTCCTTGTGTTGATTTTACCCCAAAAGGTTCAACCCCAGGGGTGGCGCATCATTATATCAACGTACAGTGTCCCCAATCCGGGTGTCTGGTTTAAGGCGGGAAAGGGGCCGTTACAGGGCAAAAATGAGAAAAAAAGGGGACACTGTAAAGTGTCCCCTGTTGTATTCCCTGTTATTATTTGTCGGCGAAAGCAAACACGCTCAGGTAACCGAGCTTGATCACCCGGCTAAGGAGTTCGCCAGAAGCCTTATCCGGGCTGTCGCTCGTCTGGTGATAATCCGAATGCATCGCCGTCATGTAATAAACATACGGCTTCTTCACGGCCGCAAAGGACGAATGGTCCGAACCGCCGCCGCCCTGACCGAGCTCGGGTTCGCGCACAAACAGGTCAAGTCCGACATATTTGTTCATTTCCTGCTGAATCTCGTAGAAACCCGAATCCTTGGTGGCGTTAACGGTGACGAAATAAGCCGGCCTGATCTGCTTTACCAGATCTTCCACGCCAGGCGCCTTGAACATATTCGCATATCTGGCGAAAGTCTGCTCGTCGAACGGACGGCTGATCATGTCGTAGTTCAGGTAGCCCACGGTCTTTTCTATCGGGAAGGTCGGGTTCATCACGTAATACCGGCTTCCGAGAAGTCCTTTTTCCTCACCTGTCCACAGGCAGAAAACTATGGTTCTTTTCGGCTTGACCGGATTGAGAGCGATGGCTCTAGCGATGGCCATAACACCCACCGAACCTGAAGCGTTGTCGTCCGAACCGTTGAATATGTAATCCTCCCACTTTCCGGTATGGTCAAAGTGAGCGCCGACCACAAAATATTCATCCTTGAGTTTCGGGTCGGACCCTTCAATGTAACCGATGATGTTCATGGTCCTGACCAGGTTGGCTTTGACTGTCGAGTTAATGCTCACCCTGACTCCGGGAATTTCTCTTGAAGCCGGTTTGTAGGTGCTTTCTATGGCCTTTTTCAATTCATCGATGGTTTTTCCGGTGTTCTCAAGGATGAGGTTGGCCATTTCCCTGGTAATGGTCAGCGTTGGCACCCGGCTCATGCCCATCATGCCTTCCATCGAATCGCGCGCCCCGGGTATGATCATTCTGGTCCTCGGCCTCTTGATGATCGGCCGCGAGTCGTCAGGCTGACGATTCTGAGCTGCGGTCAGCATGTTGTAGATGTCAACATCCCTGCCGGTGTTCTGCACCACCAGGACGGCCGCCGGCTGCTGTTTATAAATCTCATCCAGCTTGTTAAAGCCCCTCCGGCCTCTCATCATCATCTGCACCAGGCGAGCGGTGTCCGGTTGAAAATATTTTTCCTTGAGCTCTTTATTCTTGTTAAACGGCGAATCAGGGTCATCTTTTCCGGGAGCTTCGCTCAGCACCAGCACGATTTTGTCCTTAAGGTTGAGTCCTTTGAGTTCATCCCAGCCGATCGAAGGTTCTTTAATCCCGTATCCGGCAAAAACCACCGGGCCGCTGATATCTTCGTCCGAGGACAGAGTGCTCATAAAGTCAACTCCGCTCTCGAATTTCTTCGATTTGCTGAAGACACCGCGGGAAATTTCCACCCGGACTGAGGTCTGGCTGTCGATGATTTCTTTCAGGGTGAATTCCTGGAAATAGCTCCTTTCCATGCTCATGGTCTGTCTGGACGTCTGTCCGGCCATCGCCCGGGCAACAGCCAGGTCGACTCTCGGCCGGTCGCCGCCCGGTTTAATCCCCCACATCTTGAACAGGGAGACCACATAATCAGCGGCCATGGCATAGCCACGGCTGCCGGTATCTCGTCCTTCCATCCAGTCGGAGGCTAAGTAATTCAGCATGGCCAGAGTGTCCCGCGGAGTGATCGATTCAAAACCAACCCGGTATTTCTCCGGCACGGGCTCCGGCTTTGAGACTAAGATAAGCGCTCTCTTAATTTCTTCGGGCTTCATCTGCTGCGGCGGCATCTGCGCCAGGGCGAGAGATGAAACCAGCAGCAGCACAAGCAAAATTGCGGGCAAAAGACGCTTTTTCATTTAAACCTCCATTGGCTTGTAATTTTGGGAAACATTCTTTTGCTTAGATAGAGGAAAAATTGAAAACAGCACAATATCGTTCATCTTAAATTTCGACGCAATCGCTCATACTTTCTTCCAGCACTTCTTCTGAATTTAAATACGTTATTTTTTCAGGGAAGTTTTTTGTAAACTTCTAACTCAGTCTCAAATGATGCCATTTTCCCTGCCGGTTCCTGTGAAAATTCTCCTGGTCCGGATATATGCGCATCCTCCATAATTAACCGGGAACAAATCTGCCTTATTTTCGTTGAAACAGAAATTCATTGTTTTTAATGTTATTTTTCAGGAAAATCTCCTGGCAAAAGACAGGTCCATATGCCGCCCGGATAGCACCACTCTTTTTCTACCGCCTCAGAGGCTTAAAAATTCTTGCCTCACCATCTGTCCGGCGTTTAATTCTTTTATTCAGCTAATCACTCATTGCTGACAGGAAATACCAGCCGGAACTCCGTGCCTTTATTCTTTTCTGATTTTACTTCAATCTTTCCATCAATCTGGTCAACGAGAGTGTTGATGATAACCATTCCCAGCGATTCAACTTTCTTCGTGTCCATCCCCTCTGGTAACCCGGCTCCGTCGTCTTTTACCACCAGCTCGGCTTTCAGCTCGTTTATTTTCCGCAATTTGATCCAGAGATTGCCCCGCCGTCCGGCCGGAAAGGCGTGCTTGAAGGCATTGGTGATCATCTCGTTTATGATCAGGCCGAGCGGAACAGCCGTGTTGATGTTAAGTTCTACCGGTTCTATTTCCAGATGGAGCTGAACCTGCTCCGGTTTTATCTGCTGGTCGAGGAAAATGTGCTGGGCGATCATGCTCAAATATTCCCCGAAATATATGCGGCTGAGGTCTTTCGAGCGATAGAGCCGCTCATGAACTAAAGCCATCGACCTGATCCGGTACTGACATTCCTTGAAGGCAACCTTAGCTCGGGGATCCTCTACCTGCGCTGTCTGGAGGTTCAGGATGCTGCTTATCACCTGCATGTTGTTCTTCACCCGGTGATGAATTTCCCGAAGTAGCGTTTCTTTCTCCCGCAGGGATTGCTTGATGGCTTCCTCCGCCAGCTTTCTTTCGGTTATATCCCGGGCGATGCCTTCAATGGCCACTAATTTCCCGGCCTGGTCATACACCGGCACGTTGATCTGCTCCGTCCAGATTATCGAACCGTCCTTTTTCCTCAACCGCAGGACAATTGGATTATTGAATTTTCCGGAAGCTACCGACTCCAGAAGGGGCCGGTCTTCTTCCGAAACAATCTTAAACCCGAGGTCGGGGTCGGCATAATGTTCTTCCGGCGTGTAGCCGGTAATCGCGGTAGCGGCCGGGCTGACGTATTCGAAACCCCGCTCAGGTATAAATCTATATCTGTAAATCAGGTCCCTGGCGTTTTCGGCCAGTCTTCTGAACCGGGCCTCGCTTTCCTGCAGCGCTCTTTCGGCTCTTTTCCGGTCATCAATGTCTCTGACTATGGCCTGAATGAATTTCTGGCCGCCGAGTTCGATCAGATTCAGGTTCACTTCGGCGTAAAAAGGCATTCCGTCATAACGGCAGTGCACCCATTCGAAAAACTGAGGCCTTCCTTCGAGCGCCGCTTCTATTTTCTCCAGCGCCTTTTCTCTGGAATCCCGTCCGTCCGGTTGTTTCTCAGGTGAAAATCTGTAAGGTGGCTGCCCTATGATTTTATCCCGGCTGCAGCCGAAAATCTCTTCGGTCTTTGGGTTGCAGTCGATAAAAATATCTCTGTCCATCAGAAATATGGCGTCGTTGGCCGTCTCAAAAAGCGCCCGGTATTTCGCTTCACTCTCTATCAGCGCAAGCTCCGCTTTTTTCCTGGCGGTGATTTCCGAGGTCACTTCAATCATGCCGATTATCCTGTCTTCTCCGTCCTTCATCGGGTAGCCGCTTATGTCCCACCAGCGACCGTCGGGAGATTTTATTTCCAGACGCGCGGGCTGACCCGTATCCCTGGCCATGGCCACAGGACAGGGGTCGCAGGGCACATCCCGTTGATGCCAGAGAGCGTAGCATTTCCTGCCGATTATGTCCTCCGGTTTTAAACCGAGCGATTCGGCCGCCGCCCGGTTAGCCCAGATTATTGTGTGGTCGGGAGCCTGGTAAATAACATGTTCTGAGATAGCTGCAAAAATGGCTGATTTTTCTCTTTCGCTGCGGATGAGTTCTTCCCGGGCGCGTTTCTTTTCGGTGATGTCGGTTATGAATCCTTCCAGACAGACCAGATTTCCCTGTTCATCGAAAACTCCCCGGCCTCTTTCCCAGACCCATTTAGTTTGCCCGTCTGCGGTTCTGATCCGGTATTCGTCTTCAAACACACTCTTTTCTGCCAGAACCCTCTGCCACTTTTCCCAGAGATACTCTCTATGTTCTGGAATAATCAGTTTATTGTAGGATATCTTTCTGTTGCCTATCAGGTCTTCCGGTTCGTAGCCGGTAATCTCTTTGCAGGTTCCGGCAATGTACTCCATCGTCCAGTCGCGGTCGTTTCGGCAGCGATATACCATTCCCGGCAGGTTCGCAATGAGGTTCTCTAAGAAGCGGTTCTTTTCCCGGAGTTCTTCTCTTGTTCTGAGGATCTCGTTCTGGATAGCTCTCTCAGCCGTCTGGTCTCTAAACACTAAAATAACGCCGAGTTTTTCCCCGTCTGAATCGGCAATCGGCGCTCCGGAATCGGCAATCGGGTATTCTTTGCCATCCTTTGATATCAGCAGCGTGTGGTTGGCCAGACTGACCACGGTGCCTTCTCTGAGCACCCGTTCGACCGGATTTTCCGACGGCTCCCGGGTGAACTCGTTTACAATCCTGAAAACCTGCTGAATCGGCTGCCCCAGGGCTTCACTTTCCTTCCAGCCGGTTAGCTTTTCAGCCACCGGGTTCATCATCAGCACCTTTCCCCGCAGGTCGGTGGAAATGACGGCGTCTCCTATGCTGTAAAGAGTGGCTTTAAGCTCTGCCTCCCGGGCCAGCAGTTCCTGAATGAGCTCCACCCGGTCAGTGATGTCAATCAGCGTGCCGATGATGGCTTTGCGGCCTTTGTATTCGATGGCGCTGCCGTGAGCTTCGCAGAAAAAACTCGAACCGTCTTTGCGCAGGCCGCGAAATTCGAATCTTATCGATGGAATTTCCCCGCCCAATCTCTGCCGGTTGTATTCCCTGACCATTTCCCGGTCGTCGGGGTGGGTGAGGTCGAGGTTTCCGAGTTTTCCGATGAGCTCTCCCGGCTCGTAGCCAAACATTTCTGACAGCGCCCGGTTAACATACTTAAAAACGCCGTCCTGAATGAGGTAAACTCCGGTTATCCCCGACTCACTCAATATCCTGAAGAGCTGTTCTGTTTCCCGCGTGCGGGCTTCAGCTTCGTACAACCTCTGCAGGCTCAATTTTTCCCGACGCTGCCAGATGAGCTCGGCCAGTGATAGCTGAATTATCACCAGAGAAATCATAAATAATATCATGGCCGTTGCTTGCCTGTGCCAGCCGGCAAGAGCTTCTGCCTTACCAATCTTGGCCACTATCGACCAGCAGGTGTTCGGCACCGGTGTGAGGTAAGCCATGACCTTTTCTCCGCGATAATCACGGCCTTCGAATTCACCGTATTCTCCCAGGGCAGCTCTCACTTCCGGTCTCATCTTTTCACTCAGGGGCAGGCGGAATTTCAGGGCGGTATTCTGACGGTGCCTCAGTTCATTCAGAATGAGCGCATCTTCGCCCTCTTTCTTAACCATCAGGGTTTCGGCTGTTTTAGAACTAAAGGGCCAGCTCTGGATCAGGGGGAAAAGATAATTGCTGGCATCAACAGTAAGGACGATAAACGCGCCGGCTTTTTTCGCCGGGTCTTCCGGATGGATGATGGGAGCTAAAAAGTCGATATGAATTATCCCCTCTTCCTCGTGGGTATGCAAATCGGTGTTTACAACCGTGCCGGCTTTTTCAGCCCGGTTGAGGTCGTGCTGAAGAACATCGCTCAGGCAGGCCGGAGGTTCAGAGCCGTAGGTGACGACCGGTTTTCTCGTGGCGTCGAGGAGCATGATGCGTTGATAGCCGTAGGTTTTTGCTGCCAGTTCCAGCCGGGCTTTTACTCTTTCCAGCCCTTCAGGTTCAGGATTTTTCAGCAGCGCCAAGAGTCCTGAGGCAAAATAGGGGCTTTCCGACATGATGCGAGCGTCACCTTTTCTCTCATCGAGCCACTGTCTTATTTCCCTGGCTTTCGTTTCGGCTATGTAGGAAAGTTCATTATAGATAGTTTTTCTCGCGCGTTTCTGCTGTTCACTGTTCCAGGATAATCCAACGAAAAGTATGATGATTATCATAATGGTTGAAACAAGGTAGAGCGGACTATTAATTCTTTTCTTCCACTTTGTCCATAAAACCTTCAGGCTTCTCATTTTGGCTTTGCCTTTTTTTCATTTAAATGTAAAAGCAGATCAGCCTCCCATCTCTCAGGGGACGGCAGCCTCCCATCATCGGCTTTCTCCCTGTTCATTCCCGGATTTCCCCGCCACCACCACCCGGTCCCGTCCTTCCTGCTTGGCCCGGAGCAGAGCCAGGTCGGCCGCCTGGATCACCTCCTGCCAGCTCAGGCCATGGTCCGGACAGGAAGCCACCCCGGCGGAAATGGTGATATTTTTGATTATTGACCCCCCGAAGCTGAGTTCCAGATGACGGACAGAATCGATCAGGAGGCGGGCTCTTTCGACCGCTCTGGTCAGAGAAAGTCCGGGCAGGACGACGGTGAATTCTTCTCCTCCGTAGCGACAGACGATGTCTTCTGAACGAACTGACCGCTGCAGGGTTATGGCAATCATCTGAAGCAGGTAATCGCCGGCCTCGTGTCCGTAAGAATCGTTAATCCGTTTGAATCGGTCGATGTCCACCATGATTACCGAAACCGGCTGCCCGGCCCGCCTGGCTCTGGCCATTTCCCGCTCGAGCGTTTCTTCGAGGTAACGCCGGTTGTAAAGGCCGGTCAGAGGGTCGCGGATCGATTGTTCCTTGAGCGACTGCCTGAGCTGGATGTTGGCCAGGCTGGTGGCCACTCTCTGAGCAAAGGCCAGGGCCAGGTCCTTTTTCTGGGCCGCAGCCTTTTCGGGACTCCAGCCCGCTCCAGTGGCGGCATTTTTCGGGCAGCAGAAAAAAACAAACAGCCCGAAGGTTTCACCGCCGCTGAGCAGGGGAAGGCAACCTACCACCTTATCTTCCGGGATTGCTCCTTTCAGATGAGGACAGAGCAGATCCTTTTCCGGATCCTCAAAAAAATTCGGAGCTGCTTTGCGCAGAGCCCAGCAGTCTTCTATTTCGATTATTTCCTCGTGTCCTCCGGATGCCTCACGGTGAGACATAAGATGGAGAAATTTTTCCTTCTCCTGGCGAAGATAAAGCAACCATCTATCCTCCGGGAAAAGCTTTCTGGCATATTTATTTATTATCTCCACCGCTTCCTCCACCGAGCCGGCCAGCTGAAAAGCGTCGCCCATCTCCACCAGTAAGCGGTTCTGTTCGCTTCTTTTTTCCAGTTCGGCTATGGCTTCTTCCAGCCTCTGCTTGGCTTCGAACAGAGCCAGCTCCTGTTTCTTTCTTTCGGTGATCTCGGTCATCACGGCCAGAGTGGAAACAAAGCGACCATTATGGTCGAAGCGGGGAGCGGCGTTGACGATTACCGTCTTCTTGCTTCCGTCGGGCAGGCTTAATTCCAGGTCGTATATGTCACGGTAGCCCTGTTTCCTTCTGAAGGTCTGCTGCTGGACAGATTCAAACTGCTCCGGGCTTAGAAATTCTCGCATGTTCCGGCCTTCAAGTTTTCCCTCGTAAATGTTGAAGATCCGGTGGGCGGCCGGGTTGGCAAAGATAATGTTTTCGTCCTCGCCGACGATAACAACGCCTTCGCCCAGGGTTTCCACCATGCTGCGGAAAAGCTCCTCGCTTTCCCGGAGTTTTCGAGCTATGGCTTCTTTTTCTTCCACCTGTTCCTTTAATTCTTTTGTTCGTTCCTCCACCTTGAGTTCGAGAGTTTCTCGGGCATCATCCAGCTTTTTCAGAGAGGTTTGAAGTTCATCTACCATGATGTTAAAACATTGAGCTAACTGACCGACTTCGTCCCTGGTGGTCACAGGGGCTCTTCTGGAGTAATCCCCGGCGGCTATTTCTGCGGCGGTTTTAGCAATCTGACGGAGCGGACGGCTGACCAGCCGGCCGATAAAGTAGATGATCGTAAGCCCGATCAGCAAAATAGCTGCGGCCGAAATCCAGATGGCTCGCTTCATGTGGCCGAGCTGGTGGTTCAATTGTTCAAGCGATAGCCCGACAGCCACGTATCCGACAGCGCGACCCTCCACTGAAATCGGAAGATGTTGATTAAGGTGCATTCCGCCTGGCCGCAGACCGCTCTTTTTTAGCTCCTCCAGATGAATGGTCAGGTCAGGATTTCTCATGTAACGAGCTATCTCCTGACCCTGGAGGTCAAAAACTAAGATGTAATCAACAGTAGGGCTCTGGCTTAGGCTGGCAAATACTTCTTCGATAGCTTTGCGGTCTTCAAACACTAAGGCCGGGCCAAGACTGTAAGCGGCTATGCGGGTAATGGAAATAGCTTTATCTTCAAGAGCCCTGGTGGCCTGCTGACGATACCAGTAGGGAATGATGCTGACCATCAGAGCGCAGATCAGCAGAAGAAACGGAGTGGAAATCAACATGAATTTGAAGACGATTCTATTCTTTAGCGAACTCAGTGGACTTAACCAGCTCTTTTTTATCTGCTCTGACATTTACTTTTTTACTGTTGTTAACTTTAAGAACTGAGATGAAAAGTTCATTCCCTGAGCCCGGGCCGCATCCAGGTTGATGATGATCTGCGGTTTTTCTTCTCTGAGATTAAAAGCGACGGCCGCCCCGGAATCCAGATATTCGGGAATGCCGGTAAAAGTTCCGATCCTGAGTCGGTCGCAGGTTTTAAGAATGGAGGAGAGAAGTCTGGGCTGTTTCTGCAGTTCCAGCGGAGTCAGGTAAACGAAGTTTATGCCGGAAGAGGCGAGAACCGATTCGAGCGGTTGTTCTTCGTCCAGGGAAAGTGGCTTCAAGAGAAGTTTAATTCCTCCGAGGGAAGTGCCCTCAGCTGAGGTTGTTTCCAGGGCCAGCCAGTCTTCTGCCACCCAGGATGAAATCTGGTAGGATTTCTGATAAAGGATACCAATGGAGAGTGAGCCTTCGGTTCTTGTTTTCCAGTTTCGCTCGAAAATGAGGATTTTTTTTATTAGTTCGAGTTCCCGGGCCGGGTCCAGGTGGTACTCCAGGAGCCTGTTTCTGGATTGTCCCGTTCCAGGAATCGTCAGATAAAGGACGGATAATCCGAGAAAGAAAATGGTAAAGTAAAAAATCAAGAATCTGACCCGCTTGCGGCAGCCCATAGCGATTATTCTATTCCTCAAATTATCATCATGGAACAGAACTGTCAAGGAAAAGGAGCCTATTGAGTTCTTGCCCGAATCCGGTCCTGTGGCTTCCGGCCACAGCAAAAAACGCACGCTTCACGGTAATGATTTTTATGGCTCCCGGGAGAAAGGTCATCGGATGAAATACAGTCGGGAAATAAGCCGGGTCGCTGGGGTGTTATTTCAATAAACTCAGATAAAGAATTCAGTTATCCTCGCTTCTTTTTAGTAAAAACATCAAAAAATGGAAGCCTGAGTTCGTTCAACAAACAACTGAGATGAATTTTAATTTCCATATGTTCCAGGGAATAAGATAAACTAAAAAGAGCAGAAAGGAGGCTCTTATGCTTAAAGGATTCAGAGACTTTATCATGCGCGGCAATGTGGTTGACCTGGCCGTGGCCGTGATCATCGGAGCCGCTTTCAACCAGATTGTCAACTCGATGGTCGGGGATGTGTTCACGCCGTTGATTGGCGCTATTTTTGGCAAGCCCGATTTTTCCGGAATCTTTTTGGGTCCGGTAGCCCTGGGTAAGTTCATCAATGCGGTGGTTAATTTTTTGATTGTGGCTGCCGTCATTTATTTTGCTATCGTCGTGCCGATGAAAAAGATGCAGGAATTGAGGGAAAAGAAAAAAGTCCAGGAAGCGGCCGCCGCCCCTGCTCCCGAGCCCTCAGCCGAAGTCAGGCTGCTGGCAGAAATTCTGGAAACTCTGAAGAAAAAAGTCTGATGGACCGGAAAATCAGGCTGAAAAAAAGTTTATCAGTCTTGAATGAAGAGTGGTTTCTTCCCTGAAGCCGGGACTGTCTTTTTCCGTTTGAACTGATGGCAGTTGCCCGGTAATTTTTGCCAGGCAGGCTATCTGCCTTTTATTTGCTTTGAGGTCTGTCGCGGGTTCCCGCGGTCTGTTGCCCCCGGCGGGTCAGAGTCTGGTTGGGGGGCACAGGTCAAAGACCCCGAATACGCTTTCGAGCCGGAAATCTGACCGGAAGAGGGACATCTAAAAAATCAGGCAGGAAATAATTCCCTCAGGCTGATACCCTGCGAGCGAGCCCCTTTCTGATTTGGGTAATAAATTAAACCACGATCGAGATTTCTTCGCGGCCGGTCCTTCATTTTCTGCGATTCCTGGAAGGACTGAATTTGAATGGTACTCCGTCTAGGACTCCCTAACGCAGCTGCGGGGATTCGCCGGTTTTATATTCGAATTGATAGCTATACAAAAATTTTTTTAAGTTTTGGTATCATATACAGAAAATTTTTAAGGATTGAGGTTGAGAGTAAGATGAGAAGGCAGTTTTATCAGAAAGCTCTTATCACCGGCGCTTCGGCCGGTATCGGCGAAGAATACGCCCGCCAGCTGGCGGCCGCCGGAACAAGCCTGATTTTAGTGGCCAGGAGGAAAGATCGGCTGGAAAAGCTGGCCGCTGAGCTTGGCGAGAAGTTCAAAATTTCAGCGGAAGTCTTTCCGGCTGACCTCAGCCGGGAAGAAGACATTCTCCGGCTGGCGGAAAAGGTCAGGCAGACGGCCGACCTGGACCTCCTGATCAATAACGCCGGGTTTGGCGGGAAGGTTAAGTTTCACAAAGACGATTCCGGCGAAGCCGAAAATATGATTAAAGTGCACATTTTAGCCACGGTGCTGCTCACCAGAGCGGCTCTGCCGGCCATGATTAAGAGAGGTCGGGGAGCCGTTATCAACGTCTCTTCCGTGGCTGCCTTCAGCCCGTTTTCCGGGACGATGTACAGTCCAACCAAAGCTTTTCTGGTGATGTTTTCGGAGAACCTTCAGACAGAGCTGGCCGGGACCGGGGTTAAGGTTCAGGCGCTCTGTCCGGGACTTACCCATACGGAATTCCACCAGGTGGCCGGGATGAACAAGGAAGCTATTCCCGGGTTTCTATGGATGAAGGCCGACCGGGTGGTGAGAATTTCCCTCCGGGCGCTCGGACGGAATAAAGTGACGGTGGTTCCCGGCGCGGGCAACCGGCTGATCGCTTTTTTCATGCGCTGTCCCTGGACTTTCGCCATAATGCGCTGGCTGTCGCGGAGTCGAAGAATCAGAAAAATGGCCGGGATGTAAATCGTCCGTATTTTCCGGCGGGTGAATTTTTAAAACTAACTGAACTGAACACAGGGAAAACGAGCTGCCTGCATCCAGAGGTTAATCGCTCGTGGTAAACTGAGAAAAAGGAGTTTCAGTCGTAACATTACAACCCGGGGCTGGTAATCGCCGGGTTAAGAGCAAGTATTCTGGCTGGAAGAAATGTACTATGATTAAAAGGCGATTTAACCACGGCTTTCCGGTCGACTCCTTAGCCGAAGGATAGGAAAAAATGAAGGTTATAGAAACGATTAAACCGGGCGAAAAAAAAGCCAGAGCCAGGGCGCTCCTGCTGCTTTCAGGCGGCCTGGACAGCGTTCTGGCTGGAAAAGTTCTCGAAGAGCAGGGGGTGGAGATAGTCGGGCTGACTTTTCGCAGTCCTTTTTTCGGAGCCAGAGAAGCGCTCCGGGTGGCTCGCGAGCAGGGCTGGCCTCTGATAGTGGTGGACATCACTGAGGAGCAGATTCAGATTGTGGAAAATCCCCGCTACGGGTACGGCAGGAATCTTAACCCCTGTATCGATTGTCATGGACAGATGGCGAAGATAGCCGGCGAACTTCTCAGCCGGTATCAGGCTGACTTTGTGGCCACCGGCGAGGTTCTTGGAGAGAGACCGAAATCACAGAACCGGCAGGCGCTCGGGCTGGTAGAAAAGCTTTCCGGAATCAGGGGCAAGCTACTCCGGCCGCTCTCTGCCAGATTGCTTCCCGAGACCGAACCGGAAAAGCAGGGACTGATCGACCGGGAAAAACTCCTGGACATTAGCGGGCGGTCGAGAAAGAGACAGATGGAACTGGCCGAGAAATTCGGTTTGAGAGAATATCCCACGCCGGCCGGCGGCTGTTTGCTGACTGACCCGGGATTTTCCGCTCGTGCTCGCCAGCTGAGGCAGTGGCGGGAAAGGCTTATTCCGGAAGATATCGAGATTATTAAATGCGGGCGTTTGTTCTTCGTTGAGGAAGCTCTGATCGTCATCGGCCGGGACGAAAAGGAAAACGGGAAAATCATCCAGAGGTCGCTGGAATCTGATATCCTGGTAACCACTTACGGCTTTAAGGGGCCGCTGGCGGCGGTCAGGTTTAGGAGCCCGGACGGACTGAAAAAAGCTGCTGGAACAGAAAAGAGAAAACCTGGAGAAAGTGCTCCGGAGGAGACTGTAATTGAAAAGCCAGTTTCAACGCTTAAGGCTCAGCTCGAGGGGGATGAGGCAATAAAGAAAAGGAAGGTTGCCAGAAAAGAAACCGGGGAATTTGCTGAACTCTGGCGGGAACTCCAGGAAGGAAGGCTATCCCCGGAAAAGAAGCTTTCGGCAAAGGATGAAGAGGCGATGTTCGGGATTCCGGCTGTTCAGGAAGCCTGTCTCCGGGTGATTCGCTACAGCCGGATGCGAGAAAATGAGCGGGCAGCGGCGGCGGTGATTCTCGGTCTGAAAGCTGGAGTGCGAGAATTCAGGAAAGAGGACTGGCAGAAATATTTCTGAAGTTAAAGACCTTTACTCTTTCAGTTGACACTCTGACGGCCGGATAATAATATTAAAAAAAACCGGGAAACTGAATTTAAGGAGTCATTATGCCTGCAAAACCAAAAAGTCCCTACCTGCCGTTCGGGGATCAGCAAACTGCTCCCTGGTACGGGAAGAATATCCTTTCGGTCAAACAATTTACCCGCGCTGACTTAGAGTACATCTTCGGCGTGGCCCACGAAATGCGAGTTATGGTCGAGCGGATCGGAACTTTCGACCTGCTGAAAGGCAAGATTCTGGCGAATCTTTTCTATGAACCGTCAACCAGAACCTTTGCTTCCTTCATGGCTGCCATGCAGCGGCTCGGCGGAGCGGTCATTCCGATCAGCGAAGTCCGTTACTCCTCGGTGGCCAAGGGTGAAAGCCTTCCGGACACAGTAAGGACGCTGGCAGCCTACGCCGACGTGATCGTGCTAAGACATCCGGAAGTGGGAGCGGCCGCGCTGGCCGCCCAGTTCGCCGGAAAGCCGGTGATTAACGCCGGAGACGGGGTCGGCGAACATCCAACTCAAGCGCTGCTGGACGTTTTTACCATCAAAGAAGAACTCGGGCGGCTGGACAATCTGACGGTGACCATGCTCGGAGACCTGAAATACGGACGGACGGTGCACTCCTTAGCAAGACTGCTCACTCGGTTCGAGAATATCAAATTAAATTATGTCTCGCCAGAACTCCTGCGGATGCCGAGAGAGGTGATGGAGGAAGTGGCTGAAAAAGGCATTCCCCAGAAGGAATACACCGTGCTGGACGAAGTGCTGCCGGAAACCGATGTGCTGTACGTCACCCGTGTTCAGCGGGAAAGGTTTGATAACCTGGAAGAATACGAAAAGGTCAAGGACGCCTACGTTATAACTCCTAAAACTCTGGAAAAAGCGAAACAGAAAATGATCGTCATGCATCCGCTGCCGCGGGTCAACGAAATCGATATGGAAGTAGATAAGGATCCGCGGGCCGCTTATTTCCGCCAGATGGAATACGGGCTGTACGTGAGGATGGCGCTTCTGGCGATGGTCCTGGGCAAAGCCTGAAAAGGCGCCGGCTTCAGTGGAGGTAATAGCCGATCGAGCAGAAACTGACCCAGTGACGGAGAGAAAAAGGAGCGGTGGTCCCGAGTCCGATTTTTTTCAGCGGAAGGACGCCTTCGCTGTAGGTGTCAGAGAACCTTATCAGCTCTCCCCGGATGCTTTTCCCGGCCAGGTTTCTTATGACTTTTTCCACGGTCAGCAGCCCGAAGGGGATGGAATATTTGCCGCACCAGTAGGAGTTTTTGTAGTCGAGGTAAGTTTTTCCCCACAGTTCCGAGGTCAGATCGGCTATCTTGTTTTCGGTAATCTCCCCGGTAAGGTAGCTGGAAATCAATCCGCGGTCGAACTCGAGGGCTTTCTCCCAGGCTTCCTGACCTTCCCCGAAAGCTAAGTTGTTAAAATCTTTTCCGTAGTGGTTGGCGTCGGCGGAAATCAGAAAGAAAAGGTCGGTTCCGGGTTTCAGGTTTTTCTCTTTCATGTAGGCGGCCAGCACCCGGCTGAGTTCCGCCGAAATCTCTTTCATTTTTTCCAGGGGCATCGGAGCGACCATGATCGGAGTGATTTTTATTCCGGGGTTGAAGTACTGCAGAAAGGGAATCAGCGCTTCGATCGAATGCTCGAGTTCATGCGCCCGGTTGTTAACCAGATAATATTCAGGCTTCAGGTGTTTCTTAAGATAGCTTCTGAGAGGAGAAACTTCCACCGGCCCGAGCACCCCGGGCCAGAGCTGGTAATCGTCTAAGATAAGGATGCTGTCGAGCCCTTTGATTTCGCTCCGGACCGTGCCGTGGGTAACGCCGAAAATTACCGCTTCCTTTGCTCTGATCAGGTTGAAAAGAGGATAGTAGAGCCGTCCGGCATAAAGGTAATCGTCGTGGGGTGAGATGGCTGCCACCAGCCCCCGGGATTCAAATTTTTCTTTTTCCTGAGAAGCTAAGTAATCGACCAGAATCTTCATGCTGTTAGCGTTCCAGCAGAACCCCACATCGTCGCGAATCGGCCGTACCCGGGATGGTGATTCTCCGGCCGGAGCCTCCTGAGATGAGATCCACATTTCGGCGGCTTGAACTTCGATGAAAAGAAGAAAAAGACAGAGGAGTAGATAAATCAGTCTGATGCCCGAAGCATTATTATTCCTCAGAATATCCTTCATGTCGTTTGCCTCCGTACAAGTTATCGCCGGGCTGGAATGATTTTTGAAGAAAAATAAAACTCCGATTCACAAAAATAGCTTAACTCTTCAGGATAAAAGTTTCAAATTTGGTCGATTTGTATACTCGAGTTTTTCTACAGTCAGGAAGACGAGCCGCTTAAGATGTCAGCCACCATGGAAGATGGTGCTCTCTTATAAATGGAAACAGTCCGAAGATTTTTTGAAGTTTTCCCTGTGTTTTTCCCTGTAAAAATTATTTTTAAATATTTTTGAACAAAACAGGATTTATGCCGGGTTGTGTGCTATAATACATTTGCTCGATTATAAAGGTAGAGGGCACGGGCCCCACATCGGTCATAACTCTCTCCTTTATAACGGAAATTTTATTAAAGGAGAGATGTTATGAACATCTACGTAGGAAACCTTTCCAGGGACCTCACCGAAAGCGAATTAAGGGAAACTTTTGAAGCTTTCGGCACAGTCAAAAGCGCATCCATCATCAAGGATCGCTACACCGGTGAGTCGCGAGGCTTCGGCTTCGTCGAAATGCCTGACGCCTCTGAAGCTCAGGCAGCCATCGACGCCCTTAACGGCAAAAGCCTGAAGGGGCGCACCGCCACCGTCAACGAAGCGAGACCGCGGACAGACAAGCCGCGCTCGAGCTTTGGAGGCGGACGCAGCCGTGGTTCAACCGGCGGTCGCCGCTATTAATAATCTGAAAAAGATACGTTAGTAGCATAGCCTGAAAAGAGCCAGGCAGCAAACATCCTCCTGAAAAGGGCGTTAAGCCCGGAAGGGGGAGCGAGTTGCCTGGCTTTTTATTTTTCTGCTATTTTTTCGCTCTTATAAAATTCAATCGACCACGGCCACCACCTCAATTTCCACTCTGGCACCGCCGGCCAGACCGCTCACTCCAAAAGCGCTGCGGGCAGGTTTGTTTTTCGGGAAATAGGTAATGTAGACCGAATTCATCTTCGCCCATTCACCGATGTCGGCTAACATCACCGTGACCTTGACCACCCGGTCGAGGGAAGAACCGTATTTTTCCAGCGTGTTTTTGATGTTTTCCAGACACTGCCTGGTTTCCGCCTCAATCCCTCCTTCCGCCAGCTTGCCGGTGCGCGGGTCGCGGCCGAGCTGACCGGAAAGGAAAAGCAGGTTGCCCACCCTGACCGCTTCCGAGAACGGGGCGTTGCTGCGTTCGGGCGAAGTCAGATACTCAACCTTTGCTTTCTCCTGACCGGAAGCGCCGGCGAAGCCGGGCACGGATTCAAGCCGGGCAGCTGAAAAGAATAAAGCTGTCAGCAGGGCGATGAAAAATAAAATCGTCATACAACGAGTTTTCATCTCTGTCCTCCTTCCTTTTTTCTGTTTTAATTCAGTCTATGTTTAGCCGTAATCGGCTGCCGGTGTCAAATTAATTTTTCTTTCAGGCGCAGACATGGTATCCAGCGTAAGGGTGAAATAAGAATCGGCGAGATGGTGAAATGACTGCCGGGTCCGGTTGAGGAAGCAGGGCGTTCAGACAGCCGGCTGAAAAAAGCAGAGGAGCCAGACGATTTTTTTATTTCCCCTGATCGGCTGCTTGAAATAAGATGGCAGACTTCAGCGCGCCCGTTTTGCCCCGGGTCCGCGGTGAAGGGTTATGTGGTGCCGGGCTAAAAACACTGGATTTTTTGCCAGTAAGATATTTACAATATCGTACGGGGAAGGAATCAGGCCGGAAGGAGAAGGAATTTTTAATAAGGACGGCAGGTTAAATTTGAGAGTTTGTGTTTTCGAAATCAGCAGCAACTTATTACCAGAGGAACGAAAATTTCAGAGGAAATAAATTTCAGGTTGCTGCGGAAGATGGTTTCCGGTATAATAATTCCTACTAAAATAGTAGGAAATAAATGATACCCAAAAATTTTCTCCTGAACCCGGTTCATAAAAGGAGGGAAAGATGGAATTAAACGAAAAAACCAGCCTTTACAGTTTGCTCAATGAATATCCCTTTTTGCTGGATTTTCTGGTAAGTCTGGCGCCGGCTTATAAAAACCTGAAAAATCCGCTACTCCGCCGGACGGTGGCCAGAGTGGCTACGCTCAAGCGAGTGGCGGAAGAGGGAGGAGTTCCGGTGGAGGAACTTATTGAGAAGATAAAAAAAGAAATTGAAGCCAGGAGCGGACAGGCCGCGCACCCTGAAGAGTCGGCTGCGTCTGAGACCGGCGGCGATGCCCGGAGTCGCGAGAAAAGGGAAAGGTTGAAAGAAATTATCAGGGAGCTTCACCGCGGAGGCGAAGTCGACGAATTAAAAAAACGCTTTGCCGCTCTTGTCGGGGAGGTGGGAGCTGAAGAGATCGCCACTCTAGAGCAGGAGCTCATCGCAGAGGGTCTGCCTGAGGAAGAGGTTAAAAGGCTGTGCGACCTCCACGTGAAAATATTTGAGGAATCGCTCGAGGAACAGCCGGCGCCCTCATCTCCGCCGGGTCATCCGGTGCACACGTTGATGGCTGAAAATCGGGCGGCCGAAAAAATTCTGGCCGAGGTCCGGTTACTGCTCGAAAGAATACCGCGTGAACCGGCTGAAGCCGAAATCGAGAGCAATCTGGAAGAGCTGGCCGGTCTGCTCGAGAGATTGTCTGAGATTGAAAAGCATTATCTGAAGAAGGAAAATCAGCTGTTTCCTATGCTGGAGGAACGCGGAATCACCGGCCCGACCAGGGTCATGTGGGCGATTCACGATGACATCCGTAAAGAACTCAAAGAAGCAAGACAGGCAGCAGTCAGGAGACCGATGGGATTTAGGGAAGCGATAGCCCTGGCCTCCCGGGTGGAGAATCTTCTGCGGATGATTCAGGATATGATTTACAAAGAAGAAAAAATTCTTTTTCCGATGAGTCTGCAGGTTCTGAAGGATGCCGACTGGGCGCGGGTTAAGCGGGGCGAGGAAGAAATCGGTTATGCCTGGGTGCAGCCTGGAACAGAATGGAAGCCGTCAGCAGAAACCGCGGAAGCGGCGGCGGCCGTGAGATCGGCAGGATACGGGGAAGTAGCGGAGAAAAAAGAAGTGCCACAGCCGGAAAAAGCGGAAGCGGACGTTTTCGGGAAGAGCATTTCCGGACGTCAGGTCAGGGTGCAGCTTGACCTCAGGACCGGCCGGCTGACACCGGAGCAGATTGACCTGATGCTGACCCATCTTCCGGTGGATATAAGTTTTGTCGACGAAAACGACACTGTCATTTATTACTCCGACACGCCCGACCGGATTTTTCCGAGAAGTCCTGGAGTGATCGGACGGAAGGTTCAGAACTGTCATCCACCGAAGAGCCTCCACATGGTCAACCGGATCCTGGAAGCGTTTAAGAAAGGCGAGAGGGATGTGGCTGAATTCTGGATCGAAACAGGCGGTCGGTTTGTGCACATCAGATATTTTGCCGTTCGCGACGATGACGGTCGTTACCGGGGCTGCCTGGAAGTCAGCCAGGATGTGACTTCGATCAGAAAACTTCAGGGTGAAAAGCGACTGCTCGACTGGGATTAGCTCGAAAATAAGGTCCGGAAACGTTAAGAGCCGGAAGGAGAATAGCTTAATATTTCAGGAAAACCAGGACGCCAGGAAACAGGCAGGCTCTCCTGGCTTTCTTTCCGGTTTTCATGCGCTTTCAGCGCCTGACGGAATTTTTCCGGGTCGAAGGTGTGCAGGTATTTGACGATGTTCGTGTAGGTGTTGTTGAAACCATAACCGCCGGCTTCCATTTCCCGGATAGCTTCAGCTTTTGACCAGCCCTGGACCACGATCCGGTAAACGGCCACGAACAGGCCGGTGCGGTCGGCTCCGCGGCGGCAGTGAATGAGGTAAGGCCCTTCCTCCGGGTTGGTGACGATTTTCAGAAATTCAAGCAGGTCGTCCTCTTTAACCTCGGTGGCTTTAGAAGGAATTTCGTAGTATTTAAGAGCGGTGCCCTGGAGATTTTTCTGATCCGAATGTTCCCTGCGCAGGTTGATTATGGTTTTAATGCCGAGTTTTTCCAGCTCTTTGAAACCGGCGGCTGAAGGTTGAGCGCTGCGGTAAAGAAGCTCTGAAACTTTATACAGGTTGGGCACGCCGCTGACTTTAAGCGGCTGCGCCCAGTTCTCAGGCCGGGGACCGGAAGGTTCGCAGGTGGTGGCGGAAAAGAGGAACAGCAGAAGAATTACTGAAGCCAGAACGCTCCAGGTTTTTTTCTTCTCGGGCTCATTGAAAATTTTCATTTAGGATATGGCCTTTGTTTCCTCTCCAGAATTATCTGCATATAACTTACCCGGCTGACGGGGAACTGTCAAGCTTGTGCCCCTGAGTTCTTACTTAAATCGCGGCAAAAATTTAATGGCGGAAAGAAGCGCCGGGAAGAGTCATTAGCTTCGGGTTTAAGGGCGAATGGATTTTTCTGCGCTCGCGGAGATAAGCGCTTGAGGCACTCAGCTCAAACCTTTTCAGCCTGTTTTCCGGGTGGAAAAGGCTGGCTGCAAGCTGGTAAAATTATCGTTAACGATGTCTGAAATTCAAACGGAGGAAAAATTGAAGCATTTTAATAAGAGGTGAAAATGACGAAAAAAGCTGAACAGGCAAAAGCGCTTTTTAAAGAAGGTTTCAGCTGCTCGCAGGCAGTTTTCAAGCCGTTTGCCGTCGAGGCCGGTCTCGAGCAGGAAAAAGCTCTGAAGCTTTCCCAGGTGCTCGGCGGCGGACTTGCTCATATGGGGATGCTCTGCGGAGCGGTCAGCGGCGCCCTGCTGGTAATCAGCCTGCATTTTGGCCGCAGCCGGGCTGACGATCTGGCTTCAAAGGAATTGACTTATGAGCTGGCTCAGGAATTCTGCCGCCGGTTTGCCGGAAGGCACGGTTCAATTAACTGCTCTGACCTTCTTGGTTGCAGCCTGAAGACCCCGCAGGGGAGGGAACTGGCGAGCGAGAAAAAGCTCTTCGAAAAGTACTGCGCGGTCTATGTGGAGGATGCCTGCCGTCTGCTGGAAAAGATTATGAATGAGGGCAGAAGGAAAAAGGCCAGGCCGCGAGCAAAAAAAATTGTCAAACCCGGCGGGAGAAGAACTTTAAGATAATCAGCGGCCAGGCAAAAACAAAAAAATTAAATGAAAAAAGGCGAGGCAGCGCAATTCCTGGCCTTGATGAGAGCGGAAGATAAAAGCGGATCGGCTGAGAATTCAACTATAATTCGGATTTTTTCCGCTGCCTGATTTTTAGAAGTTCGCAAAACATCTTTAGCGAACTGCGGAAAAGTCGCACGCGTGATTCCGGGTGGTTAATCCAGACGACCGGAACTTCGGCCACGCGGTAGCCTGCGCTCAGCGCCAGAACCAGCGCTTCCACGTCAAAGGCAAATCCATCCGTATGCAGACGGGAAAACACATTCCTGGCCGCCTCGCGCCGGAAAAGCTTGAAGCCGCATTGCGTATCACGGAATCCTCTGAGCACGAGAAGCCGGACCAGGAGGTTAAAAAATTTCCCCATCCTCTCTCTGAGCCAGCCCTGGCGCTTTTTAATCTCTGAACCGGGCAGAGCTCTGGAGCCGATCACCACCTCGTATCCTTCGCGGGCGAGCGGGAGAAGTTTCTCGATTTCTTCGATCGGGGTGGAGAGGTCAGCATCGGTGAACAGAATGAGCTCGCCGCTGGCTTCTAACATGCCGGTCCTGACGGCTGCCCCCTTGCCCCGATTCACCGGAAGCTGGATCAGCTGGAAGCGGGGATAGTCTGCCATCACTTCTCTGGCCACCTCGGCCGTTCGGTCCTGGCTTCCGTCATCCACCAGGATGACCTCCGCCTCGATCTTTCTTGATTCCAGATAATCTTTTATCAAAAAAAGGGTAAAGCCTATTCTTTTTTCCTCGTTGTAAGCGGGTATGACAATGGAAAGGTACGGCTGGTTTGAAATGTTCATTTTGGCAGCAATTTATCTATCACCAGAAAAGCCAGGATGATCATCACCATAAAAAAAGCCATGGTGGTCAGGGCAAATTGCAGGGACAATTTCCTGGCTCTTTTCAGGTCTTCAGGAAAGTGCTTTCTGTATTCGGCATAGGTTATGAAGTAGGCGGAGAGTGCAGCTAACGGGGAAAACACCAGCGCCAGAATGATTGCCAGTCTGCTCATCTCCATCAATTCTTTTCAAAGAGATTATAACAGAAGCTGTTGTCCGGCATAAAGCTAAAGTGAAAGTTTCTGCCCGCGAGAAAGGATAGAGGAGATATGATACTCCCCGCAGGTCAGAGAGAAGTTATTTTGTTTTCAGACGGGAAATGTGGATAATAAGACAGTGAAAGAGAAAGAAAAAGAAAGAGAGGAGGGAAAAGATGCGTTTGAGAAATAGTCTCTGCTCGATTATGGCCGCTCTGGCGCTGGTTATCCCCATTCTGTTAATCGCGCCAGAGCTCCAGGCACAGAGCAGGACGGCTGCTGCCCAGCGGCCCCCCCTTAAAGTGTTCGTTTCGGTCGACATGGAGGGAATCTGGGGAGTGGTCCACGGGAATCAATGTTCCTCAGAATCACCCGAATACCAGATAGCTCGAAAATGGATGGCTCAGGACACCAACGCTGTGGTTCAGGGTCTGTTTGAAGCCGGAGCCACCGAAGTGGTGGTCAACGATTCTCACGGCAGCATGAGAAACATAATCGCCAGCGACCTTGACCCGAGAGCGGTTTTGATCTCGGGCTCGCCTAAACCGCTGTCGATGATGGAGGGCATAGATTCAAGTTTTGCTGCCTGTGTTTTCGTCGGCTACCATGCCCGGGCTGGCTCCTCCGCGGCCATTCTCGACCATACGATTTCCGGAGCAGCCATCTATTCGATAAAAATAAACGGGATAGAAATGCCGGAGCTGGGTATCAACGCGGCCATTGCCGGTTATTTCAACGTGCCGGTTATCATGCTGACCGGAGACACCGAGACCTGCCGTCAGGCTCAGGAGCTTCTCGGCAAATCGCTGGTGACCGTGCCGGTGAAGGAAGCGGTAAACCGGCTGGCTGCTAAGAACTATCCGCGCGACCGTGTGCTGGCTGACCTCCGGGAAGGCGCCAGAAAGGCTCTTTCGTCTTTGAAGGAGATGAAACCTTATAAACTTGAGCCGCCGTTTGAATTCGAACTGAATTTCCACAACAGTCAGCAGACCGAGCTTGGAGTCCTGATTCCGGGAGTAAGAAGGACATCACCCAGGACACTCGCCATTTCCACTCAGGATTATCTTGACGGGTTCAAACTGATGAGGGCGCTTATCGCCCTGGCCGGCGTGAGCTGAGAGGTAGACTCGATAAGAAGCGAGACAGATTCTGAAGAAGGAACCTGCTCTTTCCGGATGGCTGCCGGCAGGTGAAGAGGTCGGGGGCGGGGTGATTGAACGGCCGTGCGTAAGGCTATTATGATGTGGTCGATAATCAGCTCGTCAGCAGAAAGAAGGGAAAGTGAACTCAGTAATTCCCGGCTCGGGAATAGAGCATTAAAAT
>FWWL01004630.1_pt1 | contig 22815 bp, 22 predicted proteins | sample 2228331 | NCBI WGS metagenome assembly FWWL01 (sample SAMEA103939775, study PRJEB20133) | metagenome | reverse complement strand
GCCAGGCGAGCCGCCTTGCGGCCGCCAGCCCGCGCCGGCCTTTGACTCCTCCACCGGCTTCCGGCTGGCGGACGGCTCCTTGCTTTCCGCCGACGCCTCCTGGGTCCCACGGGAGCGGTGGGAGGCGCTCAGCCCTGAGGCGCGGGAGGGATTCCTGCCCCTTGCCCCGGATGCGGCCTTCGAGGTAGGCGTTCGAGGAAGCGGGACGCCCCAACTCCGGGTCCGCAGGTCCCGCGGCACCCCCGACCAGCTCTCCACCGACTCCTGCAGCCCCACACCGCCACCACCTGCTTGCAGCCGTCAGTACACCTGCCACCACGACCGCCAGGGCCCCGCTCCCGCTCCAGCCCGGCCTTCCATGCTGCAGGCAGAAGAGCGGCGGGTCCGGAGCCGTCTCGGCTTGCCGGCCGGCTGCCCGGTAGACGACCGACGTTGCTCAGCCTCCTTTCGAGATGTGTTCCGAGCTCGTGCTCTGGCCCGTCCGCCGCCACCGCTCTACCGCCCCCCTTTCCGTGTGGAGCCGGTGGCCCCTTGACGGGGAAACCCGGACGGGGTACCTTACGCCCGAATGGGGCCAACACGAAACATAGTTCCATATCGTGGAACGCCCCGGGGCGCACGCGCAGTGGAACGGTCGCTGGACGTCCTCCTGGCGTTTGTGGAAGGGCCGTCACACGTCGGGATCAGTGAGCTAAGCCGGCGCCTCGGACTTCCCAAGGGGACGACCCATCGGCTCGTGGAGGTTCTGGTGGCGCGGGGCCTGCTGAGCCAGGACCCGGGGACGGCCCGCTACAGGTTGGGAGTCACAGCGCTGCGTCTCGGCAACGCGTTCCTCAAGTCCCTGGACGTCCGGGAGGCCGCGCTTCCGGTGATGCAGGACCTGGCGCGGCGGACGGGCGAGACGGTGAACTTGAACATCGCGCGGGACGGGTACCGGGTGTGCATCGAGAAGGTAGACAGCGTGCAGGCGGTCCGACACTTCGTGGAGCTCGGCCGTCCGGAGCCGCTGTACGCGGGTGCCTCCGGCAAGGTTTTGCTGGCCTTCTTGGAGCCCGCGGAGGTGGAGGCGGTGATTCGCCGGGGCCTGCGGCGGCTGACCCCGCGCACCGTCACCGACCCGGACCGCCTGCGCGCGGAGCTCGCGGAGATCCGACGGCGCGGGTACGCGGCCAGCGTGGGCGAGCGGGTGGACGGGGCTTCCGCGGTGAGCGCGCCGGTCCGCAACGGGCAGGGGCAAGTGGTGGCCGGCCTGACGGTGTCCGGGCCCACGTACCGGTTCACCCCGGCGCGGGTGCGGGCGTTCACCGCCCTCGTGCTCCAGGGGGCCGCAGCGGTTTCCGCGGCGCTCGGGTATGTGGCGGAGGGCGGGCGGGCCGCAGGTGCGGCGGCCGCCCGGCGGGGAGGGCGGCGTGTCGGCGCGTGAGGGGGTCGTGGCCCACCTGCAGCGTTTCCTCGACCTGGTGGCCGCGCGGCGGTTGAACGAGGCAGAGGCCTTCCTGGCGCCCGGCGCGGTCCTCGTGTTCCCCGGTGGAGTGCGGTTCCGTTCGCTCCACGAGATGGCCGCCGCGGCCCGCGGGAGGTACCGGTGGGTGCACAAACGCGTGGAGCGCTGGGACGTGCTGCCGGGCGAGGACGGCGTGACCGTTTACTGTCTGGGGACGCTGGAGGGGGAAGACGTGGGAGGCCGGCCGTTTGCGGGTGTGCGGTTCGTCGACCGCTTCGAGCTGCGCGGGGGGCGGATCGTCCGACACGAGGTGTGGAACGACCTGGCGGAGCGGGGCGTGGGTACGGCCGCAGAGGGAACCCCCGCAGGCGGGCTCCGGTGAGGGGACCGTGGGCATGACCCTGACGGAGCGGATCATCGCGCGCGCGGCGGGCGTGCCCGCGGTGCGCCCGGGGGAAGAGGTGTGGGCCTCCGTGGACCTCGCGGTGATGCACGACTCGTCCGGGCCGCGGCGCATCGCACCCGTTCTGGACCGGCTCGGGGGCCGCGTGTGGGACCCCCAGCGGGTCGTGCTGGCCATCGACCACTTCACCCCCGCGGCGACCCTCACCCACGCGGAGATCCTGGCCCTGACCCGTACGTGGGCCCGCAGCCACGACCTGCCCCACTTCTTCGACGCGCAGGGGGTCCTGCACAACCTGTTGCTCGAGGAGGCGCTGGCGCGCCCGGGCATGCTGGTGGTGGGTGCCGACTCCCACACTTGCACCGCGGGTGCCGTGGGAGCGTTGGCAGTCGGGGTGGGGGCCACTGAGCTGGCGACGGTCTTGGCCACCGGGGAGATCTGGCTGCGGGTGCCCCACACGGTGCTCGTCCGGTTCGACGGGCGGATGCCGGACTACCTGACAGCACGCGACCTCGCCATGGGCGTGCTCCGCTCGTTGAAGGCAGACTTCGCCCTCTACCGGGCCGTGGAGTACGCGGGGGAGGCGGTGGAGGGGCTCGGGCTGGACGAGCGCGCGGTGCTGGCCAACCAGGCGGTGGAGATGGGTGCGAAGAACGGCATCTTCCCCCCTCCGCCTGGCACCCTCCCAGGTTCAGAGGGCGACCTCGACTTGAGCCCGTCGCCGGCGGAGGTGTGCGAGGCGGTCTACGCGTTCCGGGTGGCGGACTTCCCGCCGTTCGTGGCGGTGCCTCCCCGGGTGGACGAGGTCCACCCGGTACGCGAGCTGGACGGCACGGCGCTGGATCGCGCGTACATCGGGTCCTGCGCGGGCGGCAAGGCGGCGGACCTGAGGCTCGCCGCGCGCGTGCTGCGGGGACGGCGGGTGCGGATCCCGCTGGTGGTGACGCCCGCCACGCAGGGGGTCGTCCGCGCGTGCCTGGCGGACGGGACGCTGCAGGCATTGGTGGAGGCGGGCGCGGTGGTCCACGCACCGGGGTGCGGCGCGTGCGCGGGGCTCCACTCCGGCCTGCTGGGGCCCGGGGAGCGCTGCGTGGCCACCGTCACGCGAAACACTCCGGGGAGGATGGGCCACCGCACCGCGGAGGTCTACCTCGCCTCCCCCCTCACGGTGGCCGCCTCGGCGCTGACCGGTCGCCTGACCGACCCACGGGAGGTGCTGTGATGGACGTCCTGGAGGGGCGTGCGTGGGTGTTCGGGGACCACGTGACCACGGACGACATCTACCCCGGCCGGTACCTGGAGCGGCCGCTGGAAGAGGCCGGACGGTACGCCATGGCTGGGATCGACGAGGAGTTTGCGGGCCGAGTCCGGCCGGGGGACTTCGTGGTGGCGGGGGTGAACTTCGGGGCCGGCAGCAGCCGGGAGGCGGCCGCGGTGGCGCTCAAGCAGGCGGGGGTGGCGGCGGTGATCGCGCGGTCCTTCGGCCGGATCTTCTTCCGCAACGCCATCAACAACGGCCTGCCCGCGGTCATGGTCCCTGACACGTCAGGCGTCCGGACGGGCGACCGGCTGCGCGTGGACCTCGTAGGGCGTCGGGTCACGGTCGTCCGCACGGGCGAGGCGCTGGACATCCTGAACCTGACCGGGATTTCCCTGGACATCCTGCGGGCCGGCGGGATCCTCCCGTACACGGAAGTCCGGCTGGCCGCGAGGCGGCCTTCATGACGCGGGCGGCGTGGCTCCGGCAGCGGCTGTCAAGCGGCCCCATCCTGGTGGCGCCGGGTGCCGCGGACGCCCTCACGGCCCGCATCGTGGAGCGGACGGGGTTCGAGGCGGTGTACTTCACCGGGGCCGGGTTCTCGTACACCCACCTCGGCGCACCCGACCTGGGGCTGGTCACCCTGACGGAGACCGCTTCGCGTGTGGGCGCCGTGGCCGAGGCCACGCGGCTGCCGGTCCTGGTGGACGCGGACGACGGCTACGGGGGCCCGCACAACGTCCGCCGCACGGTCCGGTTGCTGGAAGCGGCCGGGGCCGCGGCGGTGCAGATCGAAGACCAGACGGGGCCCAAGCGGTGCGGGCACCTGGCGGGCAAGGGCGTGGTGCTGGTGGAGACCATGGTGGGGAAGATCCAGGCGGCGCTGGACGCGCGGCGCGACCCGGACCTGGTGGTGATCGCGCGGACGGACGCCCGGGCCGTGGAGGGGCTGGAGGCCGCCCTGGACCGCGCGCACCGCTACCGGGAGGCGGGCGCGGACGTGGTGTTCGTCGAAGCACCGCGCAGCCGGGAGGAGCTGGCCCGGGTGGCGCGGGAGCTCCCGCCCCCGGTCATGGCCAACATGGTGGAGGGCGGGGTGACGCCCACAGTCCCCGCGGGCGAGCTGGAGGCCATGGGCTTCCGCCTGGTGATCTTCCCCGGGTCCGCGGTGCGGGCGGGCGCGGCGGCGGTGTTGCGGGCCATGCGGGTGCTGAGGGCGGAGGGGACCACAGACGGCCTGCGGGGCGAGATGCTGAGCTTCGACGAGCTGAACGAGCTGCTGGGGCTTCCTGACTACCAGCAGCGGGAAGGCCGGTACGTGGGGAGCGCCCCGTGACCTGGTGCGGAGCGGTGCGAAGGGTACGTTCCCCGCAGGCAGGGCGGGCGCCCCACGGGAGGCGCGGGGAGGAGGGAGGAGGATGGCCCGGTTCGACCTCGCGGTGGTAGGTGGCACGGTGGTGATCCCGTACGTGGGGACCGTACGGTGCGACGTGGGGATCCGTTCGGGGCGCGTGGCCGCGTTGCTAGACCGCGTCCGCCCCGAGGAGGCGGACGGGCTGGTGGACGCGCGGGGCAAGCTCGTGTTCCCCGGTGCCGTGGACTCCCACTTCCACCTGGGCATCTACCGGAGCCTGGCGGAGGACACGGCCAGCGAGACCCGCTCGGCGCTGGTGGGCGGCGTGACCTCCGTGCTGTCCTACTTCCGCACGGGGCGCCACTACCTCAACCGCAGCGGGCCGTACCGGGAGATCTTCCCTGAGGTGCTGGCGGCGGTGGACGGGCACGCGTACACCGACTACGGGTTCCACATCGCCGTCATGACGGAACCCCAGCTGGACGAGGTGGAGTGGCTGATCCAGGAGGGCGTCACGTCGTTCAAGTACTACATGTTCTACAAGGGGCTGAATCTGACCGCGGACTCCACCCGGGCGAGCGAGTACACCCTCACGGACACCTACGACCTCGGCCACCTCTTCCTGCTCATGCAGCGGGTCAGCCAGCAGGCGCAGCGGCGGGGCCGCGAGGGGCGGATCTCCCTGAGCCTGCACTGCGAGCACGCGGAGCTGCTGCGGGTGTTCATCGACCAGGTGCGGCGGGCGGGGCTGGAAGGCCTGGAGGCGTACCACCGCGCGCGCCCTCCCCTTTCTGAACGGCTGTCCCTGGCAGAAGCGGTGCTCCTGGCGGACGCCACCCACTGCCCCATCAACCTCCTCCACCTGAGCAGCCGGGAGGTGATGGCGGCCGCGGCGGAGGCGAAGCGGGACTACCCGCACCTGGACATCCGGCTGGAGACCACCGTCCACCACCTGGCGCTGACCTACGACACCGCCGGGGGCATCCGGGGTAAGGTGAACCCGCCCATCCGCAGCGAGGACGACCGCCAGGCGCTCTGGGAGGCGGTGGTGCGGGGCGAGGTGGACACGGTGGTCAGCGACCACGCCTGCTGCTTCGAGGAGGAGAAGGGGGAGGACCTGTGGCGTGCGCTCCCGGGGTTCGGAGGCACCGCTCTGCTCTACCCGTACCTGGTGTCGGAGGGAATGCACCGGCGGGCGTTGTCCCCCACCCGGGTGGCGGAGCTGGCCAGCGCCAATTCCGCCCGCGCCTTCGGCCTGTACCCGCGCAAGGGCACCGTCGCTCCGGGCGCGGACGCGGACCTGACGGTGGTGGACCCGGAGCGGGAGCAGGAGGTACACCCAGAGCTGTTGCTCTCCGCACAAGACTTCACTCCGTTTGCGGGGATGAAGTTGCGGGGGTGGCCGGTGTATACCATCCGACGGGGCGAGGTCGCCTTCACCCGCGGGGAAGTGGTGGCACCGCCCAAGGGGCGGTACTTGAGGCGGCCGCTTCAGGTGGAGGGGCTGCCCGAAGCAGGGGAGTGAGGGGAGCACAGACGACGGGAGGAGGGAGACCATGGGCAGGCAGAGGTCCGCAGTCCTTCGGTACGGGGTCCTGCTGGTAGGACTCATGCTGGCCACGTCCGTGGAGCTGGTGGCGGGTGTCGCGCCGCCCGCGGAGACGGTAACGGTGGGCTTTAGCTTGCCGCTGACGGGGGCGGCGGCGAGGGAAGGACAGGAAAGCCTGGAGGGCGCTCAGCTGGCAGCGCGGCTGATCAACGAGGCTGGGGGGGTTCGGGTGGGGGGCCGGACGGTGCGGTTCGAGATCGTCGGGGAGGACGACCGGTGCACCCCCGTAGGCGGGACCGAGGCGGCCAACCGGCTGGTGGCGCGGCGGGTCCAGTTCGTGGGCGGGAGCTTCTGTAGTAGCGCCGCACTGGCGCAGCAGCCGGTCTTTGCGCAGGCAAAGATCCCGCAGATTGTATACGCGTACGCGACCGACCTGACCGGGGCGGCGCGGCAGCGGGCAGGCGCGGAGCTGTCCGTCCGGCTGGGGCCGCAGGCGCTGATCGAGATGGCACCGCTTGCCAAGTACGCGGTGACGGTGAACAACCACCGTCGGTTCTTCGCCATGGCGCAGAACACGGACTTCGGGCGGTCCATGGTCGGTGAGTTCCGCCGGGTGTTGGAACGCCTCGGCGGCCGGCTGGTGGCGGAGCCCGAGTTCTACACCTTCCCCGGCACCACGGACTTCCGGACCATCCTGACGAAGGCTCGGGGGTCTGGCGCGGAGGCGCTTCTGGCCATCGGTTTGGTGGGCGAGATGATCGGGGTGTCGTTGCAGTTCCGGGAGTTGGGGCTGACCCTGGGGTTTTACGGCAGCGACTTGCTGGAGGATCCCGCGTACCAGGCCGCGGTGGGGGAGCGGGCCAACGGGTTCTTCTACCCGTGGGTGTACGACGACGGGGTAGACCCCCGGCGCTTCACGCGGACGGACCCGGAGCGAATGGCGCGGGAGATGAGCCTGGCCTTCCTGAGCGGGCTGAAGAAGCGGTCCACGCGGAACCATGGCTGGGGCTGGGGGACGATCCAGCTCCTCAAACAGGCGATGGAGAGGGCGGGGTCCACGGAACCGGAACGGGTCATGAGAAGGGTCATGTCGGGGGACCGCTTCGAGCTGCCGTTCGGGACGTACGGGTTCCTCCCGTGCGGGCAGGCGGACATGCGGGTCGGCGTGGCCACGTACGTGGACGGGAGGCGCACGCTGCTCGTGGACCGGGACTTTGGAGGCCGCCCGCCGGTGGTGCTGGCTGCGCAGGATCTCTGCCCGAGGTAGGGAGTGCGGTGTGGATGCTGCCACACTGCTGCAGTTTGCGATCAACGGGCTGTTCGTCAGCGCCGGGTACGCGCTGGTGGCCCTGGGTCTGACCCTGATTTTCGGGGTGCTGCACGTGGCGGATTTCGCGCAGGGCGCCCTGTACATGGTGGGGGCGTACGTGAGCTTCTATGCGAGCCGGGAGGGTGGGTACTTTCCCTCCGTTTTCCTGGCCATGGGGGCTTGCGCAGGGCTGGCGGTTCTGAATGGCGCCTTCGTCTACCGGCCGCTGGCCCGACACGGGGGCGCCCTGTCCTTCATCGCCGCCCTTGGCATCCTGTTGGTCCTGCAGAACGCGGCGCTCTGGTTGTTCGGTGGGGAGTACCGGCTCGTCCCGACACCCTTCGGGGACGGGAAGTTGGAGCTGGCAGGAGCTGTGCTGAGTCACCACCAGGTGTTCGTCCTGGCGAGTACGGCGGTGCTGGTGGTGCTCCTGTGGCTCGGGCTTCGGTACACGAAGGCGGGGAAGGCCCTGCGAGCGGCGGCGCAGGACCGGGAGGCAGCTCTGCTGGTAGGAGTGGACAGCAGCCGGGTCGGGTTGCTGGCGTTCGGCCTGGCAGGCGCTCTTGCGGGTGCCGCGGGAGCGCTCATGGCCCCCGTCCGAGCTTTCGACCCCCACGTGGGGGCCATCGTGATCCTCAAGTCCTTTGCCATCGTCATCTTCGGAGGGATGGGGAGCCTGCCCGGGGCGGTGGTGGGCGCGGCCGTGGTGGGGATGGCGGAGACGTTCACCGCGGCGTACACCCGGGCAGAGTTTGCGGACCTGGCGGCCTTCGTGCTGATGGTGCTCGTGCTGTTCCTGCGGCCGCAGGGGCTGCTGGGGCGCACCTCCGCCTGAGGGAAGGGAGAGGATGTTCCTGCGGAACCGGTTGGCCGGTGCGCTGGCGCTGGTGGCAGCGGTGGCGGCTCCGCTGGTTCTGAAAAGCCCCGCGCACCAGAACCTGTTGGTCCTCACCGGCATCAACGTGGTGCTGGTGGCCAGCCTGGACATGCTGGTCGGGCAGAGTGGGCTCCTGTCCCTCGGGCACGCCGGCTTCGGGGGGATCGGGGCGTACACGTCCGCGCTCCTGGTGATGCGGGGCGGCGTCCCGTTCCCTGCGGCGTTGCTGGCGGCAGGGTGCGCGGCGTCCGCGGCGGGGGTCTTCGTGGGGTACCCCGCGCTGCGGCTCCGGGGCCACTACTTTACGTTGGTGACGTTTATTTTCGGAATCATCGTGACGTTGCTCCTGACCAGCCTGGTGGAGTGGACGCGGGGACCCATGGGGTTGCCGGGAATTCCCTTCGCGACGGTTCCTTCGCCCTGGGGCCCCGTGGTGCTGAACACATTCCGGTCCAAGGTGGAGTACTACTACCTGGTGCTCGGTTGGGCAGTCCTGACCTTGTGGGTGCGGGGGAGGGTGGCAGGGTCGCGGATGGGACGTGCCCTGCTCGCGGTCCGGGAGGATGAGGACCTGGGCCAGGCGGTGGGCGTGGACACCCACCGGTACAAGGTTGGAGTGTTCGCGCTGAGCACCGCGCTGGCCGGGGTTGCCGGGGGGTTGTACGCCCACTACACCGCGTTCCTGGCTCCGGAAGTGTTCGATTTTGTGGCGTCCTTCGAGCTGTTCGTCATGGCGTTGGTAGGGGGAGCGGGAACCCCGGCGGGCCCCGTGGTGGGGCCGGTGCTGCTGACGGTCGTCCGTGACCTGCTGAGGGAGGTACACCCGGTGGCGGCGGCGATCCTGTTCGGCGTGTTCCTGATCGCCACCATACGGTTCCTGCCGGACGGGCTGGTGGGCGGGTGGCGGCGTCTGGCCGCCCGGGGAGGGGCGCGGTGAGAGGGAAACCGTTGTTGGTGGTGGAGGGGCTGACCCGATGGTTTGGAGGATTCCGAGCGGTCTCCAACGTGAGTTTTCAGGTGGGGGAGGGGGAGGTGGTGGGGCTCGTGGGGCCGAACGGTGCGGGGAAGACCACCACGTTCAACCTCATCACCGGGTTCCTGCGTCCCCACGCGGGGCGGGTGTTGTTCCGCGGGGAGGACGTGACAGGCCAGGCCCCGTACCGGCTGGCCCGCAAGGGCATGGTTCGCACGTTCCAGCAGACGAAGGTGTTCGGCCGGCTGACGGTCGAGGAGAACATCCGGTTGGGCTTACACCGCCACGAGCCGGGTGGTCTCCGCCGGACGCTGTTCGGACTGCCGGCCCACGAGAGGGGGGCCCTGGAGCGGCGGGTGGGAGAGGTGCTGGAGCTCACCGGGCTCGGGCCCCGGAGAGAGCGGCGGGCGGACGAGCTGCCGTACGGGGAGCAGCGCGTGCTGGGCATGGCGGTGGCCCTGGCGGTTGATCCAGTGCTGCTGCTGCTCGACGAGCCGCTCGCCGGCATGAACCCCGTGGAGGTGGACGCCGCCATGGCCCTGGTGGGGGCTGTGAGGGAGCGGGGGGTGACGGTCCTGCTCATCGACCACCACATGGAAACGTTGATGCGGCACTGTGACCGGTTGGTGGTGCTGCACCACGGGGAAAAGTTGGCGGAAGGAGCCCCGGCCGAGGTGCGGAGCCACCCGGAGGTGATCCGGGTGTACATGGGCGAGGAGGCGGCGCTGTAGGCAATGGGGCCGCAGGCCGGTGGGCACGTGGGTGGGGCCTCGAGGGGGAAAGACGGCATCCTCCTGGACCTGCGGGACGTCACCGTGTACTACGGGCGGGTGAGGGCTCTGCAGGGCGTCCACTTGCAGGTCAACCCGGGAGAGATCGTGGCGCTGCTGGGTGGGAACGGGGCGGGGAAATCCACCACCCTCCGAGCCATCTCCGGGCTGGTACGTCCTCACAGCGGGCACATCCTGTTCCGCGGTCGGCACCTCGAGAGGCTGGACCCCACCACCATCGTGCGGCTGGGAATCGCACACTGCCCCGAGGGTCGGAGGCTGTTCCCGGAAATGACCGTCCTGGAGAACTTGGAGATGGGGGCGTACACGCGGGCGGGGAACCTGCGGGAGGATCTGGACCGGGTGTACGCGCTGTTCCCCACACTGGCTGCGCGGCGGCGCCAACTGGCGGGCAGCCTTTCCGGGGGGGAGCAGCAGATGGTGGCCATCGGACGGGCGCTCATGTCCCGACCCGTGTTGCTCTTGCTGGACGAACCCACCATGGGTCTGGCGCCCGCGGTGGTACGGGAGGTGGCGAGGGCCGTCCAGCGGCTCCGGGCGGAGGGTGTCACGGTCCTGCTGGTGGAACAGAACGTGCAGGTGGCCCTGCGGGTTGCAGACCGCGGCTACGTGCTGGAGAACGGGCGGGTGGTGGCAGAGGGCACGGCGGGGGACCTCAAGCAGAATGCCGAAGTGCGGCGGGCGTACCTGGGAGGGTGAAGCACGAGCGGCAGCGGGGTTCCACGCCGGGCGGCGGGCGAGGGCCGCGGGCTGGCCTGCTGGAACCGCTAGCTCCGAGAGAAGCGGGAAGCCAGGTGGGCCCACAGGTCCGCCCGGCCGGGGTCGAAGGGGAGGTAGGGGACCAGCCGGTCCGCGAGGCCCGAGTAGCGGGCCCGTAGCGTAGACGCCAGGTCGGCGGGCGCTGCCACCACCGCAAACGCGTCTACCATCTCGTCGGTGACCAGGTGCGCCATGGCGTCCCACCGGCCGGCGGCGGCCAGCTGCGACAGCCTCTGTGCCACCTCCTGCCAGCCGTGGAGGGCCATGACCGCCCGGTAGGAAGGGGTGGAGGCGTAGAAGGCCACCTGGGACCGGACGAACGCCACCTCCGCTTCCGTGGTGGCCACGAACGCGCTCACCGTCACCGCCACGTCCTGCCGCCTCCGGCCCGCACGGCGGGCGCCTGCTTCCAAGGCGGGCAGGACCACCTGGCGGAGGTACTCCGGGGTGTGCAGGGGGTGCACGTGGAAGCCTTGCGCGACCTCCCCTGCCAGGCGCGCGAGCCCCGTGTTCACCCCTGCTAGGTAGACGGGCACTTCCGGGTGGTCGATGGGCCCCGGGTTGAAGAAGGGCGACATCAGGTTGAGCCGGTAGTAGCGCCCCTCGAACCGCAGGGGCTCTCCCGTCTGCCAGCAGCGCCAGAAGGCCCGGAGGGCCAGGACCTGCTCCCGCAGCTTGCCCACCACGGAGTCTGGCCAGGGCATGCCGAACCGGCGCTCCACGTGGGCGCGAACCTGGGTGCCCAGGCCCAGCACGAAACGGCCGCGGCTGACGCGGGCGAGGTCCCACGCGGTGTAGGCCAGGGTCGCGGGACTCCGGGCGAACGCGATGGCCACGGCGGTGCCGAACTGCAGGCGGTGGGTGTGCTCGAAGACCAGCGGGCCTGGCAGGAAGGGGTCGTGCTGGGTCTCCGGGTTCCACAGGCAGCTGACCCCCAGCTCCTCCGCGGCGCGGGCGAGGTGCGGGACCTCGCGGAGGGAGCAGGGCGGGAGGACCGCGTCCAGCAGCACAAAGGGGACGTTCGCCCCATGGGAGGGGAATCCTGCTGGAGGGGACTGTGGCGGTACACTCGGGGCGTGACGGCAACAGCGCGCGTGCTGGTGCTGGCTTCCACCTCCCCGCAGCGGCGGGCCATCCTGGCCCAGCTGGGCATCCCGTTCGTGGTGGTGGCGCCGCCGTACGAGGAGGACGACGGCGGCGACACAGACCCCGTGGAGATGGTCAGGGCCCACGCCCAGGGCAAGGCCCGGTCGGTGCTGGCGCAGGCCGGGGGACGGCCCGTGCTGGGGGTCGACACCACCGTGGTGCTGGACGGCCGGGCGTGGGGCAAGCCGGCCAGCGCGGAGGACGCCGCGGCCATGCTCTTGGCCCTGTCGGGACGGACCCACACGGTCGTCTCCGGCCTGTGCCTGCTGACGGAGGCGTGGGAGGAGCTGCACCACGCCACCACACACGTGCGCTTCCGGCGTCTGCACGAGCGGGAGGTCCAGGCCTACCTCCGGACCGAGGAGTGGCGGGGCCGCGCCGGCGGGTACGCCATCCAGGGGAGGGCCTCGGCCTTCGTGGAGGCGGTGGAGGGCGACTTCTGGAACGTGGTGGGGCTGCCTGTTCCCCTGCTGGTGGAGCTGCTCCTCCGACGGTGCCCGGAGCTGTACCCGGCGGGCCCGGACGGCTAAGGGTTGAGTTTCTATGCAGGCGAGCGTATACTGATTCGTATGGTCCGGGTCAGCGTGCTGGGTGCCTCCGGCTACACGGGTGGGGAGCTGGTGCGGCTGCTGGCCGGCCACCCCCGGGTGGAGCTGGTGCACCTGACCGCCGCGCAGCACGAGGGGCGTCCCATGGGCGCGGTGTTCCCCAACCTGCGGGGGGTGGTCTCCCACACTTTAGAAGGGCTGGAGGTGCCGCGCATCGCGGACGACTCGGACGTGGTGTTCCTGGCGCTGCCGCACGGTACGGCCCTGCGGGTGGTCCCGGAGCTGCTGGGGGCGGGGGTCCGGGTGGTGGACCTGGGGGCGGACTTCCGGCTGAGGGACCCTACGGCGTACGCCCGGTGGTACAAACAGGAACACACCGCCCCAGAGTTGCTGGGGGAGGCTGTGTACGGACTGCCGGAGCTACACCGGACGAGAGTCCGCAACGCCCGCCTGGTGGCCAACCCGGGCTGCTACCCCTCCGCCGCGGTGCTGGCCCTGGCCCCTCTTGTCCAGGCGGGGCTGGTGGCTGGCCCGGTGGCGGTGGACGCCAAGTCGGGGGTGTCGGGGGCGGGCCGCAGCCCGTCTTCGGGCACGCACTTCGGGGAGGTGAACGAGAACGTCCGGCCGTACCAAGTGGGGGTGCACCGGCACCAGCCGGAGATCGAGCAGGCCCTGGCGGACCTGGGAGGGCGGGTGCAGGTGTTGTTCGTGCCGCACCTGGTCCCCATGACCCGCGGGATCCTGACCACCTGCTACGTCCCCCTGGCACGGCCCCTGTCCCCGGAGGAAGCCGTACGCCTGTACCGGGAGGCGTACGGGGCGGAGCCCTTCGTGCGCGTGCTGGAGGACGAGCTGCCGCAGACGAAGGCCACGTACGGCTCCAACTTCTGCGACGTGGCGGTCCGGGTGGACCCGGAGCGCAACCTGGCGGTGGCCGTGGCGGCTTTGGACAATTTGGGGAAGGGTGCAGCCGGACAGGCGGTGCAGAACCTGAACGTGATGTTCGGTTTTCCGGAGACCGAGGGGCTTTCCACCCCGGCCCTGTTCCCGTAGCCGTCGGACCGAGGTGGCGCATGCTCACAGAGCCGTTGTCCTGGCAACGCACCTCCGGCGGGGTCACCGCGCCGCGCGGGTTTCTGGCCTCCGGGGTGCACTGCGGGATCAAGCAGCGCAAGCGGGACCTGGCCCTGTTGGTCTCGGAGTCCCCGGCTACCGTGGCGGGCGTGTTCACCACCAACCGGGTGAAGGCCGCGCCCGTGTTGTGGTGCCAGGAGGTGGTCCGCCGGGGTGTGGCCCGGGCCGTGGTGGCGAACAGCGGGAACGCCAACGCGTGCACGGGAGATCGCGGACTGCAGGACGCCCGGGAGATGGCGGAGCGGACCGCGCAGGAGTTGGGGGTCCCGCCCGAGCAGGTGCTGGTGGCGTCCACGGGGGTCATCGGGGTCCCTCTGCCCATGGAGGCGGTACGGCGCGGCATCCGCCTCGCGGCCCGCCGCCTGTCCCGGTCCGGGGAGGAGGCCGCGGAGGCCATCCTCACCACGGACGCCTTCCCCAAGACCTCCGCGGTGGCCACCACCGTGGGCGGGGTGCAGGTCACCGTGGGCGGGATGGCCAAGGGTGCGGGGATGATCCACCCCCGGCTGGCCACCACCCTGTGCTTCCTCACCACGGACGCCGCGGTGCCCGCCCCGGTGCTGCAGCGGGCCCTGGAGGAAGCGGTGCGGGTGTCCTTCAACCGGATCACGGTGGACGGGGACACCAGCACCAACGACACCGTGGTGGTGCTGGCCAACGGTCGGGCGGGTGCCCCGCCGGTGGAGGGGGGCGAGGACCTGCGGCGGCTTCAGGAGGCCCTCACGGTGGTAGCGCAGGACCTGGCGCGGATGGTGGTGCGGGACGGGGAAGGGGCGCAGCGGCTGGTGGAGGTGGTGGTGGAAGGCGCCGCGGACGAACAGGACGCGGAACGGGCTGCCTTCGCCATCGCGAACTCCCTGTTGGTGAAGACCATGCTGCACGGGGGGGAGCCCAACTGGGGCCGTGTGGTGGCTGCGGTGGGCTACTCGGGTGCGGAGGTGGACGAACGCCGCCTGGCCGTGTGGTTCGGAGACGTGCAGGTGGTGCGGGGCGGAGTGGGGGTGGAGGGGGTGTTCGACACCGCCGCCCAAGCGCTGCGGCAGCCGGAGGTGCTGGTGCGGGTGGACCTGGCCTTGGGTCAGGGCCAGGCCCGGGTGTGGACGTGTGACCTGGGCGAGGAGTACGTGCGGATCAACGGCAGCTACATCACGTGAGGGCAAAGGGAGCGTTGAGGATCTTGGCGACCCCCTCGCAGGCTCTGGGCCGTTCCCTGGCGGAGGCGTTGCGGTACGTGGCCGCGTGGAAGGGCCGCACCGTGGTGGTGAAGTTCGGCGGCAGCGTGCTGGACGCGCCCTCCGTGGGCACGCTCCCGCAGGACCTGGTCCTGCTGCAGCAGGCCGGCATCCGCCCGGTCCTGGTGCACGGAGGAGGTCCGGAGATCACCCGGCTGTTGGACAAGCTGGGCAAGCCGACCCGGTTCGTGAACGGCCTGCGGGTCACGGACGAGGAGACCATGGAGGTCGTGGAGATGGTGCTGGCGGGGCGGGTGAACAAACACCTGGTCACCCTCCTCCAGCAGGCGGGCGGCCGTGCGGTGGGGCTTTCGGGGAAGGACGGAGTTCTGCTGCGGGCACGCAAGCACGCGCCGGGGGTGGACCTGGGGCTCGTGGGGGAGGTGTCCCAGGTGGACCCCCGGGTGGTGGAGGTGCTGCTGGAGGCGGGATACCTGCCGGTGGTGGCGTCCGTGGGGTTCGGGCCTGACGGGGTGAGCTACAACCTGAACGCGGACAGCGCGGCGGCGGCGCTGGCGGTGGCCCTTCGCGCGGACAAGCTCATCGTCCTCACGGACGTGGAGGGGATCTACCGGGAGACCGGGCAAGGCCGGGAGCTGCTGTCGGAACTCACCCCGGAGGCGGCCCGCACCCTCATCACGGAGGGCGTGGTCTCCCGGGGCATGATCCCCAAGGTGGAGGCGTGTCTGGCCGCCCTGGAAGGAGGGGTGCGGAGCACGCACATCATCGGGGCCGGCATCCCCCACGGGCTGCTGGTGGAGCTGTTCACGGACACCGGCGTCGGCACCATGATCCGCAAGCGGGAACCGGAGGCGTGATGGACACCCAGACGGTGTTGGAGTGGTCGGAGAGGTACCTGTTTCAGACCTACCGGAGGGCCCCCGTGGCCTTTGCCCGGGGTCAGGGGGTGCGCCTGTGGGACCTGGACGGCCGGGAGTACCTGGACTTCGTGGCGGGCATCGCGGTCGTCAGCCTGGGCCACGGACACCCTGCCCTGGTGCGGGCCCTCCAGGAGCAGGCCAGCCGCTACCTGCACGTGTCCAACCTCTACCACATTCCGGAGCAAGCGCGGGCGGCCCGGCTGCTGGCGGAGCGCTCGGGGCTGCCCCGGGTGTTCTTCTGCAACAGCGGGGCGGAGGCCAACGAAGCCGCCATCAAGCTGGCCCGCAAGTGGGGCAGGCAGCGCAAGGGCCCGGACGCCTACGAGATCGTGGTGGCGCACAACAGCTTCCACGGCCGGACCCTGGCTACCCTGGCGGCCACGGGCAACCCCCGCTACCAACAGGGGTTCGAGCCGCTGCCGGAGGGCTTCCGGTTCGTGCCGTACAACGACCTGCAGGCCGCGGAGGAGGCGGTGGGCCCCCGGACGTGCGCGGTCCTCATGGAGCCGGTACAGGGGGAAGGAGGCGTGGTGCCCGCGGACCCCGGCTACCTGCGGGGGCTGCAGGACCTGTGCCGCCGGCGCGGGGTGCTGTTCCTGCTGGACGAGGTGCAGACGGGCGTGGGCCGCACGGGCGCGTGGTTCGCCTTCCAGCGCTACGGCCTGAGCCCGGACGTGGTGACGCTGGCCAAGGGCCTGGGAGGCGGGGTGCCCGTGGGCGCGGTGCTCGCCCAGGAAGAGGCGGCGCGCGTGTTCGCACCGGGAGACCACGGGTCCACCTTTGGCGGCAACCCCTTGGCCTGTGGTGCGGTCTGCGCGGTGCTGGAGACCCTGGCGGCGGAGGGGCTGGTGGAGCACGCGGACCGGGTGGGCGCACACTTGCTGGGGAGGCTCCGGGAGCTGGCCGGGCGTCACCCCCTGGTGGCGGACGTCCGCGGGGTGGGGCTGCTGGTGGCAGCAGACCTGAAGGTGGAGGCGTCCGCGGTGGTGGACGCCTGCCGCCAGCGGGGGCTGCTGGTGAACGCGGTGCGGCCGCAGACGCTGCGGTTGTGCCCGCCCCTGGTGGTCTCCGAGGAGGAAGTGGACCGGGCGGTGCACATCTTGGAGGAAGCGCTGGACGCGGTGGGAGCCGTGGCCCCAGAAGGGAGGTGAGGGAGTTGGCGACGGTGCGGAAGGTGGCGCTGGCGTACTCGGGGGGGCTGGACACCTCGGTGATGGTCCCGTGGCTGCGGGAACGCTACGGGTGCGAGGTGGTGGCGGTGGTGGCGAACGTGGGGCAGCTGGAGGACTTCGAGGCGATCCGCCAGAAGGCCCTGGCCAGCGGTGCCAGCAGCTGCTACGTGGTGGACGTCCGGGACAGCTTCGTCCGCGACTACGTGTTCCCCGCCCTGCGGGCGGGCGCGGTGTACGAGGGCCGCTACCTGTTGGGCACGGCCCTGGCCCGGCCGCTGATTGCCAAGGTGCAGGTGGAGGTGGCGCTGCGCACGGGCTGCGACGCCCTGGCGCACGGGTGCACCGGCAAGGGCAACGACCAGGTCCGGTTCGAGCTGGCCTACCAGGCCCTGGCACCCCACCTCCAGGTGATCGCGCCCTGGCGGGAGTGGGAACTGCGCAGCCGCGAGGAGGAGATCGCCTACGCGCGCAGGCACGGCATCCCCGTGAGCGCCACCCCGGAGAAGCCGTACAGCATCGACCAGAACCTGTGGCACACCTCCTACGAGGGCGGGGTGTTGGAAGACCCCGCGGCCATGCCCCCTGGGGACATGTTCCAGCTCACCGTGGACCCCGCGGACGCGCCCGACGTGCCGCAGTACGTGGAGGTGGGGTTCGAGGCGGGCCTGCCCGTGTCCGTGGACGGGGTGCGCATGCCGCCGGCGCAGCTGGTGGAGTCCCTCAACGCCATCGCGGGCGCCCACGGGGTGGGCCGGGTGGACGTGGTGGAGAACCGGCTCGTGGGGATGAAAAGCCGCGGCGTGTACGAGACGCCCGCGGGCACGGTGCTGCTGGCCGCCCTGCGGGACCTGGAGGCGTTGACCTTGGACCGGGACACCCTGCACTTCAAGGAGCTGGTGGGGTCGCGCTACGCCCAGCTGGTGTACTACGGGCAGTGGTACTCGCCCCTGCGCGCGGCCCTGGACGGATTCCTCGAGGTGTCCCACCGGTGGGTCACGGGGACGGTGACGGTGAAGCTGTTCAAGGGGTCGTGCCTGCCGGTGGCGCGGTCCTCCCCGTACTCCCTGTACCGCCACGACCTGGCCACCTTCGGCGAGGACAGCACCTACCGGCAGCGGGACGCGGAGGGGTTCATCCGGCTGTTCGGGCTGCCCACCCGCGTGTTTGCGGGCGTGCACCCGGAGGTGCGGGACCTCCACGTGGAGGAGCCCGTTCGCTGAACTCCCATGCCGGAACAGGACGCACCGGGCAAGCTCTGGGGGGGCCGGTTCGCGGAGGAGCTGGACCCGGTGCTGCACCGCTTCACCGCCTCCTTCCCCTTTGACCGGCGGCTGGTCCGCGCCGACCTGGTGGGCAGCCTGGCCCACGCCCGCATGCTGGCGGAGGTGGGCATCCTGGGGCGGGAGGAGGCGCAGGCGGTGCTGCTGGGGCTGGCGGGGATCCTGCGGGACGTGGAGGAAGGCCGCCTGGTCGCCTCGGGGCCGGAGGAGGACGTGCACACGTGGATCGAGCGGGTGCTCTACGACCGCGTGGGGGAAGCCGCGGGCAAGCTGCACACCGCCCGCAGCCGGAACGACCAGGTGTCCACCGCCCTCCGGCTGTACGTGCGCGACCGGCTGCGGGAGCTGGTGGAGCGGGTGGTGGCCCTGCAGGAGGTGTGGGTGGGGCAGGCGTCCGGACACGTGGAAACGTGGATGCCCGGGTACACCCACCTGCAGCGGGCCCAGCCCGTGAGCCTCGCGCACCACCTGCTGGCCCACGTGTGGGCCCTGAACGCGGACGCCCGGCGGATGCAGGCGGTCCACCACCAGGCGGGTGTCTCGGTCCTGGGGGCCGGCGCCCTGGCGGGCAGCCCCCTGCCCCTTAGGCCAGACCGGACCGCCTACTGGCTGGGGTTTTCCGCGCTGTTTTCGAACAGCATCCACGCGGTGGCGGACCGGGACTACGTGATGGAGACCGCCTTCGCGTGCGCCGTGGCGTTGGTCCACTTGTCCCGGTGGGCGGAGGAGGTGGTCCTGTGGAGCTCCGCGGAGTTCGGCTTCGCGGGGCTGCGGGACTCGGTGGCAAAGGGCTCCAGCCTCATGCCCCAGAAGAAGAACCCGGAAGTGGCCGAGCTGATCCGCGGCAAGGCGGGACGGGGGGTGGCCGCGGTGGCGGGGCTGCTCACGGTGGTGAAGGGGCTGCCTTTCGCGTACAACAGCGACCTGCAGGAGGACAAGGAAATGCTGTTCGACGCCCTGGACACCGCCGCGGGGTGTCTGGAGGCGGCCCGGGTGCTGGCCGCGGGCGTGGAGTACCGGCCGGACCGCATGCGGGCGGCACTGGCGTCCGGCTACCTCACCGCCACCGACCTGGCGGACTACCTGGTCCGGAGGGGCGTGCCCTTCCGCACCGCCCACGAACAGGCGGGCAGGGCCGTGCGGGAGGCGGAGGCCCGGGGCTGCGAGCTGTGGGAGCTGCCCCTGGACGTCCTGCGGGCCGCCTGCCCCGGGGTGGAGCCGGACGTGTACGAGGTCCTGCGCCCCGAACACGCGGTCCGCGCCCGGCGGTCGTGGGGCGGGCCCGCCCCGGAGCGGGTGGCCGAGCAGCTGGACGCCGCCCGGCAGGAGCTCCAGACCACCCGGGCTTGGCTGCAGGCGGCCACCCTCCCGCCCATCTACGCCGCCTACCGGGAAGGACGCTTGCTGCAGGACCTATGAACCGCGCCCAGCGGGAGCGCCTGATCCTCGAGGTGGTGACTTCCCATCCCGTCCGGACCCAGCAGGAGCTGGTGGCAGCCTTGCAGGAGCGCGGGCTGCGGGTGACCCAGGCCACGGTGTCCCGGGACATCAAGCGGATGGGTCTGGTCAAGGTCCCGGGTCCCGACGGGCGCTACCGGTACGCGCCGCCCCAGGGGGTCCAGCAGGCAGTCCCCCCCGGTGCCCGGGCGAAGCTGGCGGCAGCTTTCCGGGAGTTCGTCACGGGGGTGGACTGGGGGGACAGCCTGGTGCTGGTGAAGACCCTGGCAGGCCGGGCCAACGCGGTGGCCGCGGCCATCGACGAAGCCCGGATGCCGGAGGTGGCGGGGACCGTGGCAGGCGACGACACCATCCTGGTGGTGGTGCGCCGCCCGGAGGACCGGGCCTCGGTCGTCCGGGTCCTGGGCGGGCTGTTAGAATAGCGGGGCGACGGAGGCGGACCGGGTGCGGATCCCAGACCGCTGGCGACCCGCCGGGCTTGTGGGTGTCTTCGCGGTGCTCCTCACCGCGGCGGCCCTTGTTCCCGATTTCCCGCCGCGTGTTCCCCCCAGGCCGGGCACGGTGAGCCCCCAGGACGTGGTGGCACCCCGCACCGTGGAGTTCGTGGACTGGGAACGGACGGAGGCGGTGCGGGAGGAGGTGGCGGCTGCAGTACCGCCCGTGTACCGGTCCGTGCCGGGAGCCCTGGACCAGGCGGAGCGGGAGGCGAAGGGGCTGGTGGAGTCCGTGCTGTCCCTGCGGGCCGCCCGGCATCCCTCCCGGGAAGCCAAGCGGGAAGCCCTGCGCCGCCTGGGCCTGGAGGGCCAAGCCCTGGACGGGGCGCTGTCCCTGGAGCGGGCGGACCTGGTGGCGGCCAGGGACGCGGCCGTCTCCGCCCTGTACCGCCTCATGGCGCGTCCCCTGCGGGCGGAGGACGTAGAGGGCGCCCGCCGGCAGGCAGAACCCGTGCTGCGGGAGAAGGGGGTGCGGGGTGTTGCCCTGCCCTTCGCCCGGTGGCTCGTGGAGCGTGCGCTGCGTCCGACCCTGGTGGTGGACGAGGTCCAGACCCGGCGTGCCCGCGAGGCCGCCCGGGCCAGCGTGGAGCCCGTCCGCGTGCGGGTGCTGAAGGACGAGGTGGTGGTGCGCCGGGGCGAGGTGGTCCGGCCTGACCACCTCCGCAAGCTGCAGGCTTTGGGGCTGGCCTCCACGCCGTGGCAGGCGGACCGGCTGGTCGGTACGGCCCTGCTGGCCGCGCTGGTGGCGGCGCTGGTGGGAGGCTACCTGAGCCGGTTCCAGCCGGAGGTGTGGGCGAGCCCCAAGCTGGTGCTGCTGGTGGGCTTGCTGGTGTGGGTGGGTGCTGCGGGAACCCGGCTGGTGGCGACCTTGGTGCACCCCATGCTCGTGCCCCCCGCGGCGGTGGCCATGCTGCTCACCGTCCTCCTCAACCCCCGCGTGTCCCTGTTCACAGCAGGGGTGATGGCGGTGCTGGCCGGGACTTTCGGTGGCCAGGACGTGCGCCTCGCCGCGGTGTCCTACGCGGGGGCCTTGGGAGCGGTGTTCGCGGTCCGGCGGATCCGCCGCCGCAAGGACCTGGCGTACGCGGGGCTGCTAGTGGGTGGCGCTCAGGCGGCCGCCGCCCTGGCGGCAGACCTGCTGGTGGGAGCGCCCCTGCAGGAGGCTGCGACCAACGCGGGTCTGGGGGTGGCAGGCGGGGTGCTGTGCGGGATCCTGGCCACGGGCGCCCTGCCTTACCTGGAAGACCTGTTCGGCCTGGTGACCCCGATCAAGCTGCTGGAGCTCAGCGACCCCAGCCACCCCCTCCTGCGGCGGCTCCAGCTGGAGGCACCGGGGACCTACCACCACACCCTCATGGTGGCCAACCTGGCGGAAGCGGCCGCGGAGGCGGTGGGCGCGGACCCGCTGCTGGCCCGGGTGGGCACGTACTACCACGACATCGGCAAGCTGCGCAGGCCCGGCTTCTTCGTAGAGAACCAGGTGGGCGGGAGCAACCCGCACGACCGGATGACGCCCACCCTAAGCGCGCTCGCGGTGGCCGCGCACGTGCGGGACGGGCTGGAGCTGGCGCGCCAGTACCGTCTGCCCGCGGTGGTGGCGGACTTCATCCCCCAGCACCACGGCACCAGCCTGATGGCGTACTTCTACCACCGGGCGGTGGAGCAGCGGCAGGAGCCCGTGGACCCCGCCGCCTTCCGCTACGAGGGCCCCAAGCCGCAGAGCCGGGAAGCCGCCATCGTCATGCTGGCGGACGGGGTGGAGGCGGCAGCCCGGTCCATCCAGAACCCCACCCCCGACCGGATCCGGGAGCTGGTGCGCCGGATCGTGCACGAGCGGCTGGAGGACGGCCAGCTGGACGAGTGCGATCTCACCTTCCGCGACCTGGAGCGCATCACCCAGGTGTTCACGCGGTTGTTGGTGTCTTTGTTCCACCCGCGGGTGGAGTACCCGGAGGTCAGCCTTGAAGCGCACCGCCGGCGGGCTCGCGGTCTCGGTGCGCTGCCTGTACCGGGCCGACGACCCCGCGTGCGCCCGTAGGCTGGCCCAGCTGGCGCGCCGGGCCGTGGTGCGGGTGCTGCGGGCGCACGGGGTGGCGCACCCCGTGGAGGTCAGCGTGGTCCTGGCAGACGACCCCACCGTGCGCGCCCTCAACCGCGCGTACCGCGGCCAGGACCGGACCACGGACGTGCTGGCGTTCCCCCAGGACGGCCCCGGGCCTGTCCTCGGGGACGTGGTGATCTCCGTCCCCCAGGCGGCCCGCCAGGCCCGCCGGGCGGGCCACCCGCTGGCGCGGGAGGTGGCCCTGCTGGCCACCCACGGCACCCTCCACCTCCTGGGCTACGAGGACGACACCGAAGCGGGCAGGCGCGCCATGTGGGAGGTCCAACACCGCCTGCTCCACGGCCGGCCCGGGAGGAGGGGGAACGGGTGAACCGCAGTCTCCTGGAGGCCTTCCGGGCCGCAGGGAGCGGCCTGCGCTATGCACTGCGGACCCAACGCAACCTGCGGGTGCAGTGCGCGGTGGCAGCCCTGGTCCTGGCGGCGGGTGCGGTCCTGGACCTGTCGGGGGGGGAGGTGGCCCTGCTGCTGCTGGCGTGCGGGCTCGTGGTGGGCCTGGAGGTGGCGAACACCGCGTTGGAGGTGCTGGTGGACGGCCTGTGGCCCCACCCGTCCGAGGTGGCCCGGCGGGTGAAGGACACCGGGGCCGCAGCGGTGGTGGTGGGTGCCGCGGTGGCGGCGGCCGTGGGCGGCG
>FWWL01004364.1_pt1 | contig 22816 bp, 16 predicted proteins | sample 2228331 | NCBI WGS metagenome assembly FWWL01 (sample SAMEA103939775, study PRJEB20133) | metagenome | reverse complement strand
ACTTTCCATATTCATCTTCCACAACACTTCCACCTATCCAAACAAAAACAACATCATTTCGTTGCCTTAAGACTTTCTCAGCTATGTTTAGAAATCTTATTGGGTTTTTTGGTTTGTCCAATCTTGCAACATTTCCTATGATTTTAACGTTTTCAGGTAGGTTGAGTTCTTTTCTCAGCTTGCCTTTTTCAAATTTTTCAGGTGGAATTATGGTATTTGGGATTATTACGTATTGGTTTTCTCTACCAATCTTCCATTTTTTTGCCTTGTTCAAATCGTTTGTACAGAGTAAAACTATCTTGTCGCAAAATTTTGAAGCAAATCTTTCTGCTAAAATAAGTATTTTTCGCTTTAAGCCAGAGTATTGCTCTATTCCCCACCAACCATGAACTGTGTAGATTATCTTTTTTACACCACAACATTTGGCGGCAAGTCTTCCAATGATCCCAGCTTTTGAAGAATGCAGATGAACTACATCGTATCCACCAGATCTTATAATCCTTCGAAGTTCAAAAAATGCTTTAATATCCCTCAGCAAAGATATTTCTCTGACAAGATTTTTCACAACGTGCACTTTTATCTCAATCTTTTCAAGTTCTGATATTAACATTCCATTTTCAGGTCCACAAGCAACCTCTATTTCAAATTCATCGGGATAATATTTCTTTAATCCATAAACCAATGTGTAAAGAACTTTTTGCCCACCAGCCCAGTCCGAGCGCGTGATAACTTGTAAGACTTTTTTCATCATCTTGCACCTTTCTTAAAGATTATCGTTTCAAGTGTTTGAAGCATCACTTTTATGTCGATCCAGCTGTTGCCATTTTTGATGTACCACAGGTCATACTCGAGTTTCTTTTTGTATTCTTCTTTGTTCGAAGCATATTGATAGTTCACCTGCGCCCAACCAGTAATACCTGGTTTACAACGAAGTCTTAGATCAAAAAGAGGTATCTGCCTTGACAATTCCCGATGAAAACTTATCTGCTCAGGTCTTGGTCCAACCACGCTCATGTCACCTTTCAACACGTTTATAAACTGTGGTATTTCATCAAGACGAAGCTTTCGAATTACCCTGCCTACCTTTGTTATTCTATCTTGCTCTTGATCTGCAAACTTTGGTGTTATCATTGCAGCGTTGCGCATGCTTCGAAATTTGTAGACTATGAATTTTTTGCCGCCTTTTCCGATTCGTTCTTGCTTGAATATTATTGGCTTGCCATCTTCTAAGTATATCGCAAGTGCAATCACAAGCATAACTGGGGAAAGTACCACCAAAGCTAATATTGCTACAACTATGTCTAAGATCCTTTTTAGCAACGTGTCGTGGTTTTTGTCAAAGGCAGTTTTGTAGTAGTTTGGATACGCCTTTACAAGTTCAAGCGGGATTCTTTTAAGATGCTTTTCCACAAGTTGGGGCAGCAACGATTGATAGGATCCTTTTCCATCAAGCAATTTTAACATCGTCGCTTCTGAATCGAACAGTACTTCTGCCTTTCCGTCTGGAACAGCTGAAACTTTTTCTATTATCACCGAATCGCTCAGTTCATCAAGAAAGCTATTCATATATGGCTCACGGCAGACAAGGTGGTATTTTTTCTTTCTTGAAGAAATCATCTTTAGAAGACTTATTCTCAATGGAACAAGAGCGACAAAGCAAAACAACGTGTTGGAGAAAACAAAACTCCACGAAAGTTCATAGCGAAAGATCAGTTTGAACAACAGATAAATTGCTATCGATAAAAAAACCGCTACTGCGGTTCGAGAAAGCTGTTTTGAGATTTTCAACTGTTCCTTTTCATACACACGCATTGAATACAAAAATAAGCATATCAACCCGGTAAGCCAGGCGCTTTGCCAGATCTTCCCACCAAAAAACATATTCCAAGCTGCCATTAAGGTTAAGTCCACAAAAGAAAGCATTCGAAATACCCCCAGCTTTTCAAACTAATATCATTGCGGAAATCTCGCAAAGCGTGTTTGTCAACTCAACAAATTTTCTTAAGCTTTCCTTCGTGACTTTCCCTTTTTCCAAGACCAAGTATGCCGCCGAACCTGACAATTTTTCAACCTCAACAGTGCTGTCCAAGAAATTCGAAACTTTGATCAAAACAGGTTGAGAGTCGTCCAAGAAAACGGCTGAATCTTCATCTAATACTTTGATTTTTCCATTTAGAAGCGTTGGTGTTCTTTTGGCAAGTGCTTCGACATCGTAATTGTTCAAAGATATCAAGATCAATTTCCTTTTGCCAGCCGCAATGTCTCTGCCCATTAAAATCGCCAGTTCGCTTGGTTTTGACGCATCCAAAATCGGAACGGCGTAATTTCTCAAGTCAAGTTCGTCATGGATATATTTGTCTGTAACATCTCTCAAAAGCCCTGCCACAATTCCTAAGAACAACCCTGCAACACCTGCAAGCGCAAGGATTATCTTCTTTCCAAGTCCAGCCGGTTCGACAGGAATCCTTGGCTCATCCACAACAACTGGAGCAAAGGTGCTGTAACCGGCAAGGATTAGATTAACCTCGGCGAGCTTTTGTTTAAGCATAGTGTAGGTCGCTTGTTTGATTTGATATTCCAATTTCAACCTTGTCAGCTGTTGTTCAAAATCTGGAAGTTTCAGTAATCTTTCTTCAAGAACTTTTTTGCGAGATTGAAGGACGCCCCATGTTATCCGATAAGTTTCAAGTTCAGCTGTTGATTCGATCAATTTTTGAAGTAAAGAGTCATAAAGCTGATTTCCAGTTGTCACACGCGCGGAAAGCAGTTTGGTTATTTCTTCCTTCAATTTGCTTTCAAGCTCTCTAACGCGAGCTTCTTCCATTTTCACTTCGTATGAGTTTTCGTTGTATTTTTCTTTGAGAACCTGCAGCTCAACTTGAGCAGATGCAAGTTGGCTTTTGAGCTGATCGATGACTGGATTTGTTATGTTCTCTGGAAGGTTGATTTTGACGTTCATTTCCTTGAGTTTTTGGTTTGTGAAATCAATGGTTGCTTTGGCTGATTCTATTGACGCATTGGTTTCAACCAATCTTTGTTCAAGTCCAATGTAAGTGTTGATAAGTATTCTTCCTTCCTCGGTTGGATTGTACGAACTTGTTTCTTTGACGAAACTTGAAAGCTTGACTTCAAGCTCTGTGAGTTCTCTTTCAATTGTTGGAAGTGCTGTTTCAATGTATTCTTTCGTCGCAACGTTTTGGTCTTTTGTGAGCTCTTCGGATTCTTTAATGAAGGTTTCGACAAGCTTTTTCACAAAGCTATACGCAAGTTGAGGAGATTCGTGAGAAAATGAGATTTTCAAAAGGTTGGAACTTTTTTCCAAATTCTCGATTTTCAACTGCTTAACCAGAGAACCAACAAGCAGATCCGGTGTGAGGCGCTCTTTTTCCTTTTGATCTTTTGTTCGGTTCAAATAGTATTCATCCGATCTGGATTCTCTTATGGTCGGTTCAACTACGCGTCGGCTTTTGAGCAGTGCGATTTGATCTGCCGCACTGCTACCTGTCTCCAATGTACCTAACAGCTGACTTAACTCAGAAGGAAGGCTGATCGAGCTTCTGGAGGGTGCAGGGATTCCTATGGTTGCGTAAGCTTCGTACTTTGGTTTGTAGAAAACCAGCAAATAAACCGAAGTACAAGCAACAACAAGTAGAAAGATTGATATAACCGTCTTTCTTCTTTTCCAAAGTATTTTGAATATTTCCGACAGGCTGATTTCATCAATGTATTCTTGGTTCATGGCAAACCTCCTTTTTCAATTTCCAATCAGCGAACGGACTGTGATCACGGTTGTGAGTATGGTGTTCACAACAGGCAGTATATCCAGTGCCGTTACGAACGGATTGTCTGGTACGAATATGACATCCCCTGGATTGAGAACTGGATCGACTGCAACCTGTCTTCCCCTTGCAAGTCCCGTTAAGTCGAGTTTCTGTGGATTTGGATCGGACAATCCTCCTTTAAAAAGATACACGTTGCTTGGAGCAGCCTTTGCGCTAAAGCCTCCTTTGCTCACCAACGCTTGAACAACGGTCATTCTTTCTGTGAGTGTCACAGCTCCAGGAGAGTTCACCTCTCCAAGTACATACGCCAAGTTCTGCGGAATTCCAACGACCTTCACAATGTCTTTGGGTCTCACCACAAACCCACGGGTTTCTTCAAAATCTGTTATGTCAATCTCGTAAGTCTGAGCGTCTCTGATCAATTGAACTGTTCTGTAAGCTCTGCTCACATTCAGTTTTGTGAGTACTTCATACAGTGTTAGCGATCCACGTTGGGGATCGATGTACATCAAACTTGGTGAACCGTTCTGGTCTATCACGTAGACGAAATTCTCCACATCTTCTTCGAAGATCAGAGTCATCCCATTTTTAAGCTGAAAGTTGGTGTTTTCACTCCACTCTATCGTCGTGAATTGATCTTTGTCGAGGATCCGTATCTTTCTGCTTACACCTGAGGGAATGCCACCGAGTTTGGCTATCAAGGTTTTTGCGTCAAATGGTTCGGCGTGGGTGAATCTGTACAAGTTGTTACTTACTCCCTTGCCGAAGACATAAACATGGTTCGGTTCTTTGTAGGTCACGTAAACAAAATCTCCATCTTGAAGTGAACAGTTTACCTTCGCTTCGACGACATCGAAGCTGTTGAAGATCTCAACTATTTTCCCATTTCTTATGACCATGACTTTGTCCGAAATGTAGTATTCGGTTGGGTTAACAATCAAGCCACCTATTTTTCCAAACAAGTTGATGAGATCCGCTGTTTCGTAATAATCAAACTGCACCCTGCCGCTGTTTGGAACAAAACCAGAAGCGATTACAAAAACAGGTTTTTTAAGGGTTATTTTCACCAAGCTTCCTTTCTCGACCTTTTCGTCGGCAAGTGGATCGATCTTCACACCATTGACCTCCACTTGTTCAACTCTGCGATAATCGTTCAAGCCAACTTTTGAAAAGATCCGTTGCAGTGTGATCTCCTCGTTATATCCAAAATTCACGTATGATGCATAGTCTCCCACAACGTAAACAGCGTTGGCAAGGCTTGAATGAATTACTATTGTGTCGTTGCGTTTTAGATTAACGTCGTTCTCTTTGAAGATGAGTTGTTCTGGAGTTCTTTCGGCAAAGATTTTTCCGTCTCTTAGAAGCGTTATTTTCTCAACAGCCTTCGGTTCGGATATTCCAAGGGATCCGAAGAGATACGAAAGCGTTCTTGGTTGCTTGTAGCTAAGAGTTTTAAGACCACTTCCAACAGGTCCGATGATCGATACTCTGAATGGTTCATAAGACACATACACGCTGTCTGAAAGGTTCAGCGGAATATCTTTGTCTTCAAACAGCACTTCTCTTACGTTGATAGTTTTCTGGTTGTTTATAACCACCGTTCCCTCATTTTCAACTTCTTCGTTTGCCAGTCCAATTTTTAAAAGCAGCGTGCGAAGCGTTTTTGGCTCGTCGGCAAGTAAGAAAATCTTTCCGCTCTGTTTGACAAAGCCTTGAACGTACACATAGAAGTCTTCGTACCTTTTTATCTCCACAACCGAGCCTGTCTCTATTGTTATCTCGCTTGCTTTGTCTAAGATTGAGCGATCAAAGCTTTTCTTTTCTCCATTTGGAAGGGTTATGATCACCGATTCAACGGACTTTTTGTCGTCGTTTGTTATTCCCTGAGCTTTGCCAAGTAATGTGGAAAGGTTCATCGGTTCATCAACTAGGAAGGTTTTTTGACCGGGATCGGTGACGTACCCAACTATGTAAGCATATCTGTCTTCGCGCTGCGGAATGTAAAGATGTGAACCAGGTGAAAGTTTGTAATCCTCTAAGCCTGCTGCTACTCTCTCTAAATTAATCGTCAACACTTTTCCGTCGATGAACAGCTTTGCCGATTCGATGACAGCGGTATTCTTGTCGAGCACTCCAAGTTTTGAGAGCAAAGCTTTTAAAGTTAAATCTGGTGTGTAGCGTTCGATCAAGCTGTAGGCGCCTGTGACCTGTATAAGTTGTGGGTACATTAAAGGAGGAAGGTGGACCGCATCACCTTCTTGAAGAACTATGTCTTGCTCAAGTTTGCCTTCGTAAATGAAAGGAAGAAGATTGAAGTTCATCATTTTTCCGTTCCTGATGACTTTCACGTTTGAAAAATCAATGGGATTGTCTTTTGAAAGCTGCAAACGCAAAATCAGTTCACCGAGGGTTACCTGGGGTTTGAAGGATATGTCAAAAGCTTGATTCAACGCTCCTTGGATAAAGATGTACATTGGGGCGTATTCAACCACATAGACTGTCAAGGAAAAATCTCGAAGAAACTTTTTCACATGTGTTTCAAGTTCCGTTTTTATCTGATCAACTGTTTTCCCAGCGACGGGATAATTTCCAAGGTACGGATAAGGTATCGTTCCATCCCAAAGAACCTTCACAGTTCGTGTGAAAGTTTGGTTTTCCGGATAAACTTCGATTCTCAGCGTGTCACCAACTCGAATGGTGTAAGCTAGTCCGATCAGAGATAAAACTGCTAAGAAAACAGTCAGCTTCTTGTACACCCCGCTCACCTCGATCCTCCTAAAGTTCACACGCCACGTAACATTGACAATGTTAGAAGTCGTTTTCACATTGCATACATCTTTTATATGACCTACATATCTGACCATGACTATTTTACCAATCAATCTGGGAAAAGTAACGGCATTTTGAGGTACAATGTTTGTTGATGTGATAGGATGAACAGAGCAATTTCATTGGTTCTTTTTGTGCTCTTAGTACTTTATGAAGTCGTGGCTTATGGCACTCTCGAATTTGATCTGAATCAACGAATGGTTTTTGAGCATCTTCAAAACCAGGTGGCTTTGCCTGGGATGTTGCCCGTGGTTGGAGAGTGTCAGCAGAACAACGCAACACTGAGATTGAATCCTTTTTTCCAAATTTTCGAAAAAGCGGAGCCGATCAAAACCGGGTGGTTTGAGATTTCAACGCCACCTTGGGAGAATTTCTACGTTTTTGAAAAAACGCCGTATTTGGTCGAGCTTGAGTTGAACTTGAATTTCGGTGACTTTTATGTCTTGGCCACCATTCAAACCAGAAACAATTATGCCTTTTTTCATCGGGTCTCACCGACGAATCTTCCCATTCACGAAAATCCACTTGTGGTACTGGATGTGAATTTTCCATACAAAGGTTACGGCGTTTACGTTAAAGAGGAGTTTTTTGTCCTTTTCGGTAGAGCAAAGCTTCGTTGGTCAAGTTCCGATTTTCCCGTTGCTCTATCCGATGTAAGTCCATTCTTTGACACTTTTGCGCTGTCTTTGGGCGAAAAACCTGTTAGATATGTTTTCAGCGTTATTTCGATAAACCCTGTTTTGACAAGGGAAGAGTGGGAAAGGCAAACAAGTTTTGTTCCAGTGAACGCTGATCCGACCTCGCCGTATTATGAAAGGGTTAAGACTTTGATCACACACAGGTTGGATTTCACTTTGAGGGATAATCTTAGGGTTGGAATCGGTGAAATTACGATGGTTGGGGGAAAATATCCAGATTTGTTCGTTTTAAGTCCGTTTGCAATTTGGCACAACAATTTCAACGAAGGCTACACAAACACAATGGTAAGTGTGGATTTTTCTTGGGTGCCTGTGAAGGGTTTTGAAATTCATGGAGAATTTGCATTGGATGATCTAGTAGTCGAAGCTACCGAAAACGAGAGTAAACCGACAGCGTACGGTTATAACATTGGTTTGAGAAAAGCTTTTGAGACGGAGTTTGGTGGGTTTTTGGTCAGTGCTGAGTATGCAAAAACAACTGCTTTGATGTACAACGCCTTTTTGCCGTATTTGAAGTTTTACAACAGGATCGTGTACCTTTGCAACTATCCTTCATCAAGAACCATCGTGGACTATCCAACTGGTTTTGTCTTTGGACCGGATGCGCAGATTTTGAATCTTTCTGTGGCGTTCTTCAACGACGAACTGTACTTGAATGGGAATGTCTTTTGGCTTAGGAAAGGTCCAAACGATTTTCACACCGAATATCCAAACGTGGATGAATCAAGTGTCAAAGATACCTTTGGCTTCAGCGTAGAAGGAAAGTACAAATTTTTCAACCTTTCTACAATGGTTGCCGATGGTAAGTTTTCGATCGGAGTGGGGGTTAGTATCGAAATTCCTCTGAGGATTTTTCAAAATTCACCGTAGAGGATTTTGCCTTTTTCGATCACTTCAAGGATGAATGAATTCCGACGGTTTGGCATTTTTTGAAATTCTTCAGGTGTGTATCGTGACGTCCTCTCCTCAATAAATTGAGGGGGATTACTGCCCCATCGCGTTCCCCCGTTTTTCTAAGATGACGAGTGGGAAATTTCGCACTCGTTCCTATCGAAACAACCAGACTTGAGTAAGGAGGGACTGATACGTCTCTGTGATGGTCAAACAATTTTTTAATAATCACAGCAACAAGATTAGTTTAATTTATTGTTGCGAAATAATTGTAGAAACATTATCTCGAGGATTCTTTGAGCTTTTCAACTTGTCTTCGAGTGAATTCAGGTTTCCTCACTTTGTTTTCCTACGACTTTGTTGCACTTTACGCAAAATAACCTCTGTTTTGATTTGATGGCCTTGTAGTAAAGCTGCTCTGAACACGCTGGGCACTTCTCGTTTGCCGGTTCCAACCAGCTCATGAAATCACAATCTGGGTTTGTACACTTGTAGAACACCTTTTTGTTCTTACTGACTTTTCTTTCGACAGCCGAAGAACACTTCGGACATTTTCCTCTTGCGAAAAGTCCATATGTCTTGCCGCAGTTGTCACATTTCTGATATTTTCCAAATTTACCTTCGATTGTGTCGAGTTCTCCGCCACAGCTTGGGCATGAATGTTTCATTTGTGACTGTTCCTCAGCATCCACTTCAACATAAAAGTGCATTGTATCTTGGTCCAAAACTGCGAGCTCATCTAATCTAAGTGATTGGTTCTTCGAGCATGCCGGACAGGATAAGTAAAGACCATATTTGCCTGTTCGTAGTCTAAAGTTGGCTCCACATTCGCATTTTTTGTTGGTTCCAAAATCGATTGAGTACCAACTCTCTTCGGCCTTTCCAAGGTATTTGGAGAAACTGTCGTAAAATTCTCTCAAGGTTTCTTTGTAGTTCTTTTCCCCTTGTTCTATTTTGTCGAGCTCTTCTTCCATCTTTGCTGTGAATTGAAGATCGACCACAGACGGAAATCTTTCCTGAAGATAATGGTTTACAACAAAACCGATAACTGTTGGGACCAGTTCTCTGGATTTTTTCACAACGTATTTTCTTTCCAGAAGAGTGGATATAATTGTTGCGTAAGTGCTTGGTCTTCCTATTCCCTTTGCCTCAAGTGCGCGAACCATTGACGCTTCGGTGTACCTTGCGGGAGGTTTGGTTTCATCTTCAACGATTTCCCAGCGATCAACTGTGACAGTTCCTTGCGGGATTTTCATGTCTTTTGAACTCGTTTTTCCATAAATTATTTCAAAACCTTCAAAAACTGGTTTTTCCAACTTTGCCTCAAATCTGTATCGACCGGTTTCCAAGATCACCGTGGTTTCTTCATAGACAGCTTGAGCCATCTGAGAAGCTATGAATCTTTCCCAGATGAGCTTGTAAAGCTTGTACTGATCTTGATTAAGCAATGTCTTTGCCCTTTCTGGGGTCATGACAACTTCGACTGGTCTGATTGCTTCATGGGCATCCTGGATGGTTTTGGATTTCTTGGATTTCTTGATTTCACCTATGTACTTTTCGCCGAAGTTCTCTTTTATGAACTCTTCCGCTGCTTGTCTTGCATAATCTGATATTCTGGTTGAATCTGTGCGCATGTATGTGATAAAAGCTTTGTGACCTTCTTTTGTTTCCACGCCTTCGTAGAGCTGTTGCGCAATCGTCATCGTTTTTCCCACGGAATAGCCGAGTTTGTTTGCCGCTTCCTGTTGCAAAGTACTTGTGATGAAAGGATCAGGTGATTTCTTGTTCAAGGTCCTTGTTTTCACTTCCAAGACTTTCACTTTTTTCACGGTCGTTTCTATTTCTTTCGCCGTTTTCTCATCAACATCCTGCATTTCTATCCTTTGGCCATCTACGTGGGTGAGACGGAATTTGATGTCGCCTACATAGCCTTCCACTCTCCAGAATTTCTTGGGTTGGAACTTGAAACGCTGAAGTTCTCTCTCGCAGATCAGTTTCAGAGCCGCAGACTGAACCCTACCTGCGCTCAGATTTGCTTTCAGTGCTTTCCAAAGTAAAGGACTAATCTTGTAACCAACGATTCTGTCAAGTATTCTCCTTGCTATCTGCGCCTCGACTTTTCTCATGTCTATCTCGTGAGGATTCTTCAGTGCTTCGCGTATTGCCTTTGGAGTTATTTCGGTAAAGATTATGCGATTTTTTCCACTTTTTAAACCCAGCAAGTACGCCAAGTGCCAAGCGATTGCTTCTCCTTCTCGATCCATATCCGAAGCTAGTAGAACTGATTTGCCTTCAGTCTTCTTTTTAAGTTCCTGAACGGTCTTTTCTTTGCCTTTGATTATCTGAAACTTCGGTTCGAAATCATTTGCAATATCGACACCAAAATCATTCTCTGGAAGGTCTCTCACATGACCTTTTGAAGCAAGTACCTCGTACTCGTTGTTCAAAACCTCCTTGATCGTATGCGCCTTAGCAGGTGATTCGACAATTATAACCTTTTCAGACATGGGATACCTCCAAACACAGAGTTTGTCCACACAGCAAGTATAATGCTTTAAAACAAGGTGTGTTAGGTGTAACACATTTGCAAGAGGGTTTTAGGTTTGTCTCAAGATCATTCTCACTGCGTTCATCAACGTTTGAAACGTCGGTTGGTCTCTGGCTTCAATATAAACCCTTACAACTGGTTCTGTTCCAGAAGCTCTTGCCAACACCCAGCTACCAGGTTTGTCGAAAAAGAACCTTGTGCCGTCGACCTCGTCCATTTCCGCTACAGCTATACCTTTCACAAAACTATCAAATTGCTTGAACTTGTTCAGGAAGTCTTGCTTTTCTTTTTCATCTGCAAAAGTCAAATCGACTCTTGTATTGTGAAACTCACCGTAGGTTTTCTTGAACTCCTGCCTGATTTCCGAGAGAGTTTTACCTTCATAGGCAAGCATTTCGAGTATCAGAAGATCTGCGAGAATACCATCTTTTTCGGGAACATGACCGGCTATGGACAGTCCACCACTTTCTTCGCCTGCTATGACAACGTTCTCGTTGAGCAAAGCCGCTGCAAGGTATTTGAAGCCAACAGGGGTTTCGAGAGATTTCTCTCCAAAAGCTTGTGCAACGGCATCAACAGCATGAGAGGTCGCAACAGTCCTAGCGATTGGTCCTTTCTTCTTTTTGTTCTTGTAAAGATGATATGCAAGAAGAGCGAGCACTTCGTTCGGTTTCAAATAATCTCCTGCCTCATCAACCACGCCAAATCTGTCTGCATCGCCGTCGGTTGCTATGCCACAATCGAAAGCCCTTCTTTTCACCAGTTCACCAACTGCTTTCATTCTGGATTCATCTGGTTCGGGTCTGTCTCCACCAAAATACGGGTCCCTAAAGTCGTGTAGAATTTCCAGTTCACTGCAACAACGTCTGCACAGTTCATCCAGGTAACCGATGGCCGTGCCGTAGAGAAGGTCTAACACGACTTTCAGACCAGCTAACTTTATTCTTTCGAAATCCACATGTTTTGAGAGTTCTTTAAAATACTCTGCTCTTGGATCAAAGATTTCGAACAATTCTCGTGAGGCCGCTTCTCTTATGCTAATCATTGGGACCTTTTTTGGATCGATCTTTGCTGCAAAATCTTCTATCTGTCCGGTCAGCGTCGTTGGAGCAGGAGCTCCATCCGACGGATTGAATTTGATGCCACAGTACTCCGGGGAATTGTGGGATGCCGTTATGTTTATACCTCCGTCTAGTCTATAATGTCTTATCGCAAAGGACACAACAGGTGTTGGAGTTGGATTCTGGGGCATGTACACTTTTATCCCGTTGGCCGTCAAAACCTGGCTGACGAGCTGTGCATAACGTTCGGTCATGAATCTTGTGTCCCTTGCCACTATCACGGCTTTGGCATTGTTTTTCTTCAAATATTCAGCGATCGCTTGAGAGACTATTTTAACGTTGTCAAAAGTGAATTCTTCACTTATTATCGCTCTCCAGCCGGATGTACCAAACTTAATCTTCATGGTCGAATCCCCCCAACCAGATTTTCCTTTGAAGGTGTTTATCAAATTCACTCCACTGTTTGTTGTAGCCGTTTTTCCTCTCTTTCTGTCCTATGGATCTGAATCTCGCTAACTTTGCGTCCATGTTTTCCAGCGTATGTATGACATAGGCTTCAGCGGTTTTCGGCACCACAGGAGATCCCCATTCAAGTTCACCGTGGTGCGACAATATGATATGCTCAAGTTGCATGAGTTTGCCCTTGGATATCTTTACGTTCGAAGCAGCCTTGTGCAAGATTTCCACACCCAAAGTGATGTGACTCTTCAGCTCTCCTTCCGTTGTCACTTCAAAGCCTTTTCTAGTTATTGTGTATTCCTCAACTTTTCCAATATCGTGAAGGATCGCACCAGCTACTAAAAGATCTTTGTTGAGAATGTCCTCGTAGACAACCCAAACCCTCTTACACGCTGTGGCTACATCAACCGTATGTTCTAGCAAACCACCTATGTAAGCATGATGAACTGATACACCAGCTGGAACTTTCAAGAACTTTTTCAGAAACTCTTGGTCTTTATCAAAAAGTTCTTTCAGCAAGCCTCTGATTTCCTTGTCTTGAATCTCTTCAATCAGTTCGAAGAGTTTTGCGCGAAGCTTTTCAACATTTTCTGGTGTTATTTCCACGAATCTTTCCATTTCGTATTCTTCGTCTCTGACAATCCTCAAAGAATCCCTTGATTTGTCCAGATTAAGCTGTAGGTGATCCTCAAAGTGAACTATTCTACCCTTTGCTAAGACCACATCGCCTTCGTTGAATCTCTCAAAATTCTCGTCGGCGTTGTACCAGTCTACAGCTCTCAAAGAGCCAGAACGATCTACCAGAGTGAGCAACAGGAATCTCTTCTGGTCTCTGGTTTCCTGCAATCTTTTGCTGGCAATTTTTGCGAGAACTTCGACGTTCTCATTGATCTTCTTGGTGATGTCATTTATCAGCGGAAAAGTTGACTCAGATTGAGGCAAGATTTTCTGAACAAAGTCTTTTGGAATCCTATCTCCCAATTGCACTCTTTCACACCCTTTCAAACAAATTGTATCAAAATTCTGAGCTGATGAGGATATCCAGAACGCTGCTAAATTCTATGTTTTTTCAGGAATATCAATTGAATACCAAAGACGATCGCAGAAATTGACAGCCCCATAATTCCCAGTCCAATTTCACTTTTGAAAATCTGCAGCATCAAACCACCCAAAAGCGGCCCTATGCCCCAAAGCATCCCTATCGTTGCTTCGTGAAAGCCCCCTTGCTTGCCTTGATCAGAATGCTTCGAGGACAGTCCATAGTAAATAGCAAAAGTGTATGGAATGGCATAGGACATGCCCCCCAGCAAAGAGATTAAGAAAAACATAACGGCACTCTTTGGAAGAAGTAAAAGGATGCTCGTTGCCGGAAGGGCATTTAGCATCATCAAAGATATTACAATGTTACTCACCCACCCTCTGTAGATCGACAAGATCAGGAACGCCAGAAAGACCGAGAGGTTTGCCCCCACAATAATGAAGCCGGTTAGACCGAGTGGAAGTCCATGCGAACTTATCAGCTTTGGAAAGAGGGACAGTATCGAGGTGTAAACAAGCCCACATAAGAAAAGAGTGAGTCGGTATGTAGCTCTATATGTCTGAATGTTTGGTAAATTCAGGTTTTTTTCCATCTTTGTGAGAATGCCGGATGGAGCGAAGGTAAAGACGTCTTTGTTCTTCTTGTAATCAACTGCGAGAAACAATCCGACACTCAAACACAGCGTTAAGCCGAATATAAACGTGATATGGGGGAAGTTTACCGTCAAAAATGGTCCAAAAGCCATGCCTATGATATTCCCAAAGCTCCAGGAGAGGTTATAGCGACCGATTGTTTTCGCATGATCTACATTGTAGCGCATCTCGTTTTTTGTGATAATTGCCACAAGCTGTGGATATAGCCCACCGAAGAAGAACTGAAAGGTGAATGCCAAAATGAAAAGCGCATGCACTCCTTTCAAAAAGGGTGATAGCACAAGAAAAACAGAGAACAGAAAACATGAAAGACTTATCAGCCGCTTATGTCCCAACCGATCGCCAAGTCCCCCCAAAATGAGGCTTGCCGTTACATAGGCAATGGCGGCAAAAAAATTGATCAGACCTATTGTGACATAGCTCAGACCCATTCTCGCAGCGGATGTGTTCACGTAGGTGTTCAAAAGATAGGCCAGAACAGAAAAGACGGCGGTTAGAAAGTTGAAAAAATGAAAGTAGCGACTCATTCCCTCAGCACCTCCAGGTTGATTTGACCAAACTAGATGTTAGCACAGAAATCTTGAAGAATTTGCTTGAAAAAGTGTTTCGTCTGCCGATAAATTATTGGGTGGTCAAATGAAGGTAGACCCAGTTTCAACGGTCAGCATAGCTTTGTTGCGCAAGACCTTTGTTGAATCAGTTGAAAACTCGCAGGAGGATACGACGATCAAAGATCGAATGATTCAACTTCTCAGCATGATAATGTATCAACAAAATGGCTTGGCGCTGAAACTTGCGCGAATTGCAGCCGAGAATTATTCAAGGGCGATGGATACAGTGGCCTAAAACTATTCTCCTGGGTGTTGTGCATGATCAAAGTTCTAAGAAATCTTGAAGTTTATTCCCCTGAGCCTCTTGGAAGATGTGATATATTGATTGCCAACGACAAGATTGCCTTGGTTGAAAAGCATCTCAAAGTTCCTCTTGCAGAAGTTTTGGATTTCACGGGAAAGATTGCTTTTCCCGGTTTGATTGACTGTCATGTTCACATAACCGGTGGGGGTGGAGAAGGAGGTTTTGCGAGTAGAACCCCAGAACTTCTGTTTTCTGATCTTGTCAAAGGTGGTATCACAACTGTCGTTGGATGTCTTGGTACAGACGGTGTAACGAGGTCTTTGGAGAATTTGTATGCAAAAGCGAAGGCCCTAGAAGAAGAAGGCGTTACGAGTTTTTTATACACCGGTTCTTACAGGGTGCCGCCCGTGACATTCACAGGTAACTTAATGAAGGACCTCATGTTGATAGACAAGGTAATTGGAGTTGGGGAGATAGCCATTTCAGACCATCGTTCGAGTCAACCAACGATTGAGGAAATCAAAAGAATAGCCGCCGATGCCAGGGTGGGTGGGATGCTCTCTAAAAAAGCAGGCGTGGTAAACCTTCACGTAGGAGATGGTCCATACGGCATTGAAATGCTGTTTGAAATCGTTAGAACAACTGAAATACCGATCACCCAGTTTCTTCCAACTCACATGAACAGAAACGAGAAATTGCTGGAAGAAGGTCTTAGATGGGTTCAAATGGGCGGTTTTGTAGACCTTACAACTGGTGATGAAGATACGAGAGGTGACCTGGCAGCGGCAAAAATTCTTCAAAAATACGTTGAACTTGGGTTTGAGAATCTTGTGACGATGAGCTCAGATGGACAGGGAAGTTTGCCGAAGTTCAACGAGAAGAAAGAATTCATTGGGTTCAAAGTCGGAAGGGTGACGTCTTTGTTTGCACATCTAAGGACAGCCATAAAAAACGGTGTTCCAATCCAAAAAGCTCTGAAATCTGTGACAGTCAACCCTGCTCGAGCGCTGAGGCTGTGCGGAAAGGGAATCATCCGAGAAGGATACGATGCGGATATCCTCATCGTTGATTCAGATTTAAATGTCGATGCTGTTGTTGCGAAGGGAAAAATCTTGATGAAAGACAAAAACGTACTTGTGACAGGAACTTTTGAAGAACGCTGAAACTGCTCAACCTTTCAAACCGCTGCTTGTGAGGGATTTCACGAACAAGTCCTGCAAGGCAAAGAAAAGTACAAGAGTTGGTAGGAGTGTCACAACGGTTGCAGCCATTATAACTCCCCAATTTTGAGACGATTCAGCGTTTATAATCATACTCACAGCCACCTGAACCGTTTTCATTCTATCCTCCATCGCTACGATCAGTGGCCAAAGATACATGTTCCATGCGTATGTGAAGTTTATGATACTTGCACCGGCAACGATTGGACGGGATAACGGCAGCATGATTTTGAAAAAATACTGCATGTTACCTGCTCCATCAATTTTCGCTGCGTCTTCAAATTCTTTCGGAATGGTTTTGAAGTGTTGTTGCATTAAGAAAGTGTTAGTGGCACTCGCCATGAACGGTATAGTCATTGCCCAGTAGGTGTTAACCCATCCGAATTTGCTGACAATTCGAAACAGCGGTACTATCAAAACAACTTCAGCGGGAATGAAAAGAGTCGCGAAAATGACGTAGAACGAGAATTTGTCGCCTTTGAATTTAAAGTTTGAATAAGCATAACCTGAGAGTGTTCCGGTGATGAGCTTACCTATTGTTATCAATACAGCCACAACTGCGCTGTTCAGCATCATTCTGCCAAATGGAACCACCTTGAAAGCCTGCATGTAATTTTGCAGGTTGAAACCCCTTGGTAGAAATTTCGGTGGAAACGAAAAAACAAATTCGGTGGGTTGCAGACTCATGGCAATTGCTAAAAAAATGGGTGCAAAGACAAAAACGCTAACTGTGACAAGCAGTATTTCGGAACCTATTAGGCGCACCATTCTTTTAGTTCGCTTTTTCACCCTGAACCACCCTCATTGATAATGAACTTTCCTTTGACCGTAGAAGAAGTATATGATTGTAACAACGATCATCGCGGAAAACAAAAACATGTTCTGAGCACTGGCAGGACCAAGCTTTTGGAATCTGAAGCCATCGAGGTACAGCCTGTAGATCAGAGTCGTTGTGTAATTGCCAGGGCCTCCTTTGGTCATAACATCTACTATCGCAAAAGATTGAAACGTAGCGGAAATTATGTTCATTATCAAAAGATAAAAGGTTATCGGGGAAACTAGTGGAAAAATTATCTTCCAGATCCGTGTCCAGCTACCCGCACCGTCAATTGTACTTGCTTCCAACACATCGCTCGAGAGACTTTGCAAGGCTGCCAAATAAAAGATCACGTTGAATGGGAGCATTTTCCAAATTGAGGCGAGTATGACCGAATAAGCAGCGTAAGGTCTGCTGATCAACCAATGAGTTTGTACGCCAAAAAACTTCAGCATCAAATAATTTACATGACCAACCACAGGGTTTAAAAGAAATCCCCACAAAGCACCGGCTATGGCATATGAAATTGCGTAGGGGGCAAAAATCATGGTTCTGTAAATTCTTACCCCTGGTATCTTTTGATCCAAAAGCAAGGCAAGAAAGAATCCAAGGAACAACGACACAAGAACAGTGGCAAGTGTATACACAAGGGAGAACCAGACACTGCTTAGATAATCTGGATTTTTGAACAAATCCAAATACTTTCTCAAGCCAACGAAGATTCTTCTGTTGCCAAAAAGCGATATCCTGTAGAAACTTGAATAGAGCGCGTCATAGGCAGGATAGTATACGAACAGAATTATTATCGCGAAAGTTGGCAAAAGCAAAAGATAAGGTGTGATTTGCTTTTTCACCGCTCAACCCCCAAAGGCTGGTCGGCAGAAGCCGACCAGCTCAGTCTATGTATGTCAGAAGTACTCTTTTATAGCTTTGTTCGCCGCCTTTTCTGCCTCGTCAAGGGCTTGTTTTGGTGTCAACGCACCAGATATCATCTTTTCCGTGGCACTTTCGATGGCATCCCTGACTTCCGGGAAGGCTCCTATCACTGCACCTTGAGTATTGTAATTCTGCACGCTTGTCAGCAGTTGCAAAAGGGCTGTAAGATGGTGAGGATTCTCAGCATAATATCCGCTGACCTGTAGTTTGTGAATGGCGTCGACTCTGATTGGATAGTATCCTGTGGCTTGGTGCCAAATTATCTGCGGACCAGGTTCTGCAAGATACTTCACCAATTTCCATGCCGCTTCTTCTTCAGCTTTATTCTTCTGTCTCAAAATCCACAAGCTTCCTCCACCTACGACAACTCCTCCTCTCTGAGTTTCGTCTGGCAACGGTAAAAACGCTGTGCCCAGTTCAAAACCTTGCTTCCTTGATTCGCTCACCAACAATGCAACATCTGATGTTGAAGAAATAAGTATTCCAACTGTTTGAGAGATAAAAAGCTGTCGGGCTGCTGTCCAATCAGCTCTTCTTGTGTTTATCATCAATCCTTCCTTGGTCAAATTGTTCCAAAGCTCGAGAAACCTCAAACCCGCCTGGTTGTTGAAAACAACTTTTGTCGCTTTTCCGGTTCTTCCGTTGTTGTTGTCCACAAGCGGTTGGTTTTGCAGAGCTATATACTGTTCGAAGAACCAAGAATAAAGAGGCCAGGTGATACCTGTCCTGAGTATGTTACCCTTCTCGTCCTTTTTGACAAGTTTTCTGCAGGCTTCTATCAACTCGCTGAAGGTTGAAGGAGGATTGCTTGGGTCGAGACCAACTTCTTTGAACATAGTCTTGTTGTAGTACAACAAGGGTGTAGATGTGTTCCACGGCATCGAATAGAGCTTTCCTCCAACTTTATAGTAGTTCAAAACTTGTGGCAGGAAAAGACCAACGTCAAAGGTAGGATCTCTGTCGATGAAATCCTGCACAGGAACAATAACACCACTGTCGATCATCTTCTGTGTGCTTATTTCGTTCAACTGTACAACGTGAGGCGGTGTTCCAGCCTTTACGGCAGCTATCACCTTGGCAAGAATCTCCTCGTAGCTTCCTGCGTACTGAACCTCAACTTCGATGTCCGGATTAAGCTTCATAAAGTCGTTAACCATGTTTTGAATTACCTCAATTCTCCATCCTCCCATCGCATGCCAGAACTGAATCTTAACCCTGCTAAAAGCTAAGACCGTGACGAAAACAAATAGAACTACAAAAAACCTTTTCATCTGACACACCTCCCTTTGGAACGCGTTTCAGTTGTTGTTGATACAGCAGGTACTTGAAATAGCCTTAAAGAATTGCTAATCAACCTTAAAATAAGAAAAAAACCATACCAGCCACGGTTATCTGGTATGGTTCCTCCACGTCTCCAATTTGATTATTTTGATTATAAAATAACTACACACCATTGTCAACAAATTAGCAACGATTGTAACATATATTGATGCGAATCTCTTGTGTTGATTTGGCGTTCATTAACCAGGTCCAGGTGTCGTGTCTGTGAGATGAAAAGATCCAGGTCGATATTGGCTTGATGTACTTGGGCAAGAACACCGTGGGATACTTTCTGAGGGCTCAAATTGACAAACTGTTGACGCCCCTTTAGAGCAATCTGAAAGCTAAATATCTTTGCCGTTGCGAACTTGTTGTTCTTGATCGCATTCTTTAGGACGATAGGCTTCGATTGGTTCAATTGTCGCTCCGCATTTGTCGCATATGAGTTGCTCTCCCGACAGTCTGGCTGCCGAGTAATAAATGGAACCGCATTTTGGACATTTGTAGTAAATAGGTCACACCCCCGAGGATATTATCTTATAAGGACGGTTTTATTCTAGCACAGACTTTGTAATTTGCAACAAGATTATGATTAACAAATAGGATCGTTTTTCCTTTTTCAGTCAAAATCGTCAGCGCGAAGAAATTCTGCATCTTACGATCCAAAGTAATTGTTTGCCCGCAGATCAATCCTCATAGTCGCTTTGTGTCACGTATTTGTTGACAGTCCAGTCGGTGGTTGATATAATTATAACCAAAAAGGCAATATTCATATAGGAAATTAGGTATTTAAAAGTTTGACTGAGGAGGCTGAGAAGTTGAAGGTAACGACTCTGAGCAGATATGGTTTGAGAGCGCTGGTTGACTTGGCTGCGCATTCACGGAAGGGCTATGTTTCACTTGCGAGCATAGCTGAAAGACAAGGAATTTCGCAGAAATACTTGGAGAACATTTTCAAAATTCTCACAAAGACTGGAATAGCAGAGTCAGTTAAGGGAGCGCATGGTGGTTATAGGGTGGTCGATGAGGCGCTTGAAATTCCCATCGGCAAAATCTTGCAGGTGCTTGAATCGAATTTGCAGATGCTGCCTGCTCGGAGAACAGATGAATTGATAGATGGCTTCCTCGAGGAATTTCTCTGGAAGAGGCTGTCTTCAAAGGTTGAGGATTTGCTGAATTCAATCACCCTGAAAGATTTGGTCGACGAATACGTTGAAATGGTGGAATCGAATTCGCTCACGTATTACATATGAAAGGAGGAAGAACTATGCAGAAAAGAAAGTTTGGCTTTGATACTCTTCAGGTTCATGCTGGTCAGATGCCTGATCCAACAACCGGGGCAAGAGCTGTGCCAATTTATCAAACAACCTCTTATGTTTTTAAGAGTACAGAACATGCGATGAAACTTTTCGCACTTGAGGAAGAAGGGAACATATACACAAGGATCATGAATCCCACAACGGATGTTTTTGAAAAAAGAATGGCAGCGCTTGAAGGAGGAGTTGGGGCACTGGCCGTTGCATCAGGTTCAGCGGCCATTACGTACGCTGTTCTCAATGTGGCTTCAAGTGGAGATGAAATTGTCTCAGCAGCGACTCTGTACGGTGGAACTTACAACCTTTTTGCAAATACGATCAAAAGGTTCGGTATAAATGTAAAATTTGTTGATCCAGACAATCTGGAGAATTTCAGGAGAGCTGTCAGCAAGAGGACTAAGGCGTTTTTCGTCGAGACTATTGGCAATCCAAATGCTAATCTTGTTGACATTGAAAGGATAGCAGAAATTGCGCATGAATACGGTGTTCCATTAATTGTTGATAACACTTTTGCTACTCCGTACTTGTTCAGACCGATTGAGCATGGGGCAGATATAGTGGTTCACTCAGCGACAAAGTTCATCGGTGGACATGGAACAAGCATTGGCGGGGTAATCATCGATTCGGGTAAATTTGATTGGGAAGAGAGTGGAAAATTTCCCGAGTTTACACAACCTGATCCAAGTTATCATGGTCTGGTTTTCACGAAAGCTTTCAGAGAGGCTGCATACATAGCCAGGGCAAGAACGCAACTGCTGAGGGACACAGGGGCTTGTATTAGCCCTTTCAACTCGTTCTTGTTGTTACTCGGTTTGGAAACGCTTTCACTTAGGATGGAAAAGCATTTGTACAACACCAGGAAGATCGTCGAGTTTCTAAGCTCCCATCCCGCAGTTGAATGGGTTAATTATCCGAATTTGCCAAGCAGCAAGTATTACGAACTCGCCAGAAAATACTTCCCAAAAGGAGCCGGATCGATCTTCACTTTTGGTTTAAAGGGAGACATCGAAGCTTGCAAAAAATTCATAGAAAGCTTGCAGATTTTCTCACATCTTGCCAATGTCGGTGATGCAAAGTCCTTGGCAATACATCCTGCAAGCACTACACATTCACAACTTTCTGAAGAGGATATGTTAAAGGCCGGCATCACGCTGAACATGGTGAGATTGTCTATAGGAATTGAAGATGCCGATGATCTAATCTGGGATTTGGACCAGGCTCTTCGGAAGGCGGTAAAACTTTGATGTTTCAGGTTTCGCCTACTTCGAAGTTGGCAGTCAAGTTGATCATGCTCATTGCAACTCGTTCCGGCGATCATGCGGTAGCCGTGGATGAACTGTCCAGAGAATTTTCTGTCTCGAGAAAATACCTGCAACAGATTCTTACAAAATTGCAGAGATCGGGGCTTCTGAAAAGCATTCTAGGTAAAAATGGGGGTTATGTCTTGGCAAAATCTGCTGATCGGATTACGGTGTTGGACGTCCTCAAAGTGATGGAAAATGACCTGAACTTACTCGATTGCTTGAGGGATGATGACTCAGAAAGATGTCCACGGGCGAAGAGATGCGTAACACGTAGATTGTGGCAAAAAGTGAGAACTGAGGTTGAAGAGTTCACTAAGGCCATAACCATTAGAGATCTTCTGGAAACTTTCAACAAGTTCAAAGTCGAAAGCTACGTTTACCACATATAGCAAAGGAGGGATGATGTGAGAATCGCCAGAAATCTCACCGAGTTGATAGGGAACACGCCTTTGTTAGAACTGGGCAATTACGCTAAATTGAAGGGATTGAAGGCAAAGCTTGTTGCGAAACTGGAGTATTTCAACCCGGCCGGAAGTGTGAAAGATAGGATAGCTCTCGCGATGATAGAGGATGCGGAAAAGAGAGGAGTTATCAAACCCGGTGCAACGATAATCGAGCCCACCAGCGGAAACACGGGAATCGGTCTGGCAATGGTGACGGCAATCAAGGGCTATCGTCTGATCCTAACAATGCCTGAAACGATGAGTATAGAACGAAGAAAACTCTTAAAAGCTCTCGGTGCCGAGATAGTCCTCACACCCGGCTCAGAAGGTATGAGAGGAGCTGTGAAGAAAGCCGAGGAACTGGCAGCACAGATCCCAAACTCTTTCATACCACAACAGTTTAAAAATCCCGCTAATCCGGAAATTCACAGAAGGACCACCGCCGAGGAAATATGGAGAGATACGGATGGACGGGTGGATATCTTTGTGGCAGGTGTTGGGACCGGTGGAACGGTAACCGGAGTTGGGGAAGTTCTTAAACAGCGTAAACCAGACGTCAAGGTTGTCGCTGTTGAACCTTATGATTCGCCTGTCCTTTCCGGTGGTCAACCTGGTCCACACAAAATTCAAGGAATTGGTGCCGGA
>FWWL01004628.1_pt1 | contig 22818 bp, 20 predicted proteins | sample 2228331 | NCBI WGS metagenome assembly FWWL01 (sample SAMEA103939775, study PRJEB20133) | metagenome | reverse complement strand
GCTTATCCTTTTTATTATCCCCTTTTTATATCCATCCTTCTTTCTTTTTTCAACATTAATAAAGAATTAAAAAAAATTAAACCCTATCTTTCTTTGCTTTTAATATCAGGTTTTTTATTAAAAAATAAAAGCTTTTTAATTAATACATCCTATAAACTTGAAGAAGAAATAAAATTGAAATATTTTTTATCAAAAGACCCCGCCTTTATTGAGGGACTCTTCTGGGAATATCAAAAAAGGAGTGACCTCATAAATTTTCATAATTTTCTTAAAAATTTCCCTTTTGAATTTTCACCCCAAGATTTTTATTATATGTGGAGTGAATATTACTGGTTTAAATTCATTCAACCAGAAGCAATTATATATTCAGAAAAAGCACTAAAAATAGGTGAACCAGGAGCCCTTTTGCTTCTAGGTGAATATTTTTTAGAATTCAATAGAAAAAAGGCTTTTTATTACATCAAAAAAGCCCATTCTTTAAAATATTTTCCCTTCCGCTCCTTTTACTTACTTTTTAAATATTACATCCTGGAGGGGAAAATAAAAGAGGCAAAAAACCTTCTCAAAGAAATAAAAAAAGTTTATCCTGAACTTTACCTTATATTAAAAAAACTTGAAAATTTGGAGTAAAGAATGTATGATATAACTAGAAAAGCAAAGGTCCAAACCCTTTTAAACACATCTAAAAATTTAAAAAAATGTATAATTTAATTTTAGTTTTAACTCTTATAAGGGGTTTACCTTTAAACTTCCATGTTGCCTCCTTTGACCCACTTGAAGAAGGCGCACCTTCTTTAAAACCAGAACTTGAAGGAAATCTTAAACCCGGAATAAATTACCTTATTCTCCAATTTAAAGAAGTTCCCACACCTGAAGAAAGAAAAATTTTAGAAAAAGATTTTGACTTTGAATTTACACCCTGGTATATCCATAAAAATTCCTTTTTAGTGAAAATAAACTCTCAGGAGCCTCTTCAAAAAATGGAGAAATTAAAACAAATTCCTTCTTTAAGATGGGTTGGACTTTATAAACCCCTTTATAAGTTCACAAAAGAGGCATGGGAAATATATACAAGAGAACCTGATGCTCGTTTAAAATTTTATGTCCATGTCTTTCATGATGAATATCTTGATGAAGCTATTAGTCTTGCTGAAGAGCTTGGAGGAGAAATTATCTTTATAGGGCCCAGGGATAACGAAAAAGCAAAACATCTTGCAAGATTTGGTGTTATAATTGAGGCAAATAAACTTTCTGAAATAGCAAATCATCCAGGAGTATATGTTATAGGAAGACTTTATGAAAAAATGGTTTTTAACGATGCCTCAAGATGGGTTATTCAAACAAATATACTTAACGATACCTCAATATGGGCTCGTGGAATTCACGGAGAAGGGGTGATTATAGGACATAATGATAATGGACTTGATCCAAACCATTGTTTCTTTAATGGAACAGTAAATGGTCTATCTAAGATTGTTCAGCTTTTTGACTATGATGGAGGGGGATTTGCAACCGGAGCGCATGGAACCCATACAGCAGGTTCAGCGCTTGGTGGAACAGATCAGCAAAATCAAAATCTTGCATACAGGGGAATGGCTTATAAGGCAAGACTTATCTCCCAGGAACCTTTAGCACCGGATCCACCTGGATTTTACCAGGTTCTTCAGGATGCTTACAATCTTGGAGCAAGAATTCATACAAATTCCTGGGGATATGCATGCCAATCTGGACTTACCTTTTGTAGTGCAGGAGGTTATGAGGGTGAAGCAATAGATTTAGACCAGTTTGTATGGGATAATCCTGATATGACAGTATTTTTTGCTGCTGGAAATAGTGGAGATTGTGCTGATGGAACCTGCGGAAATGATAGAAGACAATCAATGCCTTCCACTGCTAAAAATGATGTTACTGTTGTAGCAACACGAAGGGCACCTAATCAGGAATATAAAACCACCTGGAGCTCCTTTGGAGCACCTGTTAATCTTGGAGACAATAGATTAGGGAGTGATATAACAGCTCCTGGTGATAATGTAAACTCTGCAGATAGCGGAACTACATGTGGTATTGTAGCTATGTCTGGAACTTCAATGGCAACTCCAACAGCAGCAGGTGCTGGTGCCCTTGTTATTCAATACTATAAAGAGGGATGGTTTGGAAATGGAACGAAAAATTCGGCTCCCTCACATAATCCTTCTTCTGCCCTTGTTAGAGCAACCCTTATAGCCTCTGCAAGAGATATGCTGTATGATAGAGATGATGATGAAGGTGGCGCTGGAAATGTAGGTGTTCCAAATATTTATGAAGGAGCAGGAAGAATAACCCTTGAAGATGCCTTATGGTTTGGAGAGGCAAGAAAATTAGCCTTTGTAGATGGGGATTTACCTATAAATGACAATCAATTTAATACAGGCGATTCAATTGTATACCTTCTTACTGTTATAGGTTCCACTGACCCTTTAATAATAGTTCTTTCCTGGGTTGATTATCCTGGTACTGCAAATACTTATCCTGTAATTGTAAATGACTTACATCTTAAGGTAATTGATCCCAATAATAATATTTATTGGGGAAATGTAACCTCAAATGGATGGTCTGTACCTGGCGGGAGTGCTGATGTTTTGAATACATGGGAACTCTTTAAGCTCCAGAATCCTTCGATTGGTGAATGGAAAATAGTAATAAAGGGAAATAATATCCCCAACCCCCGTGCTGTAGGACAGAATTACCCTTTTGCACTTTTGGTTACAGGGAATATTGGTCAATTACAAAAAGCAGCTGGTATCCTTGAAAGTTATTTTGCTCTTTCTGCCTTAGAGGAAGGTATTGGTATTAACTTTAATTATCCTTTTTATGTAAAAGAACTTTATATTCTTAAAAAGTTAGAAAATAGTGATTTTAAGTTATTAAAATCCTTTTCTGAGCCCCAAATGCCTTTTAGATATATTGACAGGGATGTGGAAAGAGAAAAGGAATATGAATATAAAATTATAGTAAATACAGCATCAGGAATAATGGAGTTTGGGCCCATAAGAATAAAGTACACACTTAAACCTTCAAGAGTTCAATTTGTAACAAATCTTATAAATTTAAGATTAAAACTTATGTTTACTTTAAGTTCAGAAGATGTAATTGAAATAAAGCTTTATGATGTTTCAGGCAGAACTATAAAGAAATTGCTTGATAAAACCCAATTTAGTAGAGGAAACCATTCCCTTGAATTTAACCTTAAAACCTATAACCTACCTTCAGGAACTTATTTTATAAATGTTGAGGGTAAAAAAGTAAAAAGAAGGGAAAAGATTTCCATAATCTGGTAACCTTATTTTTAAAAATATTAAATTAAGTACAAATTTAAAACTATTATTATCACTTTTAAATTTTTTAAAATTTCCTCTTTTTATAGATATTATCTCTTAAAATTTTTTTTACAGGAGGAAAGAATAATGGAAAAACAAAGACAAAATCAAAAACCCTTCTGGAGAAAACCCCTTGATTATAAAGAAATTAAAAAAAGAAAGGGAAATGTAATAATAATTGAAGATTTATGTAAAGGATGCGAATTTTGCATAGAATTCTGCCCCACAAACTCCCTCAAAAAATCAGAAAAACTAAACTTAAAAGGCTATCACCCACCTATTTTTAACCCAGAAAATTGCACAGGATGCGGATTCTGCGAAAGAATTTGCCCTGAATTCGCAATAATAGTAGAAAAAATTGAAATGGAGGTGAAATAATGGGTGCCAGAATTTTAACAGGAACACATTATATGCTTGGCGACCATGCCTGTGCTGAAGGAAGCATTGCTGCGGGATGCAGATTCTTTGCAGGCTACCCAATAACCCCCTCAACAGAAATCGCTGAATGGATATCAAGAAGACTTCCTAAATTTGGTGGAGTTTATATTCAGATGGAAGATGAGCTTGCCTCAATGGCTGCTATAATAGGAGCTTCCTGTGGCGGAATTAAATCAATGACAGCAACAAGCGGCCCAGGAATGTCCCTTATGATGGAAAATATAGGACTTGCTGTAATGCTTGAAGTTCCCTGTGTTATTGTTAATGTTCAAAGGGGTGCTCCATCTACAGGCCTTCCAACCCTTGTTGGTCAAGGAGATGTTATGCAGGCAAAATGGGGTTCTCACGGAGACTATGAAATAGTTGCATACGCACCCGCCTCATGCCAAGAAATGTTTGATTTAACAATTGAAGCCTTTAATACAGCCGAAAAATATAGAACACCTGTTATTATCCTTTCAGATGAAGCAATAGGCCACTTAAGAGAAAAGGTGGTTATACCTGAAGAAACAAGTATTAAACTTATAGAAAGAAAAAAACCAGAAGTACCTCCTGAAGAATATATTGCATATAAACCAGAGGAAGATTTAGTCCCACCTATGGCAATAGCAGGGGAAGGTTATTTTGTTCATATGACAGGACTCACCCATGATGAAAGGGGTTATCCTGATATAGAAGGAGAAGCACACGAAAAACTTGTAAGAAGACTCCTTGATAAGATTCAAAAAAATAAAAAGGATATTATAAAATTTGAGGAAATAGAAACAGGTGACGCTGAGATTTTGATAATATCTTATGGAATTACAGCAAGAAGCTCCTTAAAGGCTGTTCAAATTTTAAGAAAAGAAGGGATTAAAGCAGGACTTTTAAGACTCATTACAATATGGCCTTTTCCTTATGAGAAAATAGAAGAATATGCAAGAAAGGTTTCAAAAATTGTTGTTGCTGAAATTAACTCGGGGCAGGTAAGGGGGGAGGTTTTAAAGGCAATTAAAAGTGACTTACCCGTTATAGGGGTTCACAAGCTCGGGGGTGATTTAATTACTCCTTATGAAATAATTGAAAAAATAAAGGAGGACTGAAATGGAGGTAAAATTAAAGGAAGAAATTACACATCCCCTTTCAAAATGGATTAGACAGGAAAGATGGCCTCATATATGGTGTTCAGGATGCGGAATAGGAATAGCAATGAGCTCAATGCTTTATGCCTTTGAAGAATTAAAAATTGACCCAAAGGAAATTGCAATAGTAAGTGGAATTGGCTGCACAGGAAGAGTTGCAGGTTATGTAAAGGTTGATTCTTACCATACCACCCACGGAAGACCCATCCCCTTTGCAATTGGCCTTAAAATTGCAAAACCTCACATGAAAGTTATTGTATTTTCAGGAGATGGCGATATTGTCTCAATTGGTGGTAATCACCTTATTCATGCCGCAAGAAGAAATTTTGATATTATTATAATATGTGTAAATAACTTTAACTATGGAATGACAGGAGGACAATTTGGACCAACCACACCTTACAAGGCAAAAACAACTACAACTCCCTATGGAAATTTTGAATATCCTTTCAATTTACCTTATCTTGCAGCCTCTGCAGGTGCCACATTCGTCGCAAGATGGACTGTACTGCATGCATACCATTTAAGACAAAGCATTAAAAAAGCCCTTCAAAGAAAAGGCTTTTCCTTTATAGAAGTAATTGCTCCATGTCCTACAGGGTTTGGAAGACCAAACAAAATAGGTGAAGGCATTGATGAGATGAGATATTATAAAGAAAAAAGCATTATTAAAAATAAAATAGACCCAAAAGAGGCAGAACTCTCCTTTCACGGAGGAAACATTGTTGTTGGTGAATTTGTTGAAATTGAAAAACCTTCATATATTGATATTATTGAAGAAAATATTAAGAAATTAATAGGAGGGTAAAAATGAAGGAAAAAATAAAGGAGATTCAATTTGCAGGATTTGGAGGTCAGGGTATTGTTCTTGCAAGTTATCTTTTAGGTCAGGCAATAACTGTTTATGAAAACATAAACACATCAATGACCCAGAGTTATGGGCCTGAAGCAAGAGGAGGTGCATGCTCCTCTGGGGTTGTAATTGCTGAAAATCCAGATGAGATGGTTCCTTACCCAAAAGTTACAGAACCAGATGTCTTTGTCTGTATGTCCCAAGAAGCATATACCACCTATATTGATAAGGTAAAAAAAGGAGGAGTTGTTATTTATGATTCAGACCTTGTAACACCTGATGATAGAATAAATGGCTATGAATTTTATCCTATTCCTGCAACAAGAAAAGCAGAGGAGGTTCTTTCTAATAAGATTGTTGCAAATTGTGTAATGCTTGGCGCTTTACAGAGAATTACAAATATTTGCTCAGACGAAGCTTTAAAAAAATCAATTGAAAGTGGGGTCAAAAAAGACTATGTGGAATTAAATATTAAAGCAATAGAGCTGGGCAAAAAACTTGCTGAAGAAATTTTAAAAGAGAGGCAAAAAGATGAAATTAAATCCCTTATTTAAAGAAGAAGTTATAAAAGCACTGGGGGAACATGCCTTGAAAATGTGTTACCAATGTGGAAAATGTTCCTCCTTCTGCCCTGTTTTTAACCTTAACCCCCTCAAATTTAATCCCAGAAAAATTATTGAAATGGTTAATATAGGAGCAGAAGATGTCTTAAAATCAGAAGAAATATGGAGATGCACCACCTGTTACGAATGTGCGGAAAATTGCCCTCAAAAACTTAATTTTGTGGAATTGATTTTCTTTTTAAGAACAAAGGCAAAAGAAATGGGATATGCTCCTAAAATGCCTCTCCAAGAACTTGAACTTGTAAAAAGGGAAGGATTTTCAATTCCTCTCTCGCCAAGAGCAAAAAGCTGGATTGAAAGCAGTTTTGCAGAAATAAAAACAGGGGGTAAATAATGAATGAAACACTTATATATTTTCCAGGCTGCCTTGCTTTACGAAAATTTCCAGGTTTTGATTTTTCAACAAGATTTATCCTTGAAAAATTGAATATTGATTACAAGATAAGTAAAGAATTCAGTTGCTGTCCTGACCCTGTATGGGTAAGGTCCTTATCTTATAAAGAGTGGACTGAAAGGGCTCTCAAAAACCTTGAAATAGCAAAAAATCTGGGCTCACGGATTGTTACAATATGTAATGGCTGTTTTGAAACGCTTTATACCGTGAAAAAAATGAAGGGAAATGGTAAATTCATTCCTGTGGAGCATCTCCTCTACACTCTCTGGAAAAATAAAAAAGAAGAAATAAAAAATAAAATAGTTAATTCTCTTAAAGGAAAAAAGTTTGGAATACATGAGGGTTGCCACTTTAAAAGACCCACACAACTTACCTCACTTGAATTTAAAGAATTAAAAGAAGAAAAGGTTCTTAAGGAAATGATTGAACTTCTTGGAGCAGAAGCAATTGATAAGGGAGAAGAATGTTGCGGACTTCCTGTATTTATCACTGATAAAGAACTTTCCATAGAACTTACAAGAAAAAGAATTAGAGATTTTAAAGATATGGATGGAATTGTTACAATTTGTCCTTCTTGTTTTTCTCAGTTTGATAATGTTATTGCTATGGATAAGGGAGAAATTCCTGTTTATTTTTATTTTGAACTTCTCGCTTATGCACTTGGTCTTGAAAAAGAAAAAATTGGTTTTGAATTTCACAGAGTTAAACCAAATTTAATATAAAGAGGGAGGGATAAAAAATGAAAGAAAATAACGAAGAAATAAGAATAGGAGTTTATGTTTGCCATTGTGGTCTTAATATAGCAGGAAGTGTTGATTGCGAAGAAGTATCAAAGTTTGCAAGTGAATTAAAAGGTGTTGTTATTGCAAGAGATTATAAATATACCTGTTCTGACCCTGGACAGGAAATAATAAAAAATGATATTAAAGAGTATAAACTAAATAGAGTTGTGGTTGCTTCCTGCTCTCCAAGACTTCATGAGCCAACTTTTAGAAAAACACTTGAGGAAGCAGGTTTGAACAAATATCTTCTTGAAATGGCAAATATAAGGGAGCATTGTTCATGGGTTCATCTTTATGACAGAAAGGGTGCCACAGAAAAGGCAAAGGACCTTGTTAAAGCAGCTGTGGCAAGGGCAAGATTTCTAAAACCACAAATAGAACCAAAGGTTCCTATAATTAAAAAGGCTCTTGTTGTTGGGGGAGGGGTTGCTGGAATTCAGGCTGCACTTGACCTGGCAGATACAGGTTACAAGGTTTATATGGTAGAAAAAGAATCTTCAATAGGTGGTAGAATGGCTCAAATAGATAAAACTTTTCCTACAATGGACTGTTCAATATGTATTCTTGCACCAAAAATGGCAGAAGCAGGCAGACACCCCAATATCAAAATTTTCACAAATTCTGAAATAAAGGAAATTACAGGATACATTGGAAATTTCCATGTAAAAATTCATAAAAAACCAAGATATGTAACAGATGAATGCACTGCTTGTGGTGATTGCTCAAAAGTTTGCCCACAGGAACACCCAAATGAGTTTGATGCAGGAATGGCAACAAGAAAGGCAATTTATATTCCTTTCCCCCAGGCAGTTCCCACCCGATATATTATTGACCCTAATTTGTGTTTAAATTTACAGAAAAATGCCCTTGTATGTGAGGAATGTATAACAGCCTGTGAGAAAAAAGCAATTGATTTTACAGATAAAGAGGAAATCATAGAAATTGATGTTGGAACAATAATAATTGCTACTGGAATGGATGTTTATGACCCAAGAGAAAATAATGATTATGGATATGGCATTTATGAAAATGTTATAACTTCCCTTGAGTTTGAAAGACTTATTAATTCAGCAGGCCCAACTAAAGGAACTCTAATAAGACCATCTGACGGAAAAGTACCCAAACTTGTTGCCTTTATTCAATGCGTTGGCTCCAGAGATTTAAGAAACAATAAATACTGCTCAAATGTTTGCTGTATGAATACTGTTAAAGACGCTCTTTTAATAAAAGAACACTGGCCAGAAACTCAAATTTATGTTTTCTACCAGGATATAAGGGCATTCGGTAAAGGTTTTGAAGACCTTTATAGAAGAAGTAAAGAGGAGGGGGTTACGTATATAAGGGGTCTACCTTCAAAGATTGAAGAATTACCGGATAAGAGATTGAGAATTTTTGCTGAGGATACCCTGCTTTCAGAAATTGTGGAACTTGAAGCGGATATGGTTATTCTTTCAGTTGGGCTTATTCCAAGAAAAGACAGAAATGATATTCAGAAGCTTCTTGCTTTGAGTTTATCAGAAGATGGGTTTTATCTTGAATCGCATCCCAAATTAAAACCTGTGGATACAGCTATAGGTGGTGTATTTCTTGCAGGATGTGCGGAGGGTCCAAAGGATATTAAAGATAGTGTTACCCAGGCTTCAGCTGCTGCTGCAAGAGCAGGAATACTTATGGCAAAGGGGGAGGTTACTGTGGAAGCACTAACACCTGTTATTGAAACTGATATATGCAAAAAATGCGGGATGTGTGCAAATGTGTGCCCATATAAGGCATGGATATGGGACAAGACAGAAAGGAATGTTCCTAAACTAATTGAAGCTTCATGTGCAGGTTGTGGTGCCTGCGGAGCTGAATGTCCATCTGAGGCAATAAATATGAGGCACTTCCCTGATGAGGCTATCTATGCACAAATTGATGCTTTGCTTGAAGAAAATCCGGAAGAAAAGGTACTTGTCTTTGCCTGTAACTGGTGTTCCTATGCAGGGGCAGATTTAGCAGGGGTTTCAAGATTCCAGTATCCACCAAATGCAAGGATAATAAGGACAATGTGCTCTGCAAGAATAAAACCTGATTTTATCATTCATGCTCTCAAAAAGGGAGTAGGAGCTATTTTATGGTCTGGATGCCACATTGGAGATTGTCATTATAACTATGCCAACTTAAATACAAAGAGAAGATATGAAAATATGATGAAAAAACTGGAAAGAATGGGAATAAGAAAGGAAAGGGTTCAGCTTGACTGGTTTTCTGCTGCTGAGGGAATCCAGTTTGCAAATAAAATGAAAGAAATGGCACAAATTTTAAAAACTATTACAAAGGAGGAAATAGAAAATACAAAAGAGGCTTTAAGTAAACTTAAAACTCCTTTAAAATATTTTAAATTACAGGAGATGCTAAAAGTAAAGGAAACTGTACCTGCTTGAAAAATTTTAAATAGGTGTTAATTGGGGAAAGGCTTAAGGAAAACTTTACAGAGCTCTATAAGGGAACTCTTACAAAGAATTGTTATAATGTAATTTCTTTTAGCGGTGCGATTTATCGCACAATTATGAAAAAACCCAAGTGCGGTAGACAAAACAGGGAAAATAAAAAGAATAGTCGCATAAAGAAGGGCTATTGCAGAAAATTATATAAGGGTTTCTTGAAATCTTTTTTTTAATCTTTTATAATTAAAAAAGTGGGCGATTAGCTCAGCGTTGGTGAGAGCGCCACGTTGACAACGTGGAGGTCGGAGGTTCAAATCCTCCATCGCCCACTTTCAAAAGGAGAAAAGTTGTGGATATTTTAAAAAAAGTTTCTTTATTTTATGGGCTTGATAACAATCAACTATCAAAGGTAGCGGAACATCTTGAAGAGAAGAATTATGAAAAGGGGGAAGTTATTTTTGAAGAGGGTTCACCTGGAAACTCGCTTTTTATAATTAAAAATGGAAGAGTGGAAGTAAGATTAAAAAGGGGAGACCTTGTTCTTGTTCTTGCTGAACTTGATGAGGGTTCCTTTTTTGGAGAATTATCTTTAATAACTGATACTCCAAGAAGTGCCACCTGCACAGCCTTAAAGGACACTTCCCTTTTTGTTTTGGAAAGAGATAAATTCTGGAAAATAGTAGAAAAAGACCCGAGAATAGGAGTCTTTGTTTTAAAGAACTTAACAAGTGAACTTGCTGATAGAATAAGAGAGACAAATAAAAATCTTGAAACCTATTTCCTTATAAATCAAGCTATTGTTGATAACGAGCAGTTCAGAAAACTTTATATCTCAGCAAAAGGGAAAAAACCTTAATTCTTGAAAACTAGCTTTTATAAAAAGTGGTGGGGAGAAAAAAGTTTTTTACTTGATTTTAATATACTCATTATGATATAATTTTTAAAAGTTTAATGGCCCCATCGTCTAGCCAGGCCAAGGACATCACTCTTTCAAGGTGAAGACGGGGGTTCAAATCCCCCTGGGGCCATTTTTCAAGACCCATGAATTTAGTAATAATAGCACTTATAGGCATTCCTACCCTATTAGGTCCGAGTGGCTTTTTCAGGGTTTTTTCCCCCATGCCTAATAAAAGGGGAACCTTTTCCTTTTCCCTTTATGGTGGTTATTCCTTTCAAGACTTTAAATTTTTTGATTCCAGTTTCAATAATACCTTTGATGACAGAAGACACTTTTTACTTTCTTCCCTTTCAATTTCCTATGCCCCCTTTGATTACTGGGAATTGGGTTTAAGAGGAGATTTTGAAGGAAGACAATTGGAAAGAGGAGATTCACCTGAACAGAGAAGTGATGACGGATACTTCGCATATAGAGGACTTGATTTTTTCACAAAAATAGGGTACCCTTTCTTTTCTGACACTATTACTCAGGTGGAGTTTTCAGGTGGTCTTGCTCTTGGTTTTTATTTGCCAAATTTAGGAATAGAAAGAAAGGACCCAAAGTTTATAAAATATGGATTTCCTTCTTATGTTCCCCTTACAGGACAGTTCTGGACAAACTTAATATTAGGACTTAAATTTCAGATAATGAGTATAAACGGTTCACTCGGTTTCTGGCAAACAGGAAAACCTGCCAAGGAACTTGATGTTTTCCCAATTTTATCATATAGATATGATAACTCTGGAAACCCTTTAATTGATACCTTATATAAAAATAAAGGAGAATTTCCTGACCTTACTCGCATTCCCTTTGGGCTTAATCTTACCCTTTCTGCTGGCCCTTATGTTGACTTCATAGCAGATTTACACGGAGTTTACTTTACTGAATTAAGAGAAAATCTTATAGGGATTACACCTGGAATAAGGTTTAAAACTCCTGGAGGAGTTATATTTGATTTTGCAGTTGATGCAAGATTAAAGGAGCTGCCCGATTCTCTTATGGCAATTTATTCCCTTGATAGAAATCTTTTTACATATATTCCTGATTGGAGATTTGTTTTTGTGATGTCAAATGTTTATAATGTTTTACCTAAAAAAGCCCCACCACCCCCTCCTCCACCTCCTCCTGCTCCAAAAATTGCAAAAGTTATAGGTAAGATATACGATGCTGAGACCTCTGAACCACTTGTTGCTCAGATTAAACTTGAAGGAACTGATATTCCACCTATATCTTCTGATACAAATGGTTTTTATTCAATTGAACTTGAGCCTGGAAGATATAGTTTCTATGTGGAAAAAGAAGGTTACAGATGGATGAGAAAAACCATTATTTTAAAAGAGGAGGGAGAAGTTGTTCTTGATTTTCCTCTTAAAAAGAAAGAACTTGTTCTTATTACAGGGAAAATTGTTGATAATATTACAGAAGAACCAATAGGAGCAAAAATTACAATTCCTGAAACCAATTTGGAAGGAGGAATAAGTGACCCTGAGACAGGTGTTTATAGATTAAAACTATCTCCTGGTTCTTACATCCTTCGTATAGAGGCAGAGGGCTATTTGCCTGAGGAATTTCCTATTATATTAAAAGAGGGTGAACCTGTGGTAAAAGATGTAAAATTAAAGAAAAAGGCAAAAAAAGGAGTTACAATAAGGTTGCAGAATATCTATTTTGATACAGGAAAAGCAACTATAAAGCCTGAATCCTATCCTATTCTTGATAAGGTTGCAGAATTCCTTAAGGCTAATCCAAATGCAATAGTTGAGATTCAGGGGCATACAGATTCTGTGGGTTCTGATAGTTATAATATGACTTTATCTCAGGCAAGAGCCGAAGCAGTAAGAAATTACCTTATAACCTATCATCATATTGAGCCTACAAGATTGGTTGCAAAGGGCTACGGGGAAACAATGCCAATTGGTGATAACTTAACAATAGAAGGAAGAGCAATGAATAGAAGAGTGGAATTTAAAGTATTAAGTGTGGGCGAATAGATAATACTAATTTAAGTCTGCGAGGCGGTGTGTGGAGTGTTATTTAACAGTGTGAATTATTACATAGTTAAAAAATAAAAATTTTTAACTTTTTGGCCCTTAAAGGGTGTGCCCCCTCTTAATTTTTAATAGCTAAATTTCCACTTCTATAGGGTAGGATAAATAAAAGCCCTGTCCAAATTTAACACCTATCTTCTTTATGGTTTCAAGTTCCTCTTTTTTCTCAATTCCCTCAGCTATTACCTTTGCTTTAATTTTTTCACCAAAATTGAGAATCATTTCTAAAAGGTGTTTTTTTACAAGGTCTTCATTTATATTTCTTACAAGAATCATATCGTATTTCAAATACTCAGGACTAAGTTCAGCAAGGGTTTGTAGTGAGGAATATCCTACTCCAACATCATCAATTGATAAATTAATTCCCTTATCTTTAACAAGTTTAACATTTTCTTTTAAAACATCAAAGTCTTTTATTATATGTCTTTCTGTAAGTTCAAGAACAATTTTCTCGGGGTTAATATTGAGTTCTTTAATATTTTCAAAGAGTACATTAATAAAGTCGGGTTCTTTTTGCTGAAGAATTTTTGAGGAAACATTTATAAAAAGTTTTTTCTCCTCATTAGGTAATTTTTTTGAACTTAAAAGTGCCTTCCATCCGCATAATTTTTCCAGACTATGAAGTTCATTTAATTCCTCTGCCACAGAAAAAAGTACAGTTGGCATCTCAAGCTCTGTCTCTTTCGGTCCCCTTGCAAGTGCCTCATACCCGTAAATAGATTCCTCATCCCCTAAATAATAAATTGGTTGATACACCATCCTTATCTCCCCCCTTTTTAGAATTTTTCTAAATAAAAATTGAGTATCCGCTTTCATCTTTGTTTCTTTTTTAAAATGCTCAAATTTTATTTCATTTAATGTCTCATATATTGTTCTTTCAGTTCTTTTAAGAGGGTCAAATTTTATTGTTTGTATAGAAACTGTAAAGGGAGCAGGGATAAATTTTTCAATTTCCTTTTTTAATTTTTTTGTTAAATTTTTTATTTCATGAGTTTTAGGAAATAAAAGACATATTAAACTTGAAAAGGGCTCTGTCACAAAAATTAAAGGATTTTCATAAGGAGAAAATTCTTTATTAACAAAATTTTTCAAATATTCCACAAGAGATTTAATCCAAGAGTCAAAAACATCAAATCCATATTCATCTTCGTATATTGAGGCTTCCAGTATCTGGATCGCCATTATGTTAACTTCTTTCTCCTTTTCTATTCTGCTTTTTATTTGCGATAATATATGAGTCAGGATGGGTAAACCCGTAAGTTCATCATTCATAGTTTTTCAAAGATTTCTTTTATTCTGTTTTTTAAACCTTCAGCTTCAAAGGGTTTTACAATATAGGCAACTGCTCCTTCTTTTATCGCCTTTAGCATATCCTGTGGCTCCTTTAATATGGAAAAAATAGCTACAGGAATTTCCTTTTCTTTTTCCTTCAAAAAATCCTTGAATTCTCTGAAAAGTTCCCATCCATCCTTTTCCGGAAGAATTATATCAAGAAGTATAAGGTCAAAATCCTGGTCCTTTGAGAGTATATCCATTGCCTGTGAAGGAGTATAAGCCTTTTCTACTATATAATCCTCCTTAAGAATCTCCTCCACAAGCAAAGCCATATCCTTTTCATCCTCAATTATTAATATTCTTCTTTTTTTATCCATTTTTACCTCCCAATTTTTAATTTTAAATTCTTTTAATTTATTTTTCAATAATATTGAAATTTTAAGTCAAAATAATATATATTTAAAAAAAAAAAGAAGGAGGGAAATATGAAAAAAAATAAAATTGAAATTATATTCTTGGGGAGGGGAGGTATGGGAGCAAAGACAGCAGCCCTTTTTTTAGGTGAGGCAATGGTCCAAGCAGGAAAATTTGTTCAAGCATTTCCTGAATATGGACCCGAAAGAAGAGGTGCCCCTGTGGTTGCTTTTATAAAAATAAGTGAAAAGGAAATTAAAGGGCATTACGGCATAAAAGAACCGGACGCTGTTTGTATACTTGACCAAAAGCTTCTTTTATCTGAAAAAATTAAAAATACCATCAATGAGGTTCCCAAGTTTATTATTAATACTTCTTTTTCTTCGATAAAAAAGAAATTTAATTTAAAGGGAGAAGTTTATACTGTTGATGCCTCTCGTATATCTAAAGAAATTATCGGAAAAGACTTACCCAATACTCCTATCCTTGGTGCCCTTATAAAAATTCTAAATCTTATGGAACTTGATGATTTTATTCGTCTAATAGAAGAAAGATTAAAAACAAAATACAAAGAGGATATTGTTCAAAAAAACATAGAAATGATAAAAAGAGCTTACAAGGAGGTGAAATAAAATGGAATTCAAATCTTGGAAAGATTTACCTCAGGGAGGAATTATAAAAAATGTTCCTACCTCTCCTGCTTTTAAGACAGGTGATTGGAGAACAGAGAGACCTATTTTTTATTCTGAAAGATGTAAACCCTGTTTTTTGTGCTGGCTTTATTGCCCTGATTCAGCTATTATTGTAAAGGAGGGAAAGATTTATAGTTTTGATATGGATTACTGTAAGGGATGCGGAATATGTGCTAAGGTTTGCCCTCATAATGCTATTGAAATGAAGGAGGAATTATGAAGGGATTAAAAAATAAAACTCTTGCTTTAACAGGGAATGAGGCAGCAGCTTATGCTATGAAGCAGATAAATCCAGATGTTGTGGCAGCCTATCCAATCACCCCTACCTCTGAAATAGTTCAGATTTTTTCAAAATATGTTGCTGATGGTTTGGTTGAAACCGAGTTTATTCCTGTTGAATCTGAACATTCTGCAATGTCAGTTTGTATTGGAGCTTCAGCGGCAGGGGCAAGAGTTATGACTGCTACAGCTTCACAAGGGTTAGCCTTAATGCACGAGATGCTTTACATTGCCTCTTCTTTAAGATTACCAATTGTTATGGTTGTAGGGAATAGAGCCCTTTCTGCTCCAATAAATATACATTGTGACCATTCAGATACAATGGGCTCAAGGGATTCGGGATGGATTCAAATTTATTGTGAAAATGCTAATGAGGTATATCACACCTTAATTTGTGCAGTTAAAATTGCTGAAAAGGCAAATTTACCCTGTATGGTAAATATGGATGGATTTATAGTTACACATGGTATGGAAAATGTGGAAATTCTTGAAGATGAAAAAGTGAGGGAATTTATTGGCGAAAGAAAACCCTTATATTCTCTTCTTGATACAGAGAATCCTGTTACTGTCGGACCCCTTGATTTATATGATTATTACTTTGAACATAAAAGAGCACAGCTTGAAGGGGTTCTAAAGGCAAAGAAAATTATACCACTTGTAATTGAAGAATATAACAAAAAATTTGATAAAAATATACCATCTTTTGTTGAAGAATATAAGATGGATGATGCTGAAATTGTTATAATTGCTATGTCATCTGCGGCAGGTACTATAAAGGAAGGAATTGATATTGAAAGGGAAAGGGGAGAAAAAATAGGTCTTTTAAGATTAAAAGTTTTTAGACCTTTCCCCTATGAAATATTGAGAGAAAAGTTAAAAAATGTTAAGGTTTTAGGGATTATGGATAGAGCAGAAACTTTTAGCACAATGGGAGGTCCACTTTCAATTGAAATAAAAGCAGCTCTTTATCCTCTTAAAAAAAGACCTATTATTAAGGATTTTATTTTTGGACTTGGAGGAAGAGAGTTTACCTTAGAAAATGCCCTCCAGGTTATAAATATTTTGAAAAAGACAAAAAAAGAGAAAAAGATTTTTCAAGAATTTATATATATAGGCATAAAAGAATAGGAGGTAAAAATGAAAAGGATGCTCTCCCTAAAGGAACTTTCTGAGAGAAGATTTGCGCTTGCACCAGGACACAGGGCATGCGCAGGCTGTTCTTTTCCTTCAATTATTAAAATGGTTCTCGGTTCCTCAGATTACCCTGTTATTGTAGCAAATGCAACAGGTTGTATGGAGGTTGTAACATCAATTTTTCCTTATAGTGCATGGCCTTTACCATGGATTCATTCTGCCTTTGAAAATGTTGCAGCTACAATTTCTGGAGTTGAGTCTGCATTTAAGGCACTTAAAAGAAAGGGTTTAATTCCTGAGAATAAAAAAATTAATTTTATTGCCTTTGGTGGAGACGGCGGAACCTATGATATAGGATTTCAGGCTCTTTCTGGTGCAATTGAAAGGGGACATGATTTTCTTTATGTTTTATATGATAACCAGGCATATATGAATACAGGTATTCAAAGGTCCTCTGCCACTCCTTTTGGTGCTCACACAACTACTTCACCTGCAGGAGAAAAAATACCTGGCAAAACACAGGATAGAAAGGATATAACAGAAATTATTGCTGCCCACGGAATACCTTATGTAGCTCAGGCATCCCCATCTCACTGGGCAGATCTAATAAGAAAAGTAAGAAGAGCTTTTGAAATTGAAGGTCCTAAATTTATAGCAGTAATTTCTCCCTGTGTTCCTGGTTGGGGATATAAGGAGAGTGAAACAATTGAATTAGCAAGACTTGCTGTAGAAACCTGCTTTTGGCCTTTATATGAGGTTGATTATGGAGTTTATAAAATTAATTACAAACCAAAAGAAAAATTACCTATAAAAGTATGGCTTGAAAAACAGGAAAGATTTAAACATCTTCTTGATAAAAAGGAATTAATTGATGAAATACAGAAAAAGGTTGATGAAAAATGGGAAAGATTATTAAGACTTGAGGGACAAAAAATTTTTTAATTTTTAAACTTTTTATAAAATTTAAATTATTTGCAATTTTAAATAAAAGCAGGTATATTTTAGATTAAATTCATTTTAAATAAGGAGGCTTAAATGAAATTGAAGGATATTTCTGTAAGGATATGTGGGCTTGCCGGTGATGGTTCCCTTTTTACAGGGGAAATTTTATCTTATATGCTTAAAAGGCGGGGACTTTATGTAATTTCTGTTCGTGATTTTCCGTCAAATATAAGGGGTCTTCCCACAAATATTACCATAAGAGGAAACATAGAGAGAATTTATTCCTGGAATGATTATATAGATGCTCTTGTTGCCTTTGAGCCAAAAGCCGTTAATCTTCACTTATATGACCTGAAGGAGAAAGGGATTATCATAGTGGATGAACTTTTTAAACCTGATAACTTTGATAGAAAGGATATTTATTTATACCCTGTATCTTTGAAAGAAAAGGCAAGGGAGATTTTTAAGAATGAAATTTATAAAAATACCATTGCCCTTGGTTTTCTTGCCTTTACCTTTAGTATTGAATTTGAAGAGATAAAGGAAACACTTTTAGATAAATTAAAAGGGAAAAAAGAGGAAATAATAAAAAATAACATAAGAGCCTTGGAAGAAGGATTTAAAATGGCAGAAAGCCTTGTAAAAGAAAAATTTGAAATAGTGAAATTAAAGGACCCGGGAAGATACTTTCTTTCCGGAAATGAGGCAGTTAGTCTGGGTGCCTTAGCGGCTGGATGCAAGTTTTTTGCTGCCTACCCCATAACTCCTTCAACTGAAGTTTTAGAGTTTCTTTCAAGAAATCTCCCCCAATATGGTGGGGTAACGGTTCAGTGTGAGGATGAAATTGCCTCTATAAATATGGCAATAGGTGCTTCTTTTGCGGGTGTAAGAGCTATGACATCTACAAGTGGTCCTGGAATGGCTTTAAAAACTGAGGCTCTTTCCCTTGCCTCTATGTCAGAAACTCCCCTTGTAATATATCACGCACAGAGGGCAGGACCTTCAAGTGGGCTACCTACAAAAACAGCACAGGAAGACATAAATCATATATTATTTGCAGGTCATGGAGACCTCGCAAGGGTGGTTCTTGTGCCTTCAACTCCTGAGGAAAGTTTTGATTTTATCTTCAGAGCCTTTAATATTGCAGAAGAATATCAACTCCCGGTTATTGTTCTTTCAGAACAAGCAGTTTCACAGAACCAGCAAACAATTGATGATATTCCCTATAATGAAGAATACAGATGGGAAAGGGGGAAAATTTTAAGTGATGAAGAAACTCTTTTATATCTTTCAAATGGTGATATATACGAAAGATATGAACTTACAGAGGACGGGATATCAAAAAGAGCCTTTCCTGGCCAAAAGGGGGTTATTGTGAGACAAAACTCATATGAACATACTCCTTCTGGTTTTATTGACGAAGAAAGCACATATAGAAGACAAATGGTGGAAAAAAGAATAAAAAAACTTGAAAAAATAATAAAAGATGTCCCTGAACCTGAATATTACGGAGATAAAAATGCTCCTTATCTTCTTATAGGAATTGGCTCTTCCCTTGGTCCAATGAGAGAAACATGTAATAGATTGGAAAAGGAAGGTATAAATATAGCATATATTAGGATTAGAACCTTATTCCCTCTTCATGAAGATTATATTTATGAAATTACAAAAAGTAAGGAAAAAATATTTGTCTGTGAGCTTAATTCTTTTGGACAGTTAAGAAATTATCTTTCAAGAATCTGGGGAAAAAGAAAGGGAGTTTATTCAATTAGAAAATATGAGGGTTTACCTTTTAAACCCTTTGAGATAATAAGAGAAGTTAGAGAAAATATAAAAAAGGAGGAAGGATAATGGAGATAGCTTTAAAATTTGAAGTTAAATCCGTAAAAGATTTTGATGCACAAAAAAGCACCTGGTGTCCTGGGTGTGGGGATTTTGGTGTTCTTTCAGCAATTAAACAGGCTTTGTTTGAACTTAAAATTTCCCCTTTTGATGTTGTCACTGTCAGTGGAATAGGATGTTCTTCAAAACTTCCTGATTATCTTGAAACCAATGCTTTTCATACAATTCACGGCAGGCTTTTACCTGTTGCAACTGGTGTCAAAATTGCAAATTCAAGGCTAACGGTTATTGTCACAGGTGGTGATGGGGATGGATATGGTATAGGTGGAAATCATTTTTTACATGCCGCGAGAAGAAATATAAATTTAACATACATTGTAATGAATAATGAAATATATGCTCTTACAAAGGGACAGGTGGCTCCCACCTCGCCTTACGGTTTTGTCGCAGGCACAACTCCTTATGGTTCAAAGGATAATCCTATAGAGCCGTGTCTGATTTCCCTTGCTGCAGGTGCCACCTTTGTTGCAAGAGGTTTTTCAGGTGACATAAAAAATTTAAAAGAATACATAAAAAAGGGAATAGAACATAAGGGCTTTTCCCATATTGATGTTCTTTCACCCTGTGTAACTCTTAATGAAGATTATAGCTACGATTATTTCAGAAAAAACATACTCCTTATTGATGGTCCTTTTAATACAAGAGATGAAGCAATTACAAAAATAATGGAAACTTACAGAAAGGGGAAAATTCCTGTAGGTATCTTTTATATTGAGAATAAGAGACCTTATGAAGAAGACCTTTTTGGAAAAGAAAATTATTCAATAGTTGAAGAGTTTAAAAAGCATAGAGAACCCTCAAAGGAAGAACTTCTTAAACTCATAGAGGATAAAAAATAAAAGGGGAGGACAAAGCCTCCCCTTTTAAGAATTTTTAAAAATTTTAATTAAGGGGCTTGTAACCCGTAATGCTCGTAATTTTTTCTTATAAAATCTTTCCATTTATCAGGAACAGCATCTTCTGCATAAATTGCCTGAACCGGACACACAGATTCACAGGCACCACAATCAATACATACCTGTGGATTTATGTATAACTGGTCAGAACTTTCATACTCAGGCTCATCCTTCCTTGGATGAATACAATCCACAGGACATACCTCAACACAGGCAGTATCTTTAACTCCTATACAAGGTTCACAAATTATATATGCCACTTTTTTTCCTCCCTTTTTATGCCGGAGGAGGGACTTGAACCCTCAAGGGATTAGCTCCCAGCGGATTTTGAGTCCGCCGCGTCTTCCATTCCGCCACTCCGGCAAATTCCTGACTAAAAATTATACCTTCTTGAACTTATTATGTGCAAATATTGAAATAAATATATATGGAACGAAAATTGCTTTTATATAAATTGGAAAAGGAGGTTTGAAAATGGAAAAAATAAAAAAAGGAATAATATTAATTTTCCCCCTTATATGGGGATGCATAATTAATGAAAGACCCTATTATCCTTGCCCCTTAGATAATGAACCACCTGCACCACCAAGGGGTCTTTACTCTGTAACAGGAGACAAAAAAATTTATCTTTACTTTTTACCCAATACAGAAAAAGACCTTGCAGGTTATGTGGTATGGAGAGGTTTCTCCTATGAAGGGCCCTATGAAGAAATTGCAATTCTTGAACCAAGTAAAACAAGTTTTGTTGATTATAATGTTCAAAACGGAATTACTTATTATTATGCCCTTTCTGCCTTTGATACTGCTGGAAATGAATCAGAACTTTCAAAAGAAAATGTTTTTGATACACCAAGACCTGATGGAGAGGATATGGTATGGAGTTATTTGATTTTTCCAGATTATTCAGGTTTTGACTTTTCTACGCAAACCGTAGTTTCCTATCTATCCCCCTCCTGTGATTTCTATTATAAATATGACACAGTAGATGCCATAGGTTATATAATTGTTCCGGATACAGCCACCTGGGTTCAGGATATGGGTTATACAGAAAGTTTTGATGATATAAGCTATGCACCTTCAGAGGGTTGGTCAAAATTAGGAATACTTGAGGCAATTGAAGGGCATACCTATGTTTTCTGGACAGAAGATAATCATTTTGCAAAAATAAGAATTTTAAATATAAATAAAATATTGAATTTTGAGTGGGCTTATCAAACAGATGAGGGGAACCCAGAACTTACGGTTCCCCCTTCCAAAGGGTCCAAATCCCTTAAAATTAAATAGGAGGTAAAAAATGAAAAAATTATTAATTTTACTTTTTCTCAGCATAATAACCCTTAAAGGGAAGACTGTGGAAGTCTGGGTTGAAGGTGGCCCTAAATCTCTCTATACCGCAGGAGAACCTGTAAAAGTGCATGTAATTTCAAAAGTTGATGGCTTTCTGTATATTTACAATATTGACCCAAATGGAAGGGCAAAACTAATTTTCCCCACAGGAACACCTGTCTATATCCATGCAGGTATTCATTATGTTTTACCCGATGATTTTTATTATGATTTGGAATGGAATGCTTCCTATGACCCTGGAATTGAATACATTTACGCAGTTGTTGTCCCATATCCCATATATGATATGCCAGAACACTGTTTTGAACCCCTTCCACCGGATGCTTATATATATTACGATTATGATGACATAGAATTTGCCCTTGTTTTCAGATTCAGTCCCCCCTTCTGGTTTCCAAGGGTATATTTTGGTGCCTGGACATGTTATTATGTTGTGCCAAGATACTATATTTATCATCCTGCTCCCTGGTATTGCTATGACTGCCATCATCCAAGAGTTTTTATTTCCTTTTATTTTGATTTCTGCCCCCTTTACGAAATAAGAATTTATGAATATAGATATATCTATGTTCCAAGATATATAAAATATGTTCCAAGAAGATACAGAACAAGAGCTTCATGGGAATTTGAGAAAAAAATTACTCCTGAAAGAAGGATAAGATTAAGAAAAATGGAAGAGGAAACAAGAGTAGCTCTAAGGGAAAGGGGCATTGTTGAAGGTAAACCTGTAAGGGAACTCATTGCTGAAAAGAGGAAAATGGAATATGAAAAGGAACCTATTGAAAGGACAAGAATTGAAAAGAAAAGAGAAGAAATTAAGCATGAAAGAAGCACAATCAAGCCACCTTTCACAGAAATTGAAAAGAGAGAAAGGAAGGAATATCCAAAAGAATATCCAGAAAAAAAGGAAATCAAAAGGATAAAGGAACATGAGGGAGAAAAAAAGGAATATATAAAAG
>FWWL01004625.1_pt1 | contig 22824 bp, 24 predicted proteins | sample 2228331 | NCBI WGS metagenome assembly FWWL01 (sample SAMEA103939775, study PRJEB20133) | metagenome | reverse complement strand
GCGATGGCCGCTGGTGCCGAAACTGACAAAGCGCGGCACGCGGCGGCCGTCGCGCTCGATCTCGCCCACCGGCGCGGGGGCGCGCTCGGCCCGTGGATTTCGCCTGCGCCCTGCTCTTTTGCGCGTCTCAGGTCAAGGTTCGGCGGGCGGCGAGGGCACGTTACATGTGTTTACTGGTTTACACGTGTAAAATCGGGCAATGCGCCCCTGCACCCACGCTGTGCAGCCGGGATGGGGCAAGCATCCCGGCACGTGCGCAAGACAGCCCGCAAAAGGGGCGGCGGCGCCAACCCACCGAAGACGGCCACCGATCCGGACGTGAAAGCCGGGGCCTTCGGGTCGCCTCTGTGTTGACCGGACCCAGTCCGGCACTCGCGAAAGCCTCCCGGCGGCCGCTTCCCATGGGGGTGGGGAGCGGCCAACCGGCCGCGGCGCGCGGGCCTTGCTGCAGTCGTTCCGCCGGTCAAACCGTGCTCTGCTCGGTCGGGCTGCGCGCGGCGATCCAGCACCCGATGACGATGAGCGCCGTTCCGGCGATGGTCGGGGCGCTGACCCGCTCGGCGAAGAACATCCACCCGAACAGCGAGGCCCACAGGAAGCCCGAATATTCCACCGGAACCAGAGCCTGCGCCTCTGCCCGGGCATAGGCCCAGGCCAGCGCGGCCGAGGCGGTGACCGTGAGCATTGCGGCAAGACCCGCGTCGACGAGCGCCTGCTGGGTCGGCATCGCGAAAAAGAAGGGAGCGCCCAGGCTCATCAGCACCGCCGAAACGCCGCTGTGAAAGGTCGCGACTTCCGCCGGGCCGGCGAGCTGCGATTGTTGGCGGATCAGGATGAAGTTCCAGGCATAGAGCAGCGTCGAAAACAGCAGCGCGCCGAGGCCGAGCCACAGGTCCGGACCGACCTGCTCGCCGCCCAGCTTGCCGCCGACGATCACCATCGTCCCGGCGAACCCCAGGATCGAGGCATAGATCGCCTTGCGCTGGATTTTCTCGCCCAGGATGACCGCCGCCAGGTAGAGCGCGATCAAAGGGGCGATGAACGAGATCGCGATCGCGTCGGCCAAGGGCAATTTCGTTATGGCATAAAAGAAACTGAGCGCCATGAAGGCCGATACCGTGCCCCGCAGCAAGTGCAGCTTGAGAGCGGGGCGCTGCGGCCATCTGCCTCCCCGGCCCAGCCATATCGGCGCGATCAGGAGAACGCCGAATGTTGAGCGGAGCAGGGCGGCGCTGTAGGCACCGACCGCCAGCGAGGCGCTCTTCATGAAGGCATCCATCAGTGACAGCATCGCCACGCCGGCCAGGGTCATCGCAAACGGCAGCAGGGGGTGATCGCGGTGCATATCCCGCCCCTAGGGCCGCCGCACTGCGCCGTCACCATTGCACAGCAATTCAGCTTGGCGAAAGCCGCGATGCTTGAAGCGCCGTGGCGATTGCGGCACAGTGGAACACTCCATTCCACCCGCGTAGCTTTTTGGGGCTCGAAGACGATGAAACTGGCGTTGCGTAAATCCGTTCTCCTGCTGGGCGCAGCCGCGCTGATACCGGCGGGGGCCGCTGCGCAATCCGGCCCGGAAGACCTGCTGCCGCCTGCGGCCGCGAGCCCAGCTCCGACCCCCGTTCCGGCACCCGCACCGGCTGCTTCGACGATGGACGCGGACTACAATGCGCCGACGCAGGGCACGGCATCGCAGGACTTCCAGGCGGCTTTCGAGCCCGCGCCTGCTCCCCAGCAACTGGTGCAGAGCTGGACCGTCGCCCAGGCGGAAAAGCTGGCCGGCCTCATCGCCGGCATGGGATCCGAAGGGCTCAGCCCGGCCGACTACGATCTGGCCGGATTGCGCGCGCTGATCGCGGCTGGCCCTGGCGCGGCGCTCGACGAAGGGGCGAGCAAGCGCTTCGTCTGGCTGGTCGAGGACATGCGCGACGGACGCACGCCCATGGAAGGCCGCAAGCAGTGGTTCGTGATGGACCCCGATGCGGATCGCTATACCTCGGGCGCCTTGCTCGAGGCTGCGGTGAGTTCGGGGGATCCTGCTGCGGTTCTCGACACGGTGAGGCCGCTGCACCCGGACTATGCTGTGCTGCGCGCGGCGCTGGCCAAGGCCCAGCCCGGCACCGCTCGCTACAAGCAGATCCAGGCCAACATGGATCGCTGGCGCTGGCTCCCGCGCGATCTCGGCGGGCAGTATCTCATCACCAACGTGCCCGAATACCAGCTGCGCCTGACGGTCAACGACAAGATCGTGCGGACCTACAAGACGATCGTCGGCAAGCCCGGCAAAACCGCGACGCCGCAGCTCGCCGAGGTGGTCGAGGGCGTCATCCTCAACCCGACCTGGACCGTGCCGCAGAGCATTGTCGTCGGCGAAGGGCTGGGGGCCAAGGTGCTCGGCAATCCGGGCTGGGCCAAGGCCGCAGGCTACACCGGCAGCAGGGGTGCCAACGGTTTCGTGACCGTGGTCCAGCAGCCGGGACCGGGCAATTCGCTCGGCAAGATGAAGCTCGACATGCCCAACCGGCACGCGATCTTCCTGCACGACACCCCCAGCCGCAATCTCTTCAATGCGACCGAACGCGCGCTGAGCCACGGCTGCATCCGCACCGAACGGGCGAGCGAACTGGCACTGACGCTGGCGATCCTGCAGGCCGGACTGACGGCGGATGAGGGCGTCGAGAAGCTGACCAGCGGCAAGTACACCAAGGTCGAATTCCAGAAGAAGATGCCGGTCTACATCACCTACTTCACCATGGCGACCGACATCGGCGGGCAGCTGTCGAGCTTCAAGGACATCTACGGCCGCGACGAGGCGGTGCTGGCGTCGTTCAGTGCGCCGCGCGTCGCCAACCGGTCGCGGGTAACCGACGAGCAGGTCATCGTCATCGAGGACGATCTGCGCGACGCGGCCCCCTAAGGCCGGTCAATAGACGCCGGGGTTGAGCCTGTCTGCCCCGGTTGCGCCCTCGGGCAGCAGCGGGGCGAGGCTCGCCGGCGGATCGAAGCGCGAGACATGCGAACCGTCGGGCGCGATGCCGAGGGTGTCGGCGTAGAGCAACCGTCCGCCCGACAGGTTGAGCAAGGCGATCCGGAACTGCTCCTCGCCCATCGCGAAACATCCGTTCGAGCGGCCGAGGCGGCCCCAGCGGGCGATATGCTCCGGCTCGGCATAGGCCGCGCGGTGCATCACGATATAGCGGCGCAGGGCGTTGGAATTGGTCGGATCGAGCCCGCCCAGTCGCACCGAGGTGCCGTACTGGCCCTTGTACCATTCCCAGGTGACGTAGGCGCCTTTGCTGGTGGCATTTGAGCCTTCGACGTTCGAATAGTCCTTGAGCCAGCCGTCATGCTCCGGGTCCGAACCCGTGCCGTGAGCGACCAGATAGCTCCTGACTTCCTGCCGCTCGAGATTGACGAAATGGAACCGGGGCTCGGTCGAACGCAGGCCGAAATCGGCGATCCCGACAATGTCCTTCTTCCAGATGACGTTGCCGGCCCGGTCGAGCTGTTCCTTGGCGATGGCGAACAGGCGGCGGTCGCGCACCGAACCAGCCATCGCCTGCGCGTACAATCGCGAAGGAAGCGCGGCAGTGACGCCGAGGGCCAGAGTGGCTTTGAGAAGGTCGCGACGGTCCATGTTTTCCCTGTTAGCGCACCTTGGTTGAACCATTGGTTGCCAAGGCAAGATCGCCAGCGCCGAAACGTGCGTTTTCTGCGGCCATCGCCAGCATGGAGCGGGCATGACGCGCGGCGACGGCATGCTGGTCGTCTCCATAGCCGCCGCCGAGCGCGCTGGCGACGGCGATGCCGCGCCGGCGCGATTCTGCCACCACGTAGCGGTCGCGCGTCTCGAGGCCAGCGTCGGTAAGCGCCAGCCGCCCGAGCTTATCCGCGCCGTGCGGATCGACCCCGGCCTGGTAAAGCACGATGTCGGGGCGGACCCGGTCGATCAGGCTGGGCAGATGTGCGGCCAGCGCGCCGAGATAGGCCACGTCGCCGATACCGTCCGGCAAGGCGACATCGAGATCGGACCGCGCCTTGCGCACGGGGAAGTTCTTTTCCGCATGGATGGAGAAGGTGACGATGTCCTCGCGGCCCGCGGTCAGGCTGGCGGTGCCGTCGCCTTGGTGCACGTCGAGATCGACGATCAGCACGCGCCGCACATTGCCCTCGGCGATCAGCCGGTTGGCCGCCACCGCCAGATCGTTGAAGACGCAATACCCCGCGCCGGTGTCGTACAGCGCATGGTGGCTGCCCGCGGCGCTGTTGGCCGCGTAGCCATGCTCCAGCGCCAACCGTGCTGCGAGCCAGGTACCGCCATTGGTGTGCCGCACCCGGTCGCGAATGGCGGCTGTCACCGGGAAGCCGATCCGCCGCTCCTTCTCGCGCGGGACGGCGAGGCTGAAGACCTCCTCGACATAGAGCGGGCAGTGCACCGCTTCGAGCCACACGCGCGGCATCGGTTCCGGCGCGTGTTCGATGATCGGCCGGCCGCTCGCCCGAAGCGCTTCCATGACGAGGAAGTACTTGTCGAAGCGGAAGGTGCCCCGCTCCGGCCGCGGGGCCATGTAGTCGGCGTGGTGGACGACGTGGAGCAGTGGTCAGTTTTCCTCGCTACCTGCGGCAAGACTTTCGAGCTCCTCGAAAATCTCGTCCTCGCTGCGGCTCGCGGCATTGCGCCATCCGGCGGCGCTATCGGCATTGAGGACCTTCCTCTCGCCCGACACGACGAACAGCGCCGGGGTGTTCTTCATCGCCTTGAGGCCGAATCGGGCGGCGATGTCGAGGTTATAGCCATCGCCGGTCTGCGGCATGCCGACATTGACATAGACGACCTCGAACTTCTCGTCGGTCAGCTGGCGGAAGCGGTCGGTCGCCAGCCAACCGGCAAGCGCGCGGCTGTCGTGGCACCAGTTCGCGCCGAGGACAACCAGTGCCAGCGTCCCGCGCTCTTCCGCGCGGGCGAGCGCGGCATCGACGGCAGCAGCCGCGTCGATCGCCGGATCGTAGGGGCGCGCTTCGGGATGGGCGGGCCGGGAGATTGCGTCTGGCGTTTCTTCCGCCACCGCGGGCGCTGCGAGAACGGCGGCCAGGGACAGGGCTAACGGGCCGAACACCTTCATTCTCCTTGCGGATAGGTCGAGACCGTGAGGACGGCGTGCGCTTCCTCGTCCGGTCCGGGGTAGGTGCCCGACACCTTTGCCGCTGCAATCATCCGGGCTGCGAGGGCATGGGCTGCCTGCATCAGGCTGCTGCCGTCATCGTACATGCTCATGTCGTTGCGATCGGGGGTATCGGCAGTTTTCCTGCCGTACGCCGCCTGCTTCTCGTATTCTGCCGGATCGACGCAGCGCGGACGTTCGGGGCTGTAGATCACGTCACCGAAGCACTTGAGCCCGCGCGCTTCGGCGGCCGCTTGCGCCTTGCGGTTTTCGCGCAGCCGCCAGGCGTTGCGGCAATTTTCCTGCATCTCAGTGAGGTCGTACACCTCGTTCCCTGCACTGTTGGTCGCTCGGTAGCGACCGCAAGACACGTCGAACGCAGCAGCGTCGGTGGCCAGCCCCGCCACTTTCGCATCGCGCCGTTGCTGCTCCAGCGTCGAACAAGCCCTGACAAGGACCTCGTAATCGATGTCCTTGCGCGAAGCGATATAGCCCTGCCGATCCTTCGCCGCGCAGTAGCTGTCCAGACGCGCCTGGTCGGCCACGAGATCCTGTTCGAGCTGATCCTTGATCCTCCACCAGCCGTTCTGGCAGCCCTGGTTGGCGACATCGTTGCGGTCACGGCGATAGGTATCGGTGTCTCCCGGACACATGATGGCATAGGCGGCAGGGTCGGCAGCCAATTGCTCGCCGAGAGCATTGGCGGTTGCGATCCGCAGCCGAATGCAGCCATAGCGCAAGGGCCGCGAGCGCGCATCTTCCGGTGTGGCGGCGCAATCGGCGGCGAGCTTCATCCCGTCTTTTGTCAGCGCCACGCCGGCGATCTCGTCGCGTTCGTCCTGCGCCATGTCGCAGGCCTTGTCGAGCGCTTCGCCGCGTTGGCCGGGGGCTGTCGCAAGACAGCGGGCCTCGAGCGCAGGGCGGTCATCGCGCAGTTGCAGTGCCTGTTCGAAAGCATCGGAGTCTTTCTGGTTGGCGTCGCGCCGAAGCTTGCAGGCTACCTTGGTCGGCTCGCCGATGGGACCATAGATCGCCGCAGCCCGTCCGTCGCAGATGTCGTCCAGCACGCGCTCGGGCAGGGTCGCGGCGGCGAAACGACCATCGTCGCGTTGGGCGATCGCCTGGCGCATCGGTTCGGAAGCATCCGCCAATGCGAACAGGGCCTCGGCATCGGCCTGCCCCGGCGGCGGCGGACCGCCCGCCTCGATCCGGTCGAGCAGCGCCAGCGCCTCGTCGAAGCGGCCCAGTTCGCGCAGCGCATTGACCACGTAGAGCGAATAGAAGCTGCGCACGGCGTCCGGCGCCTCTATCGCCGCGATCACGCCGAGACCGTCATCCGCCAGACGTTCGACGGTCCGCCGGCGCACGGCGGGATCGGTGGCGCCCCAGGCTGCGCGTTGCAGCATGGTGAAGCGGTCCTGCGCGGGACGTTCCAGACGCGTCGCCAGCCAATAGGCCTGTGCGTAGGCCCCATCGTCAGCGAGCGTGCGGTATTGCGGATCGGCGATCAGTGCGGGCAGGCGCGTCAGTTCTTCCGGCGTGTACTCATGGTAAGCCATCCGGTCCAAGCCTTCGGCGACAGCCTTGGAGACGTCGGGCAACAGCACCAGCCCGTTGTCGGGGCAGACCGGCACTTGGGCGTTGATGAGATGATCGCCGAGCCAGGAACCATCCGGCATGGTGAGCAGCGGATAGCTTGCATATCCCACGTCCTGCTCGAACCCCAAGCCACCCAAGGGGCAGGTGAAGCGGCGCAGGTCGAAACGCTGCTGGTCCGGTCCTTCCTCCCTGGCCCAGGCCGCGCCGCCGAACACCGCCTGCACGGCCAGCAGCAGCAACAGTATCGCCCTCACTCGGCGGCCACCGCGTGGGGGTCGAAGGCTTCGGCCTCGCCGGCGTCGATCTTTGCGGCTTTCTCTTCCACCAGCCTGACGATGTGGTCGAGAATGGCTGCGTCCTCGACATGGTGGTCGGTCACGCCGCTCAGATACACCATGTGCTTGCCCTTGCCGCCGCCGGTCAGGCCGATGTCGGTCTCGCGCGCTTCGCCCGGGCCGTTGACGACGCAGCCGAGGACCGAGAGGCTCATCGGCGTCTTGATGTGTTCGAGCCGCTTTTCCAGCGCCTCGACCGTGCGGATGACGTCGAAGCCCTGGCGCGAGCAGCTGGGGCAGGAAACGATCCGCACCCCGCGGGTGCGCAGGCCGAGGGCCTTGAGGATCTCGAAGCCGACCTTGACCTCTTGCTCCGGCTCGGCGCTCAATGAGACGCGGATGGTGTCGCCGATCCCGGCCCACAGCAGGCTGCCGATGCCGATCGAGGACTTGACCGTCCCGCCGATCAGCCCGCCGGCCTCGGTGATGCCGAGGTGCAGCGGGCAATCGACCGCTTCGGCAAGGCCCTGGTAGGCGGCGACCGCCAGGAACACGTCGCTGGCCTTCACCGCCACCTTGTATTCGTGGAAATCGTGGTCCTGCAGCAGCTTGATATGGTCGAGCGCGCTTTCGATCAGCGCCTCGGGGCAGGGCTCGCCGTATTTTTCGAGCAGGTCCTTCTCGAGGCTGCCGGCATTGACGCCGATGCGGATCGCACAGCCGTTGGCCTTGGCGGCACGGACGACTTCGGCCACGCGTTCGCTGCTGCCGATATTGCCGGGATTGATCCGCAGGCACGCAGCGCCAGCGTCCGCGGCTTCGAGCGCGCGCTTGTAGTGGAAGTGGATGTCGGCAACCAATGGCACGCGCGCCGCCTTGGCGATCTTGCGGAAGCTCGCGGTCGCCTCTTCCGTGGGGCACGAAACGCGGATGATGTCCGCCCCCGCTTCCTCGCAGCGGCGGATCTGGTCGATCGTCGCCACCGCGTCTTCGGTGGGAGTGTTGGTCATGGTCTGCACCGTGATCGGCGCATCGCCGCCGACGGGAACGTTGCCGACCATGATCTGGCGCGACTGGCGGCGCATGATCGTGCGCCAGGGACGGATTGCATTCATACTCACGCGGGGATTCCTGACCGGATGTCACACATGTCACACTGTCCTGGGGAAGGATTGCTGCGTGCGACACGCATCTGTGCAGCGCCGATATGGCGTGTGCGTTGCGGTTTGGGGAGGGGGTGGTTCATCCGCCCCCTCCTAGCACCGCAGCGACGCGTAGGAAACGCTGCTACTTCGCCAGTTGCGCCGGCACGAATTCCTCGCGCACCGCCTTGGCGATGAGGTCGAGCGGGATGATGCCCTGGCTGAGGAGGAAGTCGTTGAAGGCGAGCCGGTCGAACTTGTCGCCCAGCGCCAGTTCGGTCTCGACCCTGAGGTCGATCAGTTTGCGGTAGCCGTAGTAATAGCTGCCGGCCTGCCCCGGGGCGCGGAACTGGTAGCGGTCGAGTTCCTGCTTCACCATGCCGGGCGAGAAACCGACCTCTTGGCCGAGCACCTTGCCCGCTTCGTCCCGGCTGATCTGGCCGAGGTTGAGCAGCGGATCGAGCATGGCGCGCGCCGCGCGCAGCTGGCGGAACTGGAGCGCGATCAGCTGGCCCTCGATGGGCTCGAGCGGCATCATCTCGGCCTCGGCATAAAGCGCCCAGCCTTCGACGTTGGTGCTGTTGAAGGCATAAAGCAGCCGGGCGAGGCTGACCCCCTGTTCGACCAGCGCCGCGAACTGCATCTCGTGGCCGGGCCGTGCCTCGTGGGCGCTCAGCGTCCAGGCGGCGGCGGGGAAGTTGAAATCGTCGTAGGCGTCGCCCGCGCTGGCACTTGGATTGCCGGCGGTGAGGATGAACTGACCCTGCTCGCCGGTATTGCCGATCAGGCGCGGGGGCGACATGTGCGGGGCGGGCTGGGCGGCGGCTTCGGCCGGGGTCGCCAGCCGCATCTGCAGCGGCGTGTCGGGGAGGCTGGAGATGCCGGCCGCGACCATCTTCTGCTCGATCTGCGCGTTGATGCCGCGGTAGTATTCCTCGATCTTGTCGTTGGGGATGGTCTGTTTCTTCAGCTCGGCCAGCACCCCGTTGTAGTCGGTCGCGGCGAAGCCGAACTTGGCGGCGACCTGCGGCGCGAGCGCGTCCATCTGGGCGCGCAGTTCGTAATATCAGCGCCGGGCCTGCGCCATCGCCTCCTGCGGTTCGATGTCGATGCCCACGCGGCGCAGGCTCAGCGCATAGAGTTCGGGCGGCATTGGCGCGGTGGTGCGAGCGGCCGGCAGCACAGTGGCGGTCGTCCATTTACCGTAGTCGGCGAACTGCGCATCCATCGCCTTCAGCGCCTTTTCCGCGCCCTTGACCTTGAAGCGGGTGAACAGCTCGCGGATACCGGCGGCGTAGGTCGGGTATTTCGCCACCGCCTCGCGCACCTCGACGTCGTAGGGGCCGGTCTTGCCGGCCGCCTGGCTCGCGGCGAAGCGCGCCTTGGCCTGCTGGGTCAGCGGCGTGGTGCCCTTGTAAGTGCCGGTGTAGCGCTCGAGCAGTTCGACGGCCTTCTGCCGGCGCGCAGGCGACACGCGCTCGTCGAGGAGGTTGGAGACGCCGAAGAACATCGCCTCGGGCACGTCGGTCCAGTCGAGCATGAGCTTTTTCGAAAGCTCCACCCCGGCGATGCTCTGGTCGAGCGAGCCGATCAGGATCTCGAGGTCCTGCTTGACGTAGGGGTTGCTCTCGCTCGCCAGCGCCGCGGCGAATTCGGCCCGCAGCGCCTTGGCCCCGGCGAGATAGCGGACATCGCGGTCGGCGGCGAGATCGAAGGCGAGGCCGTCGTACTGCTCGTAGCCGGTCGAGGACGCGCCTTCGGGCGAAAAGCCCGCGTCGAAGGCGATCAGCTTCTGCGTATAGGCATTGGACGTTTCGACCCAGGCGGGCGGTGCCGCTGGGGCAGGTGCAGGGGCGGGGGCAGGGGCAGCGACTGGCGCGGCTGCCTGCTCCTGCGCGGCGGCGGGCATGGCGGCGAGCGAAGCGCAGGCAAGGGCCAGGACGGATACGATATGGCGCATGATGATGATCCCCGTTTGGATAGCGGCCCCGGAGGTGCGCCAATCCGCCGGTGCGTGCAAGGCCGTTCGTCGAGCCCGGTGGCGCGGTGGTCCGAAGTTTGCCACTTGCGCCGCGCCGTGAATCGTCCTTCAAGCCGCGCATGACTGAAGATCCGCTGCCCGATACGCCGCTGCTGTTCGCCCGTGTTCTCGACGGCCGGGGCGGGGGGCGGCCGATCGGATGGGACGAGGTGGCGACCTGGCAGCCGGCGCAGGACGGCGAGGTGCTGTGGGCGCATATCTGCCGCAACTGCACCGGCGTCACCGAATGGCTGGAGACGCGCATGGCGATCCCGCTGCCGACGGCCGAGCTGCTGACCAGCGAAGCCTCGCGGCCGCGCGCCTTTCGCGAGGGCGAGACCCTGGTGGCGACGCTGCGCGGCATCAATTTCAATCCCGGTGCCGAGCCGGAGGACATGGTCTCCATGCAGCTGTGGAGCGACGGCGCGCGGGTGTTCACCTTCCGCCGCCTGCCGCTGCAATCCCCGCGTGAAATCCTGGCCGATGTCGATGCGGGCAAGGGCCCGGGCGATGCCGGATCGCTGGTCACGACGCTGGTCGAGCACCTGATTGCGCGGGTCGACCAGGTCATCGTCGACCTCAACGACCAGATCGACGCCTGCGACGAGGATGATCGCAGCGCCGCCAACGTCGAGGCGCTGATCGAGCAGATCGCCACCATCCGCCATGCCTGCCTGTCGCTCAAGCGTCACATGGGACCGATGCACGTCGCGCTGGAAGGCATCAGCCGCGATGCGCCGGACTGGTTCGAGGAACACGACCGGCGGGCCATGGCGGAGGCGATCCACCGCCTGCGGCGCGATCTCGACGACATCGATGCGAGCAAGGAAAGCGCCGTCGTCATGCTCGACGACCTGCGCGCGCGGGCGGTCGCCGGGTCGCAGCGGACCACCTTCGTGCTGACCATCGTCGCCACGATCTTCATGCCGCTGACCTTCCTCACCGGCCTGCTCGGCAGCAATATCGGCGGCATCCCGGGCAGCGGGCACCCCGATGCCTTCTGGATCCTCAGCGGGATCTGCGCCGCCATCCTCGCGGTCCAGCTCATGCTGTTCCGCAAGTGGCACTGGCTCTAGTCTACCAGCGGATCACCCGCGGCAGCACCAGCCGGCCGAGTGCGCCGCACACCGCCACGGGCAGCACATGCCAGATTCCCAGGTGCTCGACGGTGTCGACCGGGCAGGACAGGCCGTAGGCGAAGCCGCCGATCGCGCCCGCCGCGATCCCGGCGAACAGGCCTGCCGTCGCAGTCGAGACCGGTGCGCCGCGCTTCAGCCAGTAGGCCAGGGCGACGAAGCTGAGCGAGGAAGCCGCCGCGGCCGAGGTCAGGCAGTGCATCCCGTCCGGATCGACCAGCCCGGCCATGCCGCGATTGCCCACGACCGCCATCACGATCGCGGTGAAGGGCAGGATCGCCAGCATCGCGCTGGTCCAGGCCGGGGCATCGTGGCGGTTGCCGACGGCCGGGTTGGCCAGCGCCACCCCTGCGCCGCCCGCCGCCAGGCCGACCAGCAGCAGCAGGCCGTTGGTCACGAAGAAGAACGGCTGCGCCTCGCCGGCAAGCGGACCCTGCCACAGCCCGGCGGCCAGCCAGACGGCGGCCACCGTCGCCAGCCCGGCAAGCGCCAGGAGGGTGCGCCCGCCGCGCTGCCGCATGGGGCGCACGGGGGTCAGGTCGTCGGCAAGCTGTGCGATCAGCGCCTCGGTGGAACGGTTCATGTCTATTCTGCTTTCTCGACAAGCATGGCGAGCTTCGCGAGCCCGCGGTGGATGTTCACTTTGACCAGGCTTTCGCTCTGGCCGGTTCTGGCGCTGGCCTCGGCGATCGAGAGACCCTCGATCTTGACCAGCTCGATGGCTTTGGCCTGCCCGGTAGGCAGGGTGACGAACAGTCGCTCGAGGCTGAGCCGGGCAAGGACCGCCTCCTCGCTGCTTTCTTCGGCGGCGTCCCAGTCTTCCAGTTGACCGGTCTCGCTGCGGTAGACCTTGCGCAGGTGATCGACCCAGCGATAGCGGGCGATCGCCGCCAGCCACGGCAGGAAGGCGCGGCTCGCGTCCCAGCTGTCGCGCTTGTGATGCAGCGCCAGCAGCACGTCCTGCACCAGATCGTCGAGCTGGTGCGGCGGCACCCGCCGGCGGAAGTAGCGCTGCAGCCAGCTCGAACATTCGTCGAGCATCACCGCATAGGCGCGCTTGTCGCCTTGTTGCGATTGCCGCATCAGCTGCGCCAGCGTGGTCTCGTCCGCGATCACAAACCCTCTCCCGTGATCTCCAGTCTACTTCCGGCGGCCCGCCAGCAAAGCGTCGAGCGAGAACAGTCCCCCGCCGCGGCTGATCAGCACCAGCGCCATCGCCGCCCACAGGCTATGGGTCGGCCACCACGCCTCCGGAAAGATGAACAGCTGGATCACCAGCGTCATCCCCAACAGCGCCAGCGCGGCGAAGCGGGTCATCAGTCCCAGCGCGACGAGGATCGGCAGCGTAAGTTCGGCGAAAGTCGTCACCGGCACCATGATCTCGGGCGGGAGCGGCAGGCCGAACTCCTCGAACAGGTAATACTGCGTCTCGTCGATGGTGAACCAGCTGCCTTGGGCCAGCTTCGTCCGGCCGGATCGCCAGAAAACGCCTGCCAGCGCCAAGCGGGTGAGCAGCAGCGCGCCGCTTTCGACCCAGCGGCCCGAAAGCCACTGTGCGGTCCGGTCGTATGCTGAAAGGACGCGCTGCATGCTCTTTACCTGCCTCGTCCGATCAGCGCTGGACCGGGGTGAGCGAGCCCTTGCCCTTGGGCGTATCGGTCTTCACGCAGGTGCCCTTCTTGACCAGCTTCCAGGCGTTGCCCTGGTAGTCGCGGGTCGAGGTGCCGGCGCAGCTGGTGCCCGGGCCGGCGGCGCAGTCGTTCTGCCCGGCCTTGGCGATGCCATAGCATTTTTCCATCGCCGGCTTGCTCTGGGCATTGGCGGGGACGGCGGCGAGGCCGGCAGCGATCCCGGCTGTCATGATAATGCCAGCGGCACGGGCGAGATTCGAATTGGTCATGTCAGGCTCCAAATGGGGGTTTGGGGTCGCCCTGCCTCGATGCGGGGCTGGCATGCGTTTCGCCCCGTGAAGCCGGGACGTTACAGCTGGCCTGATTTTTTCCGGCTGTAACCGCTCAGTCCGCCGCGCCGAAGCTCACCATGCCCGAAAGGCATACATCCGCTTCAGGAGAGTTCAGATGACCGTTTCCCCCAAGACCGCCTTCGCCGCCGCCGCCGCCATGATGGCGCTCTCGTCCGCCGGTGCCTTCGCCGCCGATCCCCCCGCCGGAAGCAGCGGTGCCGCCATCGGCGCCAACGACACCGTCCACTGCTACGGCGTTCACAGCTGCAAGGGCAATGCCGACTGCGCAACGGCGGACAATGCCTGCAAGGGCCAGAACGCCTGCAAGGGCCACGGCTTCAAGGCGATGAAGGCCGGTGAATGCCTGACGAAGGGCGGCACCATCGGCGACATCGGCGCCTGATCGCCGCCCGGCGAGGTCCGGCGCGTCTTCATGGACAGCCGCGACGGACCTCGCCTCTTCCCTGCGAGCAAGGACACCATGACCGCCGCCATCGCCCCTTTCCCCGGGTTCGGCCTCGGCCTGCGCCGGACGCATTACGCCGACTTTCTCGACGGCGAGGTGCCGGTCGATTTCGTCGAGGTGATTTCCGAGAACTTCATGGTCGAAGGCGGCCGCCCTCTGGCGACGCTGGAGCGCGTTCGCGCGAAGCATCCGGTGGCCCTGCACGGCGTGTCCATGTCGATCGGATCGGCACACGGACTGGACGAGGGGTATCTCGCCAAGCTGTCCGCACTGGCCGACCGGATCGATCCGCTGTGGGTGTCCGACCATTTGTGCTGGACCCGCACCAGCGCGCACAACAGCCACGATTTGCTGCCGCTGCCCTACACGCAGGAGGCGCTGCAAGTGGTGTGCGACAATATCGACCGCGCGCAAACGGCACTTGGCCGGGCGATGCTGTTCGAGAACCCGTCGAGCTATCTCACCTTCCCCGAAGACGAGATGGCCGAGTGGGAATTCATCGCCGCCATGGCGCAGCGAACAGGTTGCTGCCTGCTGCTCGACGTCAACAACATCTATGTCAGCGCCTGCAACCACGGGTTCGACGCGCGGGCCTATGTCGATGGCCTGCCGCTCGACCGGGTGCGGCAAATCCACCTGGCGGGCCATACTCCTGGCGAGATCATCATCGACACGCACGACCGCGAGGTCAGCAATGCGGTGTGGGACCTCTACGCCTACGCCATCGGACGGATCGGACCGGTCGCGACGATGATCGAGCGCGACGACAAGATCCCGCCGCTGGGCGAGCTGCTGACCGAGCTTGGCCGCGCCCGCGCGCTTGCCGCGCAGGGCCAGCGGATCGCGGCATGACCCTCGCCGCGCAGCAAAAGGCCTTCATGGCCGCGATTCACGATGAAGAGGCCGCGCTGCCGCAGCGGTGGACACCGCGCCATGCGGCAGGGCTCGACATCTATCGCAACAACTACCGGTCCGCCCTCGTCGAGGCCATCGCGGCGACCTTCGAACGAACGCAGCGCTGGGTCGGGGAGGACAGCTTCCGCCGCGCCGCCGCGCACCACCTGATCCTCAATCCGCCCACCGGCTGGACCCTCGATGACGCAGGCGAAGGCTTCGATGCGACGCTGGCCGAACTGTTCGCGGGCGATCCCGAAGTTTGCGAGCTGGCCGCGCTCGAATGGGCGATGCATCGGGCGTTCGTGGCGGCCGACGAAGCGAGCCTGACGGCAATCGAATTCGCGGCGCGGACGGCTGCGTTCGCAGGGGACGACTGGGCCGCGCTGATGTTCGATTTCCAGCCTGCGCTGCGGATGGTCGATGTCCGCCACGATGTCGGTGCGCTCTGGAATGCCTTGGGGACAGAGGTGGTCTCTGCGCCCGATATCGCGCTGGCAGGACCCCACGCCCTGCTGGTCTGGCGCGAGAACCTGCGTCCGACGTTCCGGCTCGTCGATGCCGTCGACGGGGAAGCGCTGGCGCTGGCCCGCGCGGGCGAGAGCTTCGGCGAGATCTGCGCTCTGCTGGTCGAGCGGCTGGGGCCGGACGAGGGCGTCGCCCGCGCCGGCGCGCTGCTCGGCCAGTGGCTTCAGGACGGGCTGATCGTATCGTTCAGGCGCTGAAGCTGTTGCCGACCATCTTTTCCGAAAGCGACCACAGCGCGTCGGCGGTTTCCGGGTCGAGCGCGTAGGAGCGCACCCCGGCGACCGGGCTTTCGTCGTCCACTGCGGCGACATGGCAATCCTCGCAGTAGACTCCGCCCTTGCCCTTCAATCCGGGATCGGTTGCGGCGAAGCATGTCGTCGCGGCGCCTTGCGGGATGGTCTTGAAGGCGGCGATCATTTCCTCGTCGGTGGCGGCCTTCATCCGGCTGCGCATGAAGGCGCGGTCCTCGTCGGTCATGTGCCGACCGAGGTTGGTCTGGATGCCGCCCGGATGGACTGCCACGGCGGTGATGCCCTTGCCTCCGAAGCGGTCCTGCAGGCCGACGGTGAAGAGCACATTGGCAGTCTTCGACTGGCCGTAGCTGAGCCAGCTGTTGTAGTCGCGGTGCTCGAAATTGACGTCGTCGAGATGGACCCGGTCCATGAAATGGGCCCGGCTGGAAAGGTTGACGATCCGCGCATCGCTGCCCCCGGCGGCGGCTTTCTCGACCAGCGGCATCAGTTCGCTGGTGAGCTGGAAATGGCCGAGGTGGTTGGTGCCGAACTGTGTTTCGAAGCCGTCGGTGGTTGTGCCTTGCGGACAGGCCATGACCCCGGCGTTGTTGATGAGGAGGTCGATCTTGTCGAAGCGCTCGCGCGCCTCCTCGCCGCAGGCGCGCACCGAGGCGAGCGAGGCGAGGTCGCAGGCGATCGCATCGACCTGCGCGCCATCGACCGTCTGGCGCAGTTCCGCAGCCGCTGCCTCGGCTTTCGCAAGGTCGCGCCCGGCGATCACCACATGCGCGCCGCGCGCGGCCATGGCGCGGGCGGTTTCCTGCCCGAGTCCCGAATAGCCGCCGGTGATGAAAGCGGTCTTGACGCTCAGGTCCTTGCCTTCGAGCACTTCGTCGGCGGTGGTGGTTGCTCCGAATTCGGCCATGGTCTCTCTCCCCTGTGGTGCCTCAGCCGAGCGCCAGCTCGTAGAGGAATTCCTCGTCGCGGTGGTCGCCGACCCAGAAGTCGATGTCGGCTACCTTGGCGAAGCCGTAGCGCTGGTAGAAGCGCTGGCCGCCGAAATTCTCGGCCCAGACCGAGAGCTGGATCGCATCATGGCCCCGCGCGCGTGCCTCGGCAATGGCCCATTCCATCAGCGCCGCGCCGATGCCCTGTCCGGTCAGGTCGGGCTGGGTGTACAGCTGGCCGAGTGCGACGGGGTTGCGCATGCCGGTGGGGGAATCGTCCGCGTACCAGCTGGGGTAGCGCAGCTTGGCGTAGCCGAGCAGGCGATTCCCGTCGTCGGCGAAGCAGTGGGTGCATTCGTCGCCCTCGATCTCGCCGCGCACGGCGTCTTCCGAGAACACCATCTCGAGAAAGGCGTCGAGGTTCTCCTGCGAATACAGGTGCCCGAACGCGGCGACGAAGCTTTCGCGCCCGAGTTTCGAGAGGGCGGGGACGTCGGCCGGCGTGGCGGGGCGCAGGATCATGGCGCCCGCTCTACAATGCCCACTGGCGACTGCGCAATCGCATGCTATGCCTGGCGCATGACCAAGCTCCGCATCATCGCCGCCGGCCTGATCGGCCTTGCCCTGTCCGCCGCCGCTTCGGCGCAGGAGGAGACACCTGCCATGGAACCCCGCTGGTCCTTCGCCATCCACGGCGGGGCGGGCACGATCGAGCGTGCCAACATGACGCCCGAACAGGACGCGGCCTATCGCGCCGCCTTGCAACAGGCGCTCGATGCCGGGTCGGAGATCCTCAGGAACGGCGGCACGGCGATGGACGCGGTGACCGCGGCGGTCGTGATCCTGGAGGACGATCCCAAGTTCAACGCGGGCAAGGGCGCGGTCTTCACCTGGAACGGCGAAAACGAACTCGATGCCGCCATCATGGACGGGCGCACGAGGGCTGCGGGCGCGGTGACCGGGGTCAAGACCGTGCGCAACCCGATCCTGCTGGCGCGCGAAGTGATGAACGACGGCCGTCACGTATTCCTGAGCGGCGCGGGCGCGGAGGAATTTGCCGCCGACAAGGGGCTGGAACTGGTCGACCCGTCCTATTTCGCTACCGAGCACCGACGCAAGGCGCTGGAGGCGGTCAAGTCGCAGAAGATGTCGGTGCTGGAGGCGGAATTCCGCTTCGGCACCGTGGGCGCGGTGGCGCTCGACACCAAGGGAGACGTCGCGGCGGCGACCTCCACCGGCGGCATGACCGGCAAGCGCTGGGGCCGGATCGGCGATGCGCCGATCATCGGTGCGGGCACCTATGCCGACAACCGTGACTGCGCGGTCTCGGCCACCGGCGACGGCGAGTATTTCATCCGCGCCGGGGTCGCCCGCTCGATCTGCCTCGGCCTGCGCTTCGCCTATGCCGCCAAGATGCAGCAGTCGGCCGTGATCGCCACCACCTCCGGCAACGATGCGGTCCTGATCCCGCCGAGCGGCCCCGCGATGCTGAGCGAGGACGAGGTGCGCGCGGTGGCCGACGCGGTGATGGCCGATGTCGAGGTGCTGGGCGGCAGCGGCGGGGTGATCGTCGTCTCGCCCTTCGGTCCGGCAGTGTTCAGCATGAATTCCGAAGGCATGTACCGCGGCCGTGCGGACAGTTCGGGCCGCAGCGAGGTCGCGATCTACGCCGACGAGCAGTGATGCCGGCTACATCCCCAGCCTGACGCCGCGGGCTTCCAGGATCGGGCGCATTTCGCGGTAGGCCGGCCCGGTCTTCAGCAGCGGGATATAGGGGTGCAGGTGATGCACCACGTGATAGCCCATCCACATCGACAGCGGATCGCCCAGCACCGATTTCCAGCTCTTGGTGTCGCGATACTTGCCCTTCGTCAGCCCCGGGCTGTGCGGGGCCCAGCTGAGGAAGAAGATGATGTAGGTCATCGCCAGCTGGTAGGGCAGCCACCACAGCAGGAAGGCCTCGATCGCATAGCCCCAGTGCGCCAGCAGGAACAGGCAGAGGAAGAACGCCAGCTTGTAGGCGGCGGTGGTGGCTACGAGGTCCATGCGGCCCGCGCGTTCGAGGCTGGCGCGGTAGTCCTGCGCGCGCTTGCCATTGGGCTGGCGCTGTTTGACCGATTCCCACACCGCGCCCAGCGCCGTGTCGGCATGGGTGGTGATGTCGCTGTCGAGATGCTCGTCATTGGTATGACGATGGTGGTCGAGATGGGTCGTGCGCAGCGTTTCGAACGGCAGCACCAGCAGCCAGCTGGTCCAGTGGCCGAGGAATTCGTTGAGCCCGTGCCACTTCGTCCCCGGCCGCCCGATGATGTGATGCTGCGCATCGTGGTTGGGCGCGTAGGTGTACATCAGCAGCACGGTCGAGAGCACGAAGCCGAGCCACAGCGGGATGACGCCGCTGAGCGCCAGCAGGAAGTTCGCGGCCCACAGTGGCGGGATGGCGAGGCCCCAGGCGACGGTCTCCCACGGCACCTTGCCCGAATATTTGCGCGCGATCTGGCGTTCGAGCCGCGTCAGTTCGGCGCGCGACAGCTGCGACAGGTCGGCGGGCACGATGGGCGCATGGGCGTTCATGCAGCGACCGGCGCCGGATCGGGCCTGGTGGCCTTGCGCAGCACCTCGGCGAAGCCGCGGGTGATGCAGTCGTGCCCGTCGTAATAGCCGCGCTCGGCCAGCGTGCGGTGCAGCGCGGGCAGGCGATAGGGCGGCACGGCGGCGAAGATGTGATGCTCCAGATGGTAGTTCACATTGCACGGGCTGATGAACAGCCGTTCCCACCAGCGCGGGATAGTGGTGCCGGTATTGAGCCGCGCGTCGAGCACATCACGGTCGGGCACCACGCCATGCTCCGAAATCTGCCTCAGCCGGTGGATGGCCGGATAGACGAACAAGCGCGCCGCCCAGTAGAGCAGGTAGGCCCATGCCGCGCCCAGCGCCGCCAGCGTTCCGGCAAGGACGAGGTGGAACAGCAGGGTCGGGCCGTTGGCGGCAAGGTCGAACCCCCTCACTTCGCGCATCAGGTCGCGAAAGCCGGTCCGCCCGGTCAGGTCGCGGGCGAACTTGCGTCTGAGCGAGGCGCGGCCGATCGGGTAGGCCTTGACCATCCACTTGTCGGGATCGTCGGGCGTCCCGGCATGGCGGTGATGTTCGAGGTGGTAGCGGCGATAGGCCTCCAGCGGCACATGCCCCGCCGCGCCGACGACCCAGCGGCCGACGAACTGGTTGAGCCACGGCGTGCGGAAGAACGCCCGATGCGCGCAGTCGTGCGCCAGCACGCCCCAGGCCTGGATGCGGCCGCCCAGCAGCAGGATGGCCAGCACGATGGTCAGCGGATTGGGACACAGGATCGCCAGCGCAAAGGCGGCGACGAACAGGGCCAGCTGAGCCCCCAGCGTGGCGAAGGCGAGCAGGTCCGATTTCTCCGAGAAGGCGGCGATCTCGCTGCGGCTCAGATAGTCGTAAATCTGCGGGGCCTGCTTCATGCGCAAAGCATACGGCATCGAACCGCCGCCCGCAATTCGGTTGCAGGCCGCGACCTATCCCGCATCGAACTTGTCCCGCTTGCGCTTGCCGAAGCGCATCTCGCCTTCCAGCCGCGCGCGCAGCGCCTGGTAGAAGGCTTCGAGGAATTCGCGTTCGTGACCGGCGCCGCCTTCCCAGCCGATCTTGCGGCAGATCGCCTGCTGCACCGCCTCCATCGCCTGCGGATCGCCGCGCCGCAACACGTCTTCCAGCGTCTTGAGTTCGTGCTCGCCATAGACCGACAGCTCGGCCTCGCCGAAGCGGTAGGTGGTGGCAGGCGCGGCAGTTTCGTCCGCAACGGACATGGCGGCGGCGAGCCTCGCCTGCGGCGCCTCCAGCACCCAGGTGCCCGCCACCAGGTCGCCCGCGCGCAGGGCGTCGCGATTGAAGAAGGGCAGCAGCATGAAGCACAGGAACCACGCCGCCCCGACGATCCAGCCCGATCCGGCATCGCTTTCCCCCGCACTGGAGAGGAAGGTCAGCGGCATGAAGATCTCGATCTGGCGCAGCAGGTTGCGGGCGACCAGCGCCTCGGGCGTCAGCCGCCCGCCGTCGCGCGAGGCGACGCGGATCTTCATCAGCCGCTTGCCGGGCGTCGCGCCGCGCGGGCCCATCTCGAAGAACATGAAATAGCCGTTCCACAGCAGGAACAGCACGAGGAAGAACAGCACCACCAGGAACTCGCCGACGCCGCGGGCTTGGTCCTCCAGCGCCTCGATATTGACCCCGATCGACACCAGCGCGACGATGATCGCGACCAGCGCGAGGATCATGATCAAATAGTCGATCACGAGCGCGGCGAAGCGCGAGCCGCGCGAGGCGAGCGTGATCGGCAGGATGATGCCCTCGGGCGTCACCAGTTCGCGCCGGCGCTTCTCGGCGGTCGGCAAGGTCGTGGCCACGCCAGTCATGCGTTCACCTTCGGCGCGCGGGGTCGGCCCGAAAGCGCGAAATAGACGAACCAGAAAATCAGCATGAACAGGCCGATGATCGTGCGCGCCTCGGGCCCGGCAAGCTGGCGCGGAAAGGCTTCCAGCAAGGCGGCAAGGATCAGCATCAGCACTACGCCGATCATGACCCCGGCGGTCCGCCGCCCGGCATCGGCGGCCGCCTCCAGCACGCCGCGCCGGCCAGGAAAGGCCATGCGCCGCCCGATGTGTAGTCCCGCCGCCCCCGCCAGCAGGATCGCGCTGAGCTCCGTCGTGCCGTGCACCGCCAGCCAGGCGAGGAAGTCGGGCAGCAGGCCGGCAGAATGGTACAGCCACATCATCGCACCCAGCAGCGCCATGTTCTGCACCAGCAGCATCAGGCTCGGCACCCCGAAGGCGAAGCCCAGGGCGAAGACCATGATCGAGACGGTCGAATTGTTGTAGAACAGGTAGGCGGCAAAGGCGGAGAGGCCGCCGCTCTCGCTCTCGGTGCGCAGCGATTGCTCCAGCATTTCGCGGCTCGCCCCGGGCGTGCGGGTTTCCGCCATGCCCGTCGGGACCAGCGCGTAATACCAGTCCTGGTTCTGCGCCACCAGCAGCCAGCCGGTGATCGTGCCCGCTGCCATGACGGCGAAGGCGATGCAGATGTCGAGCCAGATTTCGCGCACCGAACGGCCCCAGCCGCCGGTGAGGAACTGGCGCATCCAGGCGACGAAGCCGCGGCGCGGACCGTAGACCTGATACCAGGCGCGCTGCACCAGCCCCTCGAGATAGGCCAGCGTCGCCTTGTCGAGCGAGGTTTCGCGCGCGACGGCGAGGCTGGAGGCGGCGGTGCGATAGAGCGCGGGCAGGTCGGCGATGTCCTCGTCCGGAACCGACCGCAGGCGGCCTTTCTCAAGCCGGGTGACGATGCTCTCCAGCCGCCGCCATTCGCTCTCGCGCTGAAGGCGGAACCGGTCGGACCGCAGCGCCGCCGCCTCGATCGCGGGCGGCGGGGCGATCTCCTGCCGGCCGAACAGGCCCGAGAGGATCGGCGCTTTCATCCGGCGATCGCCTCGCTGCGGCGGATGCGCAGGTACCGGTCGATCACGGCGAAACCGATCCGGTCGTGCGGAGCCTCGATGATATCGACGCCCATGTGGCGCAGCCGCTCGTGCACCGAAAGCCGCTGGCGGGCGAGGCTGTCGGCGGTGACCGCACCGGCGATGGCGCCGAGGCTGTCGGGCTCCGCACGGCGCAGCGCCTCGATCTCGGCATCCTCGAAGGTGACGAACAGCACCAGGTGCCGGTCGACCAGCCGGGCGATGCTCTCGATCATCAGCTCGGCGCTGGTCGGGTCGGTCAGCTCGGAAAACAGCACGATCAGCGACCGGCGCTTGAGCTTCGAGGACAGCGTCGCGAGCCCGAAGGTGAAGTTGGGTTCTTCCGCCCGGTAATCGAGCGCGGCGGCCGCTTCCTGCAGCCGCGGGAAGGCGCGGGTTTCGGCGATGAAGGGCGTCATCACTTCGGGCCGCCTCGCGAAGCCGAACAGCATCGCCCGGTCGCCGCCCTTCAATGCGACATAGGCGGCAGTGAGGCCTGCCGTCACCGCGCGGTCGATCCGCGGCACGCCTTCCAGCGGCTCGCACATCGCCTTGCCGCAGTCGAAGGCGAAGACGATCTGGTTGTTGCGCTCGCTCTCGTTCTCGCGCGCCAGCAGTTTCGAATGGCGGGCGCTCGATTTCCAGTCGATCCGGCGGCGGTCCATCCCCGCGCCGTATTCGGCCAATGATTCGAACTGCGTGCCTTCGCCGCGCTGGCGGCGGGCGATCATCCCGATCTCGGCATCGCGCAGGAATGCCTCCAGCGTCTTCGAACGGATCGGCGACAGGTCGGGCCAGACCCGCACGTCGCTATCGAGTGGCAACGACACCTGCCGCGCGCCGAGCCCGAGCGGGCCCTGCCAGTTGAGCCACAGGCGATCGATCGAACCTGTGCCCCGCCGGGACGGGGTCAGCAGCGCCTCGCC
>FWWL01004624.1_pt1 | contig 22824 bp, 21 predicted proteins | sample 2228331 | NCBI WGS metagenome assembly FWWL01 (sample SAMEA103939775, study PRJEB20133) | metagenome | reverse complement strand
GACGTCACGGAACATGTGGACGGCCAGGGGACCCTCGCGGCGCCGACGCCGGACTGGAATGATGCTCATGTTCAGCCAGATCGGCTTGCCGTCCTTGGTGCGCGACTCCAGGTCATAGTTCGGCACACTGGAGCCACGGCGCACTGCCACCATCGTGGGGCAGTTCCGCCGGCAGAAGGTGTTCTCCTCGTAGTCTTTGCCTTGCATCACCTCGTAGCACGGGCGTCCGAGGACGTCCGACGCCGAGAGTCCTGTGATTTGCTCAGCCGCTTCGCTCCAGAAGACGACCCGCTGCTTTTTGTCGACGGCGTAGACTCCATCGGCTGACGCCGCGAGCGTTCGCAAGATATCTTTCCAGTCCGACATTTCCGACCTCCAACGGACGCCTCTGCGCGCAACGTACGGCAAATGCCTCATGTCCGCACGAACCGAAAGGCACAGGCGGCATGGGCCACTCGTACCAAATGCATCAGGGAAACGGCTACGTCTGCGTCACGCGAGAACGGGCACCGTCAGTTGCCCGTACGGCAACACCAGCACCCGAGCGGCGCGTCCTTCGCGTCGCTGGACCTGCGCTGCCTCTGAGGCGATCGTGTCACCGACCTCGGCGCACGGGAGCAGATGGGCTGCCCGAACGACATCCTCAGTGAGCGATGAATACAAATACACCTTCGCCTTCGCCTGAACCATCGCCTGTATCTGGACCTGCCACTGATCGATGGCGGAAAAGCCCGGCGAGAGAATGTGGTCGAGAATCCGGTCGGGGGAACGCTCGCTGCGGAGGAGCGCGGCGTACTCGGCGCTCCCGAGCCCTTCGGCGCACTCGGCGACGAGGATGATGGTTCCACCGGGGCGGACCGCCTGTGCCGCGACCGACAGGCCCTTCACCGATTGGTAAAGATTCAGGTCCGCGGGATAGCCCATGTTGGTGACTACCACGATGTCGAACTCGTGCGGCACAGGACACACCGCCTGGCGCGTCGCTTGGCGAATCGCCGCGTCGTGAGCGGTCACGAGTTCTCCGGCGAACACCCCGGTGATCCGACGCGCTTCGTCGAGCGTGACGTTCACGATGAACGAGGGCCGGGTCTGCAGAGCGACGTCCCGCATCTCCTCGAACACGGGGTTACCGACAGAGACGCACCAGGTCGCCCGTGGGTGCGCCAGATTGCGCGCCGAATGGTTGCGCATGATGGCTTCCGCGTCGGCGATGGACGGGAGCACCGCCTTGCCGCCTCCCGAAAACCCGGCGAACAAGTGGGGCTCGACGAAGCCGGTGAGGATGCGCACGTCCGCGGCCGCGTACGCGCGATGCACCAGGACCGGCGCACCGCTGGCATCGCGCGCGGCGGGCACCAACTGTCGCTGGTCCCGCGCGTCGTGGCTCACGACCGGGTACGCCGTTGCGATCTCCGCGCCGACCAGCTCTGCGATTTCGCGCTCCTTCGGGGGGCGATGCAGTCCCGTTCCCACCAAGATCGTCACGTGACGACGCTCGAGCCCGGCGCGCTCTAGCGCACCCAGGATCGGGGGCAACAGCAGCCGATTAGGAACTGGGCGCGTCACGTCCGAGATGACGACCGTAGCGCTGCGTGCCCCCTCGGCGAGGCGGCGCAGTGATACCGAACCCAGCGGCTGCTCCAAGACGTGGCGAACCGCGTCCACGGGGTCTGGGATCGGGGTTGCGTCGACAGGCCGCAGCACGAGCGCGTCGTCAGGCACGGCGACTTCGACCGCACCACGGCCGTACGGCAGGCTCACGTACATCGGACCGATCGTACGCTCAGGACGTATCGGCTGCCAGGGGCGCATGCTATGATCGCCCGCGCCCGACCCAGTCTCAGGAGTACCGCATGATCCGCGAACGATTTCGACTCGATGGCAAAGCAGCCGTCGTCACCGGGGCAGGCCGTGGTCTCGGCCGGCAGATGGCGCTGGCGCTGGCTCACGCCGGGGCCGATGTGGTCTGCGCCGCTCGGACGCAAGCGCAAATCGAAGAGACAGCGGACCTCATCCGCCAACTCGGTCGTCGCGCGGTGGCCCACGTGACGGATGTGCGCGACTCCGCACAGTGTGAGGCCCTGGTCCAGCGCTGCGTCGACGAGTTCGGGAAGATCGACATCCAGTTATCGAACGCCGGCATCGGCGATATGCGCGGCGCGAACGCGGAAATCTGGGATGTCAGCGACGACGACTGGCGCGACTCTCTGGATGTCAACCTGTCGAGCGCGTTCTACTGCGCCCGGGCCGCAGCCCGCCGCATGGTGGACCAGGGGACCGGCGGCGTCATCATCAACGTGGCATCCGGCACCGCCCTGCGCGCGTACCCGCAAAGTTTCGCGTACGGCGCGGCGAAGGCGGGCGTCATCGCACTGACGAAGTCCCTGGCGTGGATGCTCGTGCGGCACGGCATCCGGGTCAACTGTATCATCCCCGGCTTCGTGCTCCAGTCGCCGCCGGAGTCGCCCGAGGCGGCTCAATTCCTGGGCGCCCGAGGGCGCTACCTGCCAGTCCAACGCCTCGGCGAAGCGTGGGAGCTCGGACCCCTGGCCGTGTATCTCGCGTCCGACGCGTCGCAGTACGTGACGGGGCAGGGCTTCGTGATCGACGGCGGTGGCCTCGCCGGAGGCCTCGCTCCAGTCGGGTTCGCTCCGGAGGTGGGCTGATGGCCGAGTGGAACAATGCGAAACTTGGACTGGAGGCGTTCGACCTGACAGGCAAGCACGCGCTGGTGGTCGGCGCGGAGCGACCAACCGGACGCGCGATCGCGCTCGCCCTGGCTGAGGCTGGCGCCGATGTGACGGTGGTCGCCGCCTCGTCCGGCGGAGACGAAATGTTCGCCGTCAAGAAGCTCGCGCGCGATATCGAAGCTATGGGGCGACGCGCCATCGCGACGGCGGCGGATGTGTCGCTGGGGACGGGCGCCCAGGTCATGGTGCGCCAAGTGGCCAAAGAGGCCGGGCGTATCGACGTGCTGGTGAACACGCAGGACCTGTTCTTCGCTCGCCCGGCCGAGAAGACCTCGGACGCGGACTGGGCGAAAGTCCTGGCGGTGAACCTGAGTTCGTTCTTCTTCACGGCGCGTGCGGTCGGCAGAGAGATGCTGCGACAGGGTGGCGGCGGGCGCATCATCAACGTCACGTCGGTGTTAGGCGAACGGGCAATTGCCAATGTGGCCGCGTACGCCGCTGCTCATGGAGGCGTGCACAACCTGACGCGGGCGCTGGCCCAGGAGTGGGGGCCCCACGGCATCACCGTGAACTGCATCGCAAAGGGCTGGATGGCGGACAACCCCGCCCTGCGGGAGGACGACCCAGAAGCGGGGAAGACGGTGCGGTTCGTGCCGATGAAGCGCCCCGGTCTACCCGAGGATCTCGCGCCGTTGGCCGTGTACCTGGCCTCGGACGTGAGCGGCTACATCTCCGGGCAGGTGTTGTTCGTCGACGGTGGCCTGACGACGCACCTGTGAGGGCTTCGCGCCGGAATGTCGCGAGCGCACCGAATGATCGCACTACGTGCTCCCCTTCGGCCTCTGCGTTGACCTCATTGCCGACGTTGTCATTTGTACCCGTGAGATGCCTCTGTTACAGTAGGCGGGCGGGGTAGGTGGTGACGATCGATGGTGCACGCCCCCGGCCGGGCGCAAGTCGCCCTGGGGAATCCGAGCTACGTCTGGCGTTTCGGCCAGGACCGCCGCCTGACCCTCATTCGGACCTTCGTTCCCCTCGAACATGCGCGCATTCTCGATATCGGCTGCGGCGTGGGCGCCTACGTCCGCAAGTTCCGAGAGTTCACCTCCCACGTCGTCGGCATCGACATCGACCCGGTGCGGCTTCGGAACGGCGCGCGCGAGACGCCCGGTCTCCTGCTCGCTGCCAGCGAGTCGCTCCCGTTCCCGGACGAGACGTTCGACCTCGTCTTGCTGAACGAGGTCATCGAGCACGTGCGCGACGACCGGCGAACGCTCGAGGAAGCCACGCGCGTCACGCGACGGGGTGGCCACATCGTGGTCTTCGCGCCGAACCGCTGGTTCCCGTTCGAGACCCACGGAGTGTACGTGGGACAGCGGTTCGTGTTCGGCAACATTCCGCTCGTGAACTACCTTCCGAACCCGCTGCGTCACCGGCTGGTGCCGCATGCGCGGGTTTACACGGGAGCGGGCATCAAACGCCTGATTCGAGGGCTGGACGCCGACGTGGTCGTTCGAACGCGCATCTATCCGGGATTCGACAACATCACCGCCCGGCACCGTTGGCTCGGTCGCCTGTACCGGTCGTTGTGCTATCGGGCCGAGAAGACCTGGTTCCGCACCTTCGGCCTCTCGCATTTCGTGGTGCTGCGCCGGCGGTCACCGCAGGAGGCACGGGTCGATGACCGCTAGCGGCTACGCTCGCAGACGCCACCGCGCGCTGCGGCGTAACGGCCAGGCACGCCCCCTGTGGGTCATGTTCGCGATGGCGGGCTTCGCCGCGGCGGTGATCGGTGGCGCCGTGGTGGCGTCCGTCGGCATGGTGGTCTATCAGAGCTACGCCAACGACCTGGTGCCGCCGGAAGAGGTTATCAACCAGCTTCCGTCCGGGGGTGCCAAGATTTACGACCGCAACGGCAAGCTGCTGTACGAGTTCGTGGACGACTTGTCCGGCCTGCGACAGCCCGTCCCCTTGTCCGAAGTATCGCCCTGGTTCATCGCCGCCACCATCTCGACCGAGGACGCGAGCTTCTGGACGAATCCAGGTGTGAACGTTCGCGGTCTGGCCAGGGCCGCATGGGAGAACTTCTTCCCGGGCCATCTCGACTTTCTCCAGGGCTCGGGCGGCAGCTCCATCACGCAACAGCTCGTCAAGAACGTCTACATCCCGCCGGAGGAGCGCACGAAACGGAGCATCCAGCGCAAGCTGCGCGAAACGGTGTACGCGATCGAGCTCACCCGCAAGTACGACAAGGCGCAAATCCTGGAGTGGTACGTCAACCAGATTTCGTACGGCGGCATCTACAACGGCGTCGAGGCAGCGTCACTGGGATACTTCGGAAAGCACGCGAAAGACCTCGACCTGGCCGAGGCCGCTCTTCTCGCTGGAATCCCCGCTTGCCCGAGCTGCTACGACCCCATCGCGAATCCTCAGGCGGCCATCGAGCGCCGCAATCAGGTGTTGACGTTGATGCTCGAGCACGGGCCGCGCATCCAAGTGGGGCCCGACGACTACGTCACGATCACACCTGAACAGGTGTACCTGTCGGCGGTGTCACCGCTGAACGTGAGCCGCCGCAGCTTCCCGGTGCTCGCACCGCACTGGGTGTTCGAGTACATCAAGCCCCGGGTCGAGGAGCTGTACGGGGAGGAGGCGCTCTATCGCGGTGGCCTCCAGATCTACACCACACTGGACCTGGACCTTCAGCGCAAGGCGGAAGAGATCGTCAACAAGTGGGTCTCGGAATTCGAGGCATCTTCCGGCGGACACAACGGTGCCCTGGTCGCCATCGATCCCAACACGATGGAGATTTTGGCCTACGTCGGAAGCCGCGACTACTTCAATGAGGAGATCCAGGGCCAGAACGACAACGCCCAGGCCTGGAACTCACCAGGCTCGAGCCTCAAGCCGTTCACGTACGCGACGGCATTCCAGGAGCTCGGCTGGGGACCGGGCACCATGATTCTCGACACGCCCATCAGCTACCCGGACGCAGATGGGAGGATGTTCACCCCGCGGAATCCCGCGGGGAACTTCCAGGGGCCGATCACGGTGCGCAACGCCCTGGGGAACTCACTGAACGTCCCGGCATTCAAGACCATCCTGTACGTCGGCGTCCAGCGTGTGGTCGAGCAGATGGAGCGCATGGGCATCCGCTTCCCGCCAGATCAAGTGCTCGGCCCCTCGCTCACCATCGGGGGCGTCGATGTCCGGCTGGCGGACGTGACGTTTGCCTACACCGTGTTCCCCAACCTCGGAAAGCTCCGCGGCGTCGCCACCCCTTCGGGTCGGTTGGAGCCGGTCTCCATCCTCCGAATCGTCAATGGCAACGGCGAGGTCATCTGGCCGGTCACCGAAGATCATCAGGTAAGGCTCACGGAACGACAGGTGCTCGATCCTCAGAACGCCTACCTGATTACGAGCATCCTTTCCGACCCGAACGCGCATTGCCTGACGTATGGCTGTGGCGCTCTGACCATCGACCGGCCGATGGCCGTGAAGACAGGCACCAGCGAACCGTACGAGAACAGCCGAGCGATCGGCGACACGTGGACGTACGCGTACACACCTCATATCGTCGTGGGCGCGTGGGCCGGGAACGCCGACAACAGCCCGATGTACAACATCACGAGCACGTCCATCTCGTACCGCACCGCGCGCGACATGGTGATCGCTGTCGAGCAAGACTTCCCACCGACGCCTTTCCAAAAGCCAGAGGGCATCGTCGAAAACGTCCAGGTGTGCGTGCCCTCGGGCATGAAGGTCGATAAGGAGTGCGCGAAGAAATCGCCTCCGGACTTACTGGCGCGGCAGAACCTCCCGAAGGAGGACGACACGTGGTGGCAGTCCATCAAGATCGACATCCGCACAGGGTTGCGCGCGACCGACCAGACGCCGCCGCGGTTCATCCAGGAGCGCTTTGGCCTCGTCATCCCGGACAACCTGCCGCCGTTCTGGAAAGCGCAAGCACAGGAGTGGGCGCGCATCCTCGGCGGCGCGGCCCTCAGCGCGCCATCGGAGCCTAGCGGCGGCCTGATCCCGGTCGATATTCGCAGTCCCGCGCATGGCTCCACGGTGCGTGGGGAGGTCACGGTCGTCGGGCGCGCCCAGTCGGACGGGTTCGTGGCGTATCGGCTCGAATTCACCACTGGCGACCCGCCTAACCGCTTCGCCTGGACGCTCATCACGCGATCCGAAACGCCGGTCGCGGATGGAGTGCTGGGAACCTGGGACACGTCTGACCTACCGCCGGGCGCGTACACGTTGCGCCTGGTCATCGAAGATCGCGAGCGAGGGGAGCTGTCGACGTTCGTGGGTGTCCGCGTCAGGCGGGACCGAGGCAACGACGACGATCGGGAGCCCACGCCGACGCCCGAGCCTTGACACTGGAGGTGTTCCCGATATACGTGGAGGGAATGCTTCCGAACAACATGGCGGGTACCCTGTTGGGGGGACTCGACCACCATCGAGGCGTACCCCGCGGACGCGGGTGAAGCATGACGAACGAGGGGCCCCGCACCGGGGATGGCGCTCCGCTGAAGGGCGACGACCTGGAGCGGTACGGACGATATCGCGTGCCCCGTCCAGGAGCGGGCGCGCTCGAGCCTGAAGTGGAGCTCCACGAGATCCATCGTGGCGCCAAGCCTGGCTCGCGCTACTACCGCCTGACCCCTAGCCGCCAGCAGAAGCTCCGACGCATCGCGCCCGGCGAGTTCGAAGCCACGCGGGCGGTCCTCCGTCCGACCACGCGTCTCGGGCGTATCTGGTTCCAAATCCGACGAGTGCTCATCGGCGAGCCGCTCGCCACGGCAGAGCTCCCCCATGAGCGCCTGAGCAAGATCAAGGCGCTCGCCATCTTCTCATCCGACAACTTGTCGTCAGCGGCGTACGCGACCGAGGAAATCCTGCTCATCCTGATCCTCGCGGGCACCGCCGCGCTGTCGCGGTCAGTTCCCATCGCGCTGGCCATCGCGGCGCTCGCGGCCATCGTCGCGACGTCGTATCGACAGACCATTCGCGCATATCCGAACGGCGGTGGCGCCTACGTCGTCGCCAAGGAGAACCTCGGCGTCCCAGCCAGTCTCGTGGCGGGTGCCGCGCTCTTCGTGGACTATATCCTGACGGTCGCCGTGTCCACTGCCGCAGGCGTGGCTGCCGTCACGTCGGCGGTCCCCGAGCTGCACGACCTCCGAATCGAAATCGCCGTCGGCTTCGTCGCCCTACTCACGCTCGGCAATCTTCGCGGCATCCGCGAGTCCGGCACCATCTTCGCGATCCCCACGTACTTCTTCATCATCACGTTCGGTGGAATGCTGGCCACGGGGGCGGTTCGGTTGGCGCTCGGACACGACCTGCACGCGGGAACACCCCCGGATCCCATCGAGCCGGGCACGCACGGGTTGACGCTCTTCCTGCTGCTGCGAGCCTTCGCGTCCGGTTCAGCAGCGTTGACCGGTATCGAGGCCATCGCCAACGGAGTCCCCTACTTCAAGCCGCCGGAAGCGAGGAATGCGTCCATTACGCTCACGTGGATGGCGGCGATTCTGGCGACCTTCTTCGTCGGCACCACGGTCTTGGCGCACCAGTTCGGCGTCGTGCCATCGGAGACGAAGACCGTGGTCGCCCAGATCGCGAGCACTGTCTTCGGTGAGACGCCCCTCTTTTACGTCGCTCAGGCGGCGACGGCCCTCATCCTCGTACTCGCGGCGAACACCAGCTTCGCGGGGCTTCCGGCGCTGGCGTCCGTGATGGCCCGCGACGACGTGATGCCGCGCCAGTTCGCCTTTCGCGGCGACCGTCTCGCGTTCTCGAATGGCATCATCGTGCTGGGCCTCGCCTCGTCGCTCCTGCTCATCATCTTCCGAGCCGAGACGCACAGCCTCATCCCGCTGTACGCCTTCGGCGTGTTCACCGCGTTCACGCTCTCCCAGGCGGGAATGGTGATGCACTGGTGGCGGGTGCGAGAGCCGGGCTGGCGGAACGCGCTCGTCGTGAACGGGATCGGCGCCGCAGCTACGGCGGTCGTCGCCGTCATCGTCGGGACCACCAAGTTCATCGACGGAGCATGGCTGTCCATGGGCGTGATGGCTCTCATGGTCCTGGCGCTGTGGCGCATCCGCCGCCACTACCTCGCGGTCAAGGCCGAGCTGTCGCCCGCGCCCACTGCGGAGCCGGTGACGGAGCGCTCGTTCAGAGCGGCCGTCTCCCGAACCCAGGCGGTGCTCGTCCCCGTCGACGAGATCAACCGCGCCGTGCTTCGCACCATCGCCTACGCGCGCACGATCTCCGATAACGTCACCGCGTTGCACGTCACTGACGACCGCGAAGAGGCCGAGGCGTTGCGTCGCCGGTGGGACGAGCTTGTCCCGGACGTTCCCCTCGTTATCGTGGAGTCCCCGTACCGCTCGCTGGTGGCGCCGGTGCTGGCCTACGTCGATGCCCTGGACCGGACGCAGCCGGACCAGATGGTCACCGTCGTCCTCCCCGAGTTCGTCGTGCGGTGGCCGTGGCAGCGACTGCTGCACAATCAGCTCTCCGTGCGCCTCAAGAAGGCGCTCATCGGCCGTCCGAACACGGTCGTCGTCGACGTGCCGTATCACCTCCGAGCCTGACGCATGGCTCGAACCGGCGCGACGTCGCGCCTCACGTACGACCCTCGACAGGCGGTCGAGCACCTGCGCAGCGTGGACCCCGCTCTCGCGCGCGTCATCGACGCCGTGGGACCCTTCGAGCTCCGACCGCAGGGAACGCCGTACGAGTCGCTCTTCAGGGCAATTCTGTACCAACAGCTTGCCGGTACTGCCGCTAGGGCCATCGAACGCCGGGTACTGGCAGCGTTCGGAGGCTCCATTCCGGATCCGGCCCAGTTGGCGAACGCCAGCGATGAGGTCCTGCGTGGCGCGGGCCTTTCGCGCCAGAAGATCGGATATCTGCGGGACCTCGCCTTGAAGCTGTTGGAGGGCGCCATCCGGCCAGACCTCGCGTCCCTCCCGGACGACGAGGTCATCCGCGAGGTCACATCGGTGAAAGGGGTGGGGCGTTGGACAGCCGAGATGTTGCTCATGTTCTGCCTCGGCCGTCCGGACGTACTGCCGGCCGATGACCTGGGCCTGCGAAAGGGCATCCAGCGGGTATACGGCTTGCCCTACGTTCCGACGCCAGCGGAAGTGCGGGCCCTCGCGGAACGGTGGCGGCCCTACCGCTCAGTAGCGACCTGGTACCTGTGGCGGGCAGCCCGCGCCCTGCCGATGGGGAACGGCCAGGCGTAGAATGAGGACGATGCGTATCATCCTCTACACGGGTAAGGGCGGCGTCGGAAAGACCACCGTCTCGGCCGCTACCGCCGTGCGGGCTGCAGGCCTGGGTCACCGGACGCTGGTGATGTCCACGGATCCGGCCCACAGCCTCGGCGACTCCCTCGACATCCCGCTCACGGGTGAACCCAAGCGCATCGCTGACCGCCTCTGGGCCCAGGAGCTCGACGTCAACCGCGAGGTGAACCGTCACTGGGGCACGCTGCAAGAGTGGCTACGCGTGCTGATGGCGTGGCGCGGCGTCGACGATCTCCTCGCCGAGGAGATGGCCCTTCTGCCGGGCATGGAGGAGGTCGCCGGGCTGCTCTATCTGCTGAACTATCACGAATCGGGCGAGTACGACGTCGTCGTGGTCGACACCGCTCCTACCGGAGAGACGCTGCGGCTTCTCAGTCTCCCCGATGTCATGCAGTGGTGGCTGCGACACATCTTCCCTCTCCAGCGCATCGCCGCTCGAGTCACGCGGCCGGTGTTGCGTCGTGTGACCGACCTCCCGCTCCCCGACGACGAAGTGTTCACGGCCGTGAAAGAGCTCTTTACACGGCTCGAGCGCACGCGCGACGTGCTCACCGACCCTACCAGCTCTACCGTGCGACTGGTCCTGAACCCCGAGAAGATGGTCGTCAAGGAGGCGCAGCGGGCCTACACCTATCTGAGCCTGTACGGATACGCGAGCGACCTCATCGTGTGCAATCGCGTTCTCCCGCCCGACGTGCGAAGCGCCTATTTCGCGACCTGGCAGCGAAGCCAGGAACGGTACCGAGAAGAGGTGTCGCACGCATTCGCACCGTTGCCCATTCTCGACGCGCCCCTGTTCGAGCGGGAGGTCGTGGGCTTGCCGATGCTCGAGCGCTTCGGTGAAGCGCTCTTCGGCGACCGCGATCCGACGACCGTATGGTACGAAGGGCACGTTCAGGAGATCGCAGAGCGAGATGGCCACATCGAGCTCGCGATCCTCTTGCCGTTCACGTCCAAGAGCGACGTGCGGCTGCAGCAGGTGGGCGACGAGTTGGTCATTCAAGTCGGCGCCCAGAAGCGCAACGTCATCTTACCCCGTTCCTTGGTGGGCGCTGAGAGCGACGGCGCGCGGCTGGAGGGCCAGCGTCTGGTGATCTCGTTCCGGCGGCCAGAGCCCACATCTTCGTAGGAGGTTCGACCATGGCGGAAAAACTGCTCGAAGTGGAGTACGAAGAGGACCAGTTGGTCGTGCGGCTGCGCCGGCCGGCGCTTAGACTACTGCGGCCCGAGGTACGCGAACGACTGCTGGACGCTCGGCAGGATGCCCTCCGAAGCGTTCGCCACCTCATCGACGCTGCGTTGTCAGCGCTCGAGGAGAACGACGGAGCCACGCGGTCGCGCCGACGGACCATCGACGTCGAATGACGCTGACGCAGAACGAAGGCGAGCCGCCCTCGCGATGGAGGACGGCTCGCGCGTTTCACGTTGCTCGGCCGTTCGGCTGGCCGGGCAGCCTCTCCCGTGGGTTACTCGTGAACCTCCAGGGAGGTGCGGAATGGGCGAGGCCGACGGCCGTCGCAACTGTCATATGCCATCCGCATCACCTCCTTTCCTGGCGGCAAGCCTAGCATTGCGCCGATCGGCCCGTCAAGAATGCAGATGCTTCAGGCGCGAGCGCGCCGGGGCCGCGCCAGGTCGTCCGTATCCAGGATGAGGGTCACGGGGCCGTCATTGACCAGTTCGACCTGCATGTACGCGCCGAACCGCCCCGTCTCGACGCTGGCCACGCCCGCGTCGCGCAACGCTTCGGCAAAACGTTCTACGAGCGGCGCCGCCACATCCGGAGGCGCGGCCTCCGTGAACGACGGACGTCGCCCCCGGCGCACGTCGCCGAACAGGGTGAACTGGCTGACCACCAGCGCTGCGCCGCCAATGTCCAGCACGGACCGATCGAACTTGCCACGCTCGTCAGGGAAGATGCGGAGCTCGGCGATCTTGGCGGCCAGGGTGTCGGCCTGCTCCTGGGTGTCGTCGTGGGCGATGCCGAGAAAGATGAGAACGCCTCGGCCAATGCTTCCCACCGTCGCTCCGTCGACGGTGACCCTGGCCGAGGCGACGCGCTGAACGACGGCGCGCACCGGGCTCAACCGGCGGCCGCTGCGGTCGTGTCTTTCGCGTCCTCACTGGCCGACGTGCCGTTGGAGCCTCCGTCTCCGTCGCTCCACGACCGCTTGCGAGAATCGGTCACGTAGAAACCGCTGCCCTTGAAGACGATGGGCGGCGCGTGCAGCACACGCCGAGCCGTGCCCCCACAGGTGGGGCACTCGTTCTCCGACGGCGCATCGAACCCCTGTCGCAGTTCGTAGTGGTGATGGCAGCTCGAGCAACGATACTCGTACGTGGGCACCGTGCCTCTCCCTCCTCTGCGTGCTCCAGTGGGAACGAAGGATACGCTTGCATCACTATAGACACATGTTCGGCGTGGCTGCAACGGCAGACGTCGCCCGCCCCTGGTCAGTCTCGAGGTTTCGGCGGTTCGCGAGGCCGTGGTATACTGCCGCGGGCCCGAAGAGGGCACAAATTCGAAGGGGCCGCCCGGCCCCCTCGACGATCCAGGGCAACGCAGGCCTCGCGCCCCTCGGAGCAACAGGAGGTAGTGGTTGGCAGCTCCCGTCACGATGAAGCAGCTTCTGGAGGCGGGCGTCCATTTCGGACATCAGACTCGCCGCTGGGATCCCCGAATGCGCCCCTTCATCTTCACTGAGCGCAACGGCATTCACATCATCGACCTGCAGCAGACGGTCACGCGGCTCGCCGAGGCGATGGACTTCGTCCGTGACCTCGTCGCTGACGGACAGGACATCCTCTTCGTCGGCACCAAGAAGCAGGCCCAGGAAGTCGTCGAAATGGAGGCGAAGCGGGCCCAAATGCCCTACGTGACCAACCGTTGGTTGGGCGGGACGCTGACCAACTTCGAGACGATTTCGCGGCGGATCGAGCACCTGATCCGGCTGGAAGAGCAGCTCGAACGGGGCGAATTCCAGAACCTTCCCAAGAAGGAGGTTCTACGCATCCACGACCAGATCGACCGTCTCAATCGGTACTTCGGTGGTATCAAGACGATGACCCGCCTGCCGGGCGCGCTGTTCATCGTCGACCCCACCATGGAACGCATTGCGGTGGCCGAAGCCATTCGGATGAAGATCCCCATCGTCGCGATGTGCGACACCAACTCGAACCCGGATGAGATCGACTATCCCATCCCGTCGAACGACGACGCCATCCGGGCGGTGAAGCTGATCACCTCGCGGATCGCCGATGCCGCGCTCGAGGGCCTCGCCATGCGCGAGTACGCTGGCGAAGCGGGCTACCAGGTGAGCGAAGAAGAGATGACGAGCGGGTATTCGGCGTCACCCGAGGACGAACCCATCGCAGCCGTCACCGGGGATGAGGAAGAGTAGGAGAGCGATACGCGTGGCTGTTTCGACTGAAGACGTCAAGCGCCTGCGCGAGGAGACCGGGGCAGGCGTCATGGACTGTAAACGCGCGCTGGACGAGGCGGGCGGAGACTACGCGAAGGCCGTCGAGCTCCTGACCGAATGGGGAGCGGCGCGCGCCGAAAAGAAGGCTCATCGCGAGACCAGCCAGGGCATCGTGGACGCCTATATTCACGCCGGGGGACGCGTCGGTGCGCTCGTCGAGATCAACTGTGAGACGGACTTCGTCGCCCGCACGGAGGCCTTCCGTACGCTGGCGCACGACATCGCGATGCAGGTCGCGGCGATGAGCCCCATCGCGGTGAGCGAGGACGATCTTCCGGCCGGCGCCGAAGGCGATCCATCGGAGCTGGTCCTGCTCAAGCAGGCGTTCATCAAGGACCCATCGAAGACCATCGAGCAGCTCGTGAAGGAAACCATCGCGCAGACCGGGGAGAACATCCGCATTCGCCGGTTCGCCCGCTTCGAGCTGGGCCGATAGTCGCAGCGGAGGAACCACCCGCCATGGGCGCCGCCTATCACCGCATCCTGCTCAAGGTCAGCGGGGAAGCGCTCATGGGCGACCGGCCCTTCGGCTTCGATCCCGAGACCATCGACTCCATCGCGCGTCAGATCAAAGCCGCGAAGGCGTCCGGGCTGGAGATCGCGGTCGTCGTCGGGGCCGGTAATATTTTCAGGGGAAGCGACGCGAGCAAAGAGCTGGGGATGGACCGGGCCACCGCCGACTACGCGGGCATGCTCGGGACGATCCTGAATAGCCTGGTGCTCCAGGATGCACTCGAACACCTAGGCGTGCCCGTGCGAACCCAGTCGGCGATCACGGTGCAAGCGGTGGCGGAGCCGTACATCCGGCGCCGGGCCATCAGGCACCTGGAGAAGGGCCGCGTCGTCATCTTCGCCGCGGGCACGGGGAATCCCTTCATGACGACCGATACCGCGGCGGCGCTGCGTGCGATCGAGATCGATGCGGACGTGCTCCTCATGAGCAAGAACCGCGTCGATGGCGTGTACGACAGCGACCCGCGCAAGAACCCGAACGCCCGCAAGTTCGATTTCTTGACCTACATGGACGCGATCAACCGGCGGCTGGAGGTCATGGACAGCACCGCGCTGTCGCTCTGCATGGAAAACGACTTGCCCATCGTGGTGTTCGACATCGCGGCCCCCGACGGCATCCTGAGGGCCGCGCGTGGCGACGCCATCGGCACACTTGTCAGCAGCCGTGAGCGCGCGGCAGCGCGGGACGCTGGTGATGCAGCGCAGACATTGCCAACAGCCACCGGACCGAGCGATAGATCGGACGAGGTCTGAGCATGGTCGAACAGATTCTCAAGGACGCACGCATCCGGATGCAGAAGGCGGCTGACGCGCTCCAGCGCGAGCTCGCCACGTTGCGGACTGGTCGTGCCACACCGGCGCTGGTCGAGCACCTCAAGGTCGATTACTACGGCGCGCCAACGCCGCTCAACCAGCTCGCGACCATCACCGTGCCCGAGGCCAGGCTCATCACCATCCAGCCCTACGACCGCAACTGCGTGTCGGCCATCGAGAAGGCGATTCAGAAGTCAGATCTGGGGCTCACGCCATCGACGGACGGAACGGTGATCCGCCTCGTCTTGCCGCAGCTCACGGAGGACCGGCGGCGTGAGCTCGCGAAGATCGTGCACAAGAAGGTCGAGGAGGCGCGAGTCGCCGTGCGCAACGTCCGGCGAGACGCGCTCGAGCACCTGCGCAAGGCGATGAAGGAAAAGCAGATCTCCGAGGACGAAGAACGCCGCGCGCAGGACCAGTTGCAGAAGACGACCGACCAGATGATCGCGGAGGTCGACCGCATCGGTCAGGCCAAGGAGCGCGAACTGCTGGAGGTGTAGGCGGAACGAATGATCGCGGAACGCGTTCCGGCGCAGGTCAGGGCCCTGCCCCAAATTCACCAGGTTCCGGTTCATGTCGCCATCATCATGGACGGGAACGGGCGCTGGGCGCAGGAGCGGGGTCTCTCGCGCCAAGCAGGCCATCGCGCCGGAACCGAAAACATCAGGCGCATCATCGAGGCCTTCGGCGAGTACGGCGTCAAGGTCCTGACCCTGTACGCCTTTTCGACCGAGAACTGGGGACGCCCCAAGGCCGAGGTGCGCGGGCTGATGCGACTGCTCGTCCGCGTCTTGAATCGTGAGGTCCGCGCGCTACACGAGAATGGCGTCCGCTTGGTCCATTTGGGACGTCTCGACGCTCTGGACGAACACATCCGGCGGCGCGTGGAGGAGGCCATCGAACTCACGCGAAACAACGACCGCATGACGGTCGCCGTCGCGTTCAACTACGGCGGCCGGGCCGAGATCGTCGATGCCGTGCGCCGGATCATCGCCGATGGCGTGCGCGCGGAAGACGTGAACGAGGCGCTCCTGAGCTCCTACCTCTACACGGCGGGGCTGCCCGACCCCGACCTAATCATCAGAACCGCCGGCGAAATGCGGCTCTCGAACTTCCTCCTCTGGCAGGGCGCGTACGCGGAGTACTACTCCACACCGACGTACTGGCCCGATTTCGACGAGCGCGAGATTGCCCTGGCGTTGGAAGCCTACAGCCGGCGACAGCGCAAGTTCGGCGGGCTCGCGCCGGCCCGAAACGGCAGGGCCACGCGCCGGGCCGCCCGCTGAGCCGCGATGCTGCGACAGCGGGTCGCCACGGCCATCGTCGGCGTCCCTATCATCTTTCTCCTCATCCGCCTCGGGGGGCCCTGGTACACGGGAGCGCTGGCGGCGGTCGTCGCGGCGGCGACCCTCGAGTTCCAAGCGATTCAGCATCGCTGGTTCTACCCGCTGCCGCTGCTCATGGCCGCTCTCTCCGCCGCGATGGTGGCGGGCGCGAGCATCGGGCCCGTGTGGCTGGTCTGGTTCACGTTCGGAGCCGTGATATTGCCCCTCGTATGGGTCACCGCCTTCCATCCGGTGGAGGCGGGGCTGGACGACTGGCTCTGGGCCCTCGGCGGCGTCCTGTACGTGGGGTTCCTCGGAGCCCATTTTCAACTGCTCCGAGACCTCGGGGCTAAGGGCGACTGGGTGTTTCTCGCCGTGCTCGGCACGTACGCGACGGACACCGCCGCCTACTTCGTGGGGCGCGCCGTGGGACGGCATCGGATGGCGCCGCGCATCAGTCCGGGTAAGACATGGGAAGGCACCGCGGGCGGATACGCCGCCGGCTTCGGCGCCGTTCTGCTGTTCAACCACTACCTGGGTCTGCGGCTCGACCCCGCGCTCATCGTCCCACTCGGCGCCCTGGTGCCGCTCGCTGCCATCCTGGGGGATCTCTGCGAATCGATGATGAAACGCGGGCTCCACGTGAAGGACACGAGCCACCTGATCCCGGGCCATGGCGGTATCGTCGACCGAATGGACAGTCTGCTGTTCACGATCCCGGTCGTGTACTATTTCGCGACGTGGGTAGTTCCGTGACTGGCGTGGTCGTCCTCGGGAGCACCGGGTCCATCGGGCGTCAGACGCTCGACGTCATTCGCCGCCTGCGGTCCACGTTCCAGGTGGTCGGCCTCGCGGCAGGCGAGAACCACACGCTTCTCGAAGACCAGGTCCGCGAGTTTCGGCCTGCGCTGGTGTGGTGCGCGAACGAGCGGCGCCACATGGAGCTCAAGGCCGCGTCGGGCAGGCCCGATGCCCGCTGGGCGGCGATGGACGAGATGGCGTCCCATCCCGATGCAGACATCGTCGTCGTCGCGACATCCGGAGTCGCCGGCCTCGCTCCGACACTGGCCGCTCTCCGCGCTGGCAAGGCCGTCGCTCTTGCGAACAAGGAAGTGCTGGTGATGGCGGGCAGCGTCGTCACTCGTACGGCGGCGGAGCATGGCGGCCAGCTCCGCCCGATCGACAGCGAGCACAGCGCGATCTGGCAGTGTCTCTGGGGCGAGGACCTCGCAAGCGTGGAGCGCCTGATTCTCACCGCCTCCGGGGGTGCGTTTCGCGATCGACCTATCGCAGAGCTGGACCGTGTGACGCCGGCCGAGGCCCTCCGGCACCCGACCTGGCAGATGGGACGGAAGATCACCATCGACTCGGCGACGCTGCTCAACAAGGGCCTCGAAGCCATCGAAGCGCGGTGGCTGTTCGATGTGCCGCTCGAGCGGATCGAGGTCCTGATGCATCGCGAGAGCATCGTTCATTCACTGGTGGAATTCAAGGATGGAAGCGTGAAGGCCCAAATGGGCGAGCCCGACATGCGGCTGCCCATTCAGATCGCACTGACCTATCCCGAGCGGATGCCTCTGGACGCGACGCCTCGCCTGGACCTCGCGAAGCTCGGGACGCTGCACTTCGCGCCGCCCGACTTCAAACGCTACCCGTGTCTGCAGATCGCGCTCGAGGCCGGTCGCGCCGGTGGCACGGCGCCCGCCGCATTGGTCGCGGCCGACGAAGTGGCGGTGGAGGCGTTCCTGCGGGGCGAGATCGCGTTCACGGCGATCGCGCGCGTCATCGCCGACACCCTCGATCGGCATGCCAACATCGCGGATCCGTCGCTCGCCCAGATCGAGGAGGCCGCAACGATCGCCCGCGAGGAAGCGTTGAAGCAGGTGACGCGGCGTTCCCGGAGCGCTCCGGTCAGCGCGCGTGAGCGCGGCCGAGGCTAGCGTGTAAGCTGTTGATGTGAACGTTCTCTACCAGACCCTTCTCCCCTTCCTCGGCATCATCGTCTTTCTCATCGTCGTGCACGAGCTCGGTCACTTCGTCACAGCGAAACTCGCTGGCGTCAAGGTGCTCGAGTTCGGCATCGGCTACCCGCCTCGCATCTGGGGATTCCGGCGCGGCGAGACCGAGTACACCGTCAACGTCATCCCGCTCGGCGGATTCGTCCGGCTCTTGGGTGAAGAAGACCCGAGCGACCCGCGCAGCCTCGCCGCGAAGCCGCGCTGGATTCGCCTGATCGTGCTCGCCTCCGGCGCAGGGATGAATTTCGTCCTCGCGGTGTTCCTGTTCGCGCTGGCCCTGAGCATCCCCCGGGAAGTGGACGTGGGCAAGGCCGTGATCCTCGATGTGCAGCCCAACTCGCCGGCCGAGCGCGCTGGCCTACGTCCAGGCGACCTGATTCTCGAGGTCGAGGGCCGCGAGATTCAGAACGTCGGCGACGTGAGCCGGCAGGTGTTGCTCAACCTGGGCGAAGACATCGAGTTCCGAGTGAAGCGGGGACAGGAGATCATCACGACGAAGGCCCACGCACGGTTCGACCCACCGAACGCCATCGACCCGAAGACGGGCGAGGTGGCGAAGGACTACGAGACCTGCGAAACCCTGCAACAAGGTGCGACCGGCATCACGGTGGGACCGGCCTTCGGCTCCGTACGGGCGATCCCCGATGAGGAGCGCCAACGCCGATTGGAAGAGCTGCGAGCATTGCCGTGCGCCCCGCCGAACCTCGAGCTCGCGGACATCCCGCAGTTCGAGATCACCCCGTTCACCGAAGTCCAGCGCGAGCCGCCCTGGCTCGCCCTTCGCGACGGCCTACGCATCAGCTACGAATCGCTGATCTTGGCCCGGAACGAAGTGATCCGCTGGGTCACTGGCGGGAGCAGACCTCAGTTGTCGGGGCCCGTGGGCATCGCGCAGGCGACGGGCGAGGTGGTCCAGGAGGCGGGTTGGAAGTCGCTCACCGACTTCGCGGGCCTGCTCAGCATCAACTTGGCGATCCTGAACATCTTGCCGCTGCCAATGCTGGATGGCGGACGTGTGGTATTCGTGCTGTTGGAGGTCCTGCGGGGCGGGAAGCGCATCGCGCCTCAAAAGGAGGCGATGGTGCACTTCATCGGGCTCGTCGCCCTTCTGACATTCGCGGTCGTGATAACCTACTTCGATATCCTCCGCATCTTCGAGGGAAGGAGCCTGCTCCAATGATCCGGGAGCGTCGCAAGTCGAAGCAGATACGGATTGGGGACGTGACGGTGGGGGGAGACGCGCCCATTCGGGTGCAGTCGATGTGCTCCACGGACACGGCCGACGTAGAGGCCACGCTCAGGCAGATTCACGATCTGGTGGAGCTGGGCTGCGAGATCGTGCGGGTGGCGGTACCCGACCGCGAGGCGGCGGAGGCGTTGCCGGCGCTGGTGCGCCGCTCGCCGGCGCCGCTGGTGGCGGACATCCACTTCGACCATCGGCTGGCCTTGGCGGCCATCCGGGCGGGAGTGCACGGGCTGCGACTGAACCCGGGGAACATCCGGGACCCGGAGAAGGTGCGCCAGGTGGTGCGAGAGGCGAAGGCGGCGGGCATCCCCATCCGGGTGGGGGTGAACGCGGGGAGCCTGCCTCCCCTGCCGCCGTTGGCGGAGGGGGAGGCGCCGCCGCCGCTCGAGCGGCGGATGGTGGAGGCGGCGCTCTGGGAGATCGGGCTTTTGGAGGAGCTGGGGTTCGACCAGATCAAGGTCTCGTTGAAGGCGTTCGACGTGCCGACCATGGTGGCGGCCTATCGGGAGATCGCGGGGAAGGTGCCCTACCCCCTGCACCTGGGGGTGACGGAGGCGGGGACGCCGCGGGCGGGCTCGGTGCGCAGCGCCATCGGCATCGGCATCCTGCTGGCGGAGGGCATCGGCGACACCATCCGGGTGTCGCTGGCGGCGGACCCGCGGGAGGAGGTGCCGGTGTGCTGGGACATCCTGGCGGCGCTGAACTTGCGGCGCCGGGGGCCGACGCTGGTGGCGTGTCCCACCTGCGGCCGCATCGAGATCGACCTCATCCCCCTGGCCCAGAAGGTGGAGGAGCACTTCGTGCGGCGGGGGAAGCCGCTCACGGTGGCGGTGATGGGCTGCGTGGTGAACGGCCCGGGCGAGGCCAAGATGGCGGACCTGGGCATCGCTGGCGGCAAGGGACGTGGCGTCATCTTCCGCAAGGGCCAGGTGGTGCGAACGGTGGACGAGGCCGAGTTCCTGCCCGCGCTCATCGAGGAAGGCGAAAAGGTCATCGCCGAGCTCGAGGCTCAGGAGAACGGCTCTCCCCACCTCGACGACGCCGTCATCCCCCTCGAGGTGATCCATGGCTAGCGCCACGATTCGCCCCGCATCGGTGGTCCCGGGGCTCGACGAATGCATCGACCGGGCCGTCGCCTTCTTCCGGAGGGTGCAGGCTCCTGAAGGCTACTGGTGGGCCGAGCTCGAGTCCAACGTCACGATGGCGTCGGAGCACCTGATGTTGGAGCGCATCCTCGGCATCGCTGACGAGCGCCGCACCCGGAAGATCGCGCGTTACTTGCTGAACCACCAGAACGAAGATGGCTCCTGGCCCATCTACCACGGCGGGCCCGGCGATCTGAGCGTCACCGTGGAGGCGTATTTCGCGCTCAAGTTAGCAGGTTACGACGCGCGGTCGCCCGAGATGGCCCGCGCCCGTCAGTTCGTCGCATCGCACGGCGGCGCCGGCCGTGCCCGCGTGTTCACCAAACTCTGGCTCGCGATGTTCGGCCAGTTCGACTGGGATGCGCTCCCCGCCATGCCGCCCGAGGTGGTCCTGCTGCCCCCTTGGTTTCCGTTCAACATCTACGAGTTCGCCTCATGGGCGCGGGGCACCATCGTCCCCATCCTGGTGGTATGGGCGCATCGACCGGTGACAGCGCTTCGCCCCGAGGAAACGGTGGACGAGCTCTTTCTAGACCCGGGCGACCGCCGAAAGCTCTCCTTTCCCCGTGACCGGCGACCGTTCACGTGGCGTAACTTTTTTCTGGCCGTCGACCGAGCGCTGCGTGTGTACGAGCGTCGCCCCGTGAAGGCCTTGCGACAGCGAGCGCTGCGCGCGTGCGAGCGTTGGATCGTCGAGCGCCAGGAGGCCGACGGCGGATGGGGAGGCATTCAACCTCCTTGGGTGTATTCGCTGATCGCCCTGAAGTGCCTCGGGCACGCCAACGACCACCCCGTGATGGCAAAGGGCATCCACGGCCTTCTTCACGATTTCGCCATCGAAACTGACGATACCTTTACCGTGCAGCCATGCGTCTCGCCGGTGTGGGACACGGCGCTGGCCATCACGGGTTTGCGCGAAGCGGGCGTGCCCGCCGATGACCCCGCTCTCGTCAAGGCCGGACAGTGGTTGCTCAGCAAGGAGGTCCGCAAGTACGGCGATTGGGCCGTCAAGGTACACGGCGTCGAGCCGGGAGGCTGGCCGTTCGAGTTCGCCAACGAGACGTATCCCGACACGGACGACACCGCCGAGGTGCTGATCGCGTTGCGCCTGCTCCACCTCGGCGGAGCCGAGCGCCCCGCTGTCGACCGGGCTCTTCGGTGGCTTCGCGCGATGCAATCGTCCAACGGCGGGTGGGGTGCGTTCGACCGCGACAACACGAAGACGTTCGTCACACGCATTCCGTTCGCCGACTTTGGCGCCACCATCGACCCGCCGAGCGAGGACGTGACCGCGCACATCGTGGAGATGTTCTCGCTGTACGGCGCGCGGCCGGACGAACCCATGATGCGACGCGCCGTCGACTATCTGGTCCGGACGCAGGAGCCGGATGGCTCGTGGTTCGGACGTTGGGGCGTGAACTACGTCTACGGCACGGGCGCCGTGTTGCCGGCGCTGGTCGTGGCAGGGATACCGCCCTCCGATGCGCGCATTCGCCGGGCCGTCCGCTGGTTAATCGAACACCAGAACGCCGACGGTGGCTGGGGCGAGACCTGCGCGTCGTACGAGGATCCATCGCTGCGCGGCAAGGGACCGAGCACGGCGTCGCAGACCGCGTGGGCGTTGCTCGGCCTGCTCGCCGCCGGCGAGACGACGAGCGAGGCTGTGCGACGCGGCGTCGAGTTCCTCGTGCGTACGCAGCAGCCCGATGGGCAGTGGGATGAACCGGAGTTCACGGGGACCGGGTTCCCCCGCGACTTCATGCTGAAGTACCACTACTACCGCAACTACTGGCCGTTGTGGGCGCTGGGGCGCTATCGGCGACTGCTGGCCGACACGCCGGTGCATCTTCCTGGCGCGGACCCGCATCGATGAACGCGACCGCTCTGACCTCGGCAGTCACGCCCGTCTCCCTTCACGAGGCATACGAATGGTGCCGGGCGTACGCACGCGGTCGCCACGAGAATTTCACGGTCGTCTCGTGGTTCCTTCCCGCGGAGCTCCGCCCGCACCTGTTCGCCCTGTACGCCTTTTGCCGGTGGACCGACGACCTGGGCGACGAGGCGCCGGGAGATCGGCTGGCGCTGCTCGACGAATGGGAACGCATGCTGCGCGACTGCTTCGCAGGCCGGCGTGAGCGACCGCTGTTCGTCGCGCTGGGCGCCACCATCGACCGGTTCGATATTCCGCCCGAGCCGTTCCTGCGGCTCATCGAAGCCAACCGGATGGATCAGCGGTTCACGCGATTCGAGACGTATACCGA